>Ga0315331_10001083_pt1 | contig 20215 bp, 14 predicted proteins | sample M160m34915metaG_FD_203456 | JGI IMG/M metagenome (GOLD analysis project Ga0315331, IMG submission 203456) | Ammonia-oxidizing marine archaeal communities from Monterey Bay, California, United States - M1 60m 34915 | ecosystem: Environmental > Aquatic > Marine > Intertidal zone | place: USA...
CGTACAAATCGGTACCACCGTTGGCCACGAACTCTGTGGGCAGATCGTCGCGTTGGGACCCAATGTCCAACGGGCGAAAGTCGGTCAGCGAGTGAGTGCCGAGGGACATATCGGTTGTGGTGCATGCCCCAACTGTCGAACCGGAGAGGCCCACATCTGTCAAAGCGTCGACATCCTGGGGATTGATCGCGATGGCTGTTTTGCCCAGTTCGTATCCCTGCCGGAAGAAAATATTTGGCCTGTCCATCCTGATATTCCAGATCATATCGCGGCGGTCTTTGATCCCCTGGGAAATGCTGTTCACACCGTGATGGCAGCAGATGTAAGTAGTCGCAGCGTGCTGATTACCGGCGTTGGCATCATTGGCCTGATGGCAGTCAGCGTGGCGCGTGCTGCAGGTGCCAGCCAGATCGTGGTTACCGACACGAATCCCCAGAGGCTGGAATTGGCGAAAACACTGGGAGCAGACGACGCGTTTCGAGCTGATGATCCTGACTGGCTTCAACAGGCGAAAAAGTTATCCCATGGCCAGGGACCAGAAGTCCTACTGGAAATGAGCGGCCATCCGCAGGCTATCCGTGATGGATTCCAAGCATTGGCCAACGGAGGCACCGCGGCCCTGCTGGGATTACCGACCGAACCTATCTCTTTTGACCTACCCAATGACATTATCTTCAAGGGAGCCAAGGTCCTGGGAATCAACGGCCGCCGCATGTTCGACACCTGGTACCAGATGGAACGATTCTTGCTCGCCGGAAGACTTGACCTGGAACCCATTATCACCCACCAACTTGAATTGGCAGATTTCGACCACGGTTTCAAACTCATGCAGTCCGGGGAGGCCATCAAGGTCGTCCTCAAGATCCCCCAGGAGTAAACATCATGCCCAACATCGACTTCCAGCGTCGTAGTCGGGAGCTACTGAATTCACTGAAGGATTCCCGCCAGCTTAAAGAATTCTACTACCTGCAAGGCGAGCTAGGACCCACCGCACATATCGCCGGTATCGGGGAGACGATCGTGCTCTGCTCCAACAATTACCTGGGACTGGCCAATCATCCCGAAGTCATTGCGGCTGGCGCCGAAGGACTGGCTACCTACGGGGCGGGAACCTCCTCCGTCCGTTTCATTTGCGGATCACTTGCCTGTCACCAGGAACTGGAAGCCACGATCAGCCGCTTTGTGAAAACCGAGGCGGCCTTGACATATGTCAGCTGCTGGACCGCCAACGAAGCCGTTTTCCCAACGCTCACCACTGCCGGAGACGTGGTGCTTTCCGACGAACTAAATCATGCCAGCATCATCGACAGCTGCCGCTTGATGAGCAAGGACGTTCAAAAATCTGTCTACCGGCACAGTGACATGGAAGACCTGGAATCGCAACTCAAAAAACATGCAGCAGCCAACTGTCGCTGGGTAGTGACCGATGGCGTGTTCAGCATGGAAGGCGACGTGGCACTGCTACCGGAACTGGTCACTCTCTGCAAGAAATACGATGCCATGCTGGTAGTTGATGATTCCCACGGAATCGGCGTTCTGGGAGCCGGTGGACGAGGCACCCCCGAGCATTTCAACCAGCTGGGTGAGATTGACCTGCTCACCGGGACACTCGGCAAGGCGCTGGGCGGAGCTGCCGGGGGCTATGTCGCTGCCTCGGCTGATGCCATCGCAGTGCTGGAACAGCGAGCGCGACCCAGCCTGTTTTCTAACGCCCTGCCAGCCACGGTCGCCTGCAGTGCTCGCAAGGCCATTGAAATTGTCGAATCTCAACCTGAACTGGTCACCCGATTGCACAGCAATGTTTCCCGAATTCGAGACGGCCTAGCCAACCTGGGCTTCGATTGCCCGCCTTCTCCAACTGCGATTATCCCTATCATGATCGGTGATGCCGCAGATGCTATCCAGAAAAGCGAACGATTGCTGGAAATGGGCGTGATGGTCATTGGATTTGCCTACCCCGTGGTTCCCAAGGGAGAAGCTCGTTTGAGAGTGCAGGTTTCTGCGGCCCTGGAAGAAGGTCACCTGGAGAAAGTTCTGGATGCTTTTGCTAAGCTATAACCATGGCTGGCAACGCAATCTCGATGTCGGCTGACATGACATCACCCACATCACCTCGCTGACACCTTTCTTTAACCAGGATTCCACTCCATGCCCGCTGCCATTGACTTAAGAAGTGATACTGTCACACAACCTACGCCTGGAATGAGGGCGGCCATCGCTGAAAGCGCCGTCGGAGACGACGTGATTGGCGTCGATCCGACCATGATCGCACTGCAGGAACGCATCGCCGACATCCTCGGAAAAGAAGCGGCCATTTTCATGCCCTCGGGAACCATGACCAACCAGGTAGCCCTGCGAGTTCATTGTCGACCTGGTGACGAATTTATCTGCGAAGCTAATTGCCACATTTTCAATTACGAGCAAGGGGCATACGCTCAACTCAGCGGCCTGGTCGCCCACACGGTCATGGGTGATTTCGGCATCCTGCAACCCGAGCAGTTGACCGGCTTGATCAAACCAGACGATGAACACTTCGCCAGAACTCGATTACTCTGCCTGGAAAATACCCATAACCGAGGCGCCGGACGGGTATTGCCTTATGAACACGTGGAACAAATTTGCAACTCGGCCCACGAGTCTGGCCTGATGACACACCTCGATGGTGCTCGACTTTTTAACGCGGTTGCTGCCAGTCAAATTCCGGCCGACCAATGGGCTCAACATTTCGATACCGTCAGCGTCTGCTTCAGCAAGGGTCTGGGGGCCCCGGTCGGGTCGGCCCTGGCGGGTACTCGCGAAATGATTGCTGAAGCACGCCGACACCGCAAGCTGTTCGGGGGTGGAATGCGACAGGCCGGAGTCATTGCTGCGGCGGCACTGTATGCCCTCGATCATCATCGAGAACGTCTCACGGAGGATCATGACAAGGCACAGACCCTCGTTAAGGCCATTGCCGAAAGTGAAGGGCTGAGCCTTGATCCTGACCAGGTTGATACCAATATCGTGATGTTCCAGGTCGATCCTGAACTCTGCTCGGGTCCCGGTTTTTCTGCAGCACTGGAAGAGAAAGGGGTCCTGGTACTGGCCGTGGGTCCCCAACGAGTCCGGGCCGTAACTCACCTGGACGTATCCCACGAAGAGATTCATCGGGCCGCCGAGATCATTGGCGAAACTGCCCAGGCAGCTCGTGAGGGAACACTTGAAATTGTAGCGGAAGGAGCACGCTACTAAGCATCGCGAGTCTGCTGCCTGGCAATGCTGCTTTCCCCCGGAAACCTCGCAATCCAACAGGTTTACCCAGAATCCGTCCTTGCCCACCAGGCAAGCTCAGCAAACAATGCAACCATAGCTACAATCAGCCCATCCGGTTTAGCACGAACCGGCAATTTCCGTTAAATTATAGAAGTGCCGGTTACGTATCCTGTTAGCACCTCGTCTTGAACGGCATGCAAACGCGGCTTCCAGTCTATCAGGCTGCCACCTAAACCTCAGCAAACCAAAGTCGAGTCACTAATCCCATGGCCCTGACCATTGCACAATTCTGGAAGTTGCTGCTCGATAGTCAACTGGTAACGACCGAAAAGTGGCAACAGCTGCAACTGGACTTCGCACGCTCCGAACAGGGGTCCACCACCAACGATCCTCATGCAATTGGCCACTGGCTGGTATCCAACCGGGTGCTTTCTGCGTACCAATCGACCATCCTGCTCAATGGTCATAGCGGACCATTCTTCTATGGTGACTACCGTGTGCAAGATCGGATCACGCAGGGTCGTTTCGACGGTTACTTCCAGGCAATCCATCGACCGACCGGACACCCCGTCTTACTCCAGTTTCTCATTGGTGAACAATACCAGGACGCTACTTCCTGGCAAACCTTCGTTTCCTCGGTACATCGTCAATCAACAGTCACCAGTTCCTCCCTTCAAGCAATTCACGAGATACTTGATGTCGGTGATTTTCGGCTGATCGCCTATGAGGACCTGGGAGAGGGACAGACCGTAGGCCAATTGATCGAAAACGCCGGACGACTGGCCCCGGAAGATGCCTGCCGGGTTACCTGGAACGTTATCCACGCACTGTACCCCTTGCAGCAGGCCGGCCTGGTGTACGGCAATATCTGTCCAGGAAACGTCTGGGTGGCTTCCAGCGGTCACCTACACCTTATACGGGATTGCACACAAGACATTGAATCCAACGATGCTCCCGGGCAACCGGTAATGGCAGACTATACCGCACCGGAATTAACCGCTGGAGACCAGGAATGTTCGGTTCTCTCGGACATGTATGCACTCGGTTGTTGTTGCTATGAACTACTCGCGGGACAGGTGCCTTTTTCGGGGCCCACCCAGGCAGACAAGATTCAACAGCATGCCCAGCAGCCCATCCAACCCTTGGAATCCATTGGCGTTCCCCAACCATTGGCGCAGCTGGTCACCTACCTGATGGCAAAGAATCCACAACTTCGCTACCAGGACTGGGGGGACCTGCTCCAGAAATTTGCCACGCTGGTCAGCCCGGCAGATCAGACCATACCGGCACCCCAGCCACCATCGACCCTGGCCGCCTACCTGGCCGTGGTTCAGCAAAGAAAAACACGTGTTGCTGAAAAAGCGGCTGCGAATGCGATGGCTGCAGCCACCGTATCTTCCGAAGGTGCCAGCGATTTCCCATCAATCCAGCCAGTCGCTTCTACCTCGCCTGCGACGACCTCCGTTCAGGCGGCCACCACGACAGCAAAACCTGCCTCGCAACTTTCTCGCAATCGGACCACGGAAAAATCCTGGTGGCAGTCTTCAGCCATTATCTGGGTTGCCTCTGCACTCGGCGTCCTGGTCCTGACTCTCGTCATCGTCAGTAACCTGCCTGACAACGAACCTGTTGCTGACCCTCAGGGCTCCACACCACCTGGCACCGAAAAGAAAGAACCCGGTAAAAACACCGAGCGTGATCAAAAAGGCACGCTACCGAAGAAAACCCAGCCAATCGCGAACAAAAAAGACACCGGCTCAGTACAAACCATCGTTGATGACCCCAAGGGTGATCTATTATGGGCCTCTCCAACCACAGGCTCGGCCTTCAAGCTCAACTGGGTTCCTCCAGCCGGACAAATGTTCATCCTGCTTCGGCCTGCAAGCCTGGTCTCGGATGAACAAGGTCAGCTGGCGTTAACGGCACTGGGGCCCACGTTCGATGAGTACCGTGCGCAGTGGGAAAAGGAGGCTGCCACAGGCCTCGAAGATATCGACAGCATGGTGCTCACCCTGCATGACAATGGAGAAGCATTCCCACGCCCTTCCTTCGTAGTACGAATGAACACCTCTCGCCCCAAAGATCAGCTACTGGCTGCCTGGGGAAACCCCCAGGAAACCAAGGCAGGTGACCAGGTCTATTTCAAGGGAAATACATGGTGTTTCTTCATCCCGTCTGATGGCGACAATAAGACTTTCGTAATGGGTGCCGAAGAAGAAATCCAGGAAGTTGCCGGCAGCCCAAATTCCATCGCTCCACTGCGACGCGAACTGGCAGAGCTACTGAAAACGACTGACCATGAGCGACACTTCACGATCCTCTTTGCACCTAACTTTCTCTTCAGCAACCTTTTCCGTGACGGTCGCGAGCTGTTTTTTGGCGATCCTGCCAAGCTAAGAAAACCCCTGGAATGGCTCATCGGCGAAGAGGTAAAAGCTGGTTTGCTAAGCCTTCACATCAAGCAACATTTCTATCTTGAAGCACGCCTGTTCGGGGGACTTGGAAAGGATAAGTTCAGCATGGCAAGAAGCCTGCGTGAACGACTGGCTGAGATCCCCCAGCAAATCGAGGAATATTTTGCTGTCCTGAACCCACCACCTTACTGGCGACTCGTGGCAAATCGTTACCCCTTGATGGTTCGCCAGTTACATCGGCAAACACGTATCGGAGTTGAACAGGGACATCCGATGATCAATATTGCCATGCAGCCCGAGGCGGCTCACAACCTCTTGCTGGGCGGGGAACTTTGCCTCTCCTCGACACCTGGCGCAGGTCCTGTAGCCGCTACCCCCACGGATACCGGCCCCAAGACGATCGATGAATTGCTGCAGCAAAAATTCACCGTGGATATCCCCCAGCAAGACCTCGAATTCGCGATCAAGGATATCGTAGATGACGTACGAGGGACATTTCCTGCCCTGCCGTTTGAATTCAATATCAAGGTTATTGGCCCAGAGCTTAAGCTGGAAGGAATTACGCGAAACCAGGCCGTTCGTGATTTCGCTGCCAAGGACAAACCGTTAGCCGACATCCTGACTGGTATTGCATCCAAGGCAAACCCCGATCCCTCCGTCAAGGATCCGAGCGAAGCAGCCCAAAAACTCATCTGGGTCGTGGCCGATGACCCGGACAAGGCAGGAAACCGCATCATCCTGGTCACGACCCGCAAGGATGCCGAAGAAGAAAAATACGTGCTGCCCAAGCCCTTTCAACCGAAATAGGCTGCACGTTAAACGCTAAAAAAACTATGGTTACACCGATACACGCTGTTTACCTAGAAGTCATCCGCTGATTTCAGACGATAAAGACTGAAGGTCTACGTTCGCATTCCCAGGTTTCCTGTCGCACTTGAGGCATCGATGCTCCCATTATCCATCGTTTGCACGACCTGCCAGGCCCGACTCACCGTGCGCAATAAAGCAGCCCTGGGGCAGATCCTTCAATGCCCCAAGTGCAGCAGCATGGTGGCTGTTCCCCAGGAACCTGGGCAATCTACAGGTCCCGCGGCGGATACCACACCCCATACTGAACCACCTCCCGTATCAGAACCGGCCAATATCTCGGATAGCCATGCAGAGACCGTTGATCACTACGATTCTGCAGACATCAACCAGTTACTCGAAGAAAAAAGGGCCGCAGCAAGCCCGTCCCCTCAGCCACCTGCGGCTCCACAGACCTGGGAAGGTGAAGGGTCTCCGGCAACACCACTAGCCGATCATACCGATACGAATCCAATTCTCCCTACGGATGACTGGACATCAGCGGCAAGCCGACAAGTCAAGCAACGCCTACTCATGGGATTCCTGGTCACGATCAGCATCCTGGCCGCAGGTGGGATCATCTACGTTCTGACAAGCGGCACTCCACAGGAACCCGCCGTCACCGCGGTACCAGGCAAACAGGAGGTTGATCAACAGCCCAACTCGCCAGGCAACCCCGTCGAAGATACACCTTCCCCTCAAGAAACAGCTGGCAAAGAACCCGTGATCCAACCGGATCCCCAAGACCCCGTCGAGGTAGTACCTCCCGAAAAAGAAAAGGACCCGGATGCTCCCCTGGCCGAAAACCCTCCCCCGGATAATCCACCTGGCCTGATCCCGGAACCGATTTCTGAAGCTGAGCAGCAGGCAGAAGCCGCCGAGTTATCGCAACTGCTCCAGGAATTTTCACCTCTATTATCAAACACCCCGTTTGATGATCCAGCCAACGATCGACCGAGCTCGCAAAACATTCTGCCTACCGTAAAATTAGCTCGACCTCCTCTGCGTCGTGTGAATGTGCGAGACTGTCTGGACTTTCCAATTGCCGAATTCACCCTGAACGATCCGTTACCCCTGCATGCTTTCCTCGCTGACATTTCGTCCCTCAGCGGATTACCTATTGAAATCGATTCCGAAGCGCTGGCCAGTAAAAACGTAACCCTGACCCTGCCGGTCCAGATTGATCAGAAAGAAACCAGTGTTCGACAATTACTAGAAACCGTTTTAACGCCTCACGACCTGGGAATTATCGCAGCCAGCCAGTCGCTGACCATTGGCTACCCAGCACCTGGCGACGAAGACTTGCAGGAAGTCTCCTATCCAATCGGGGACCTGGTAACCGTCAATGCAAATGGGCAACCAGACATTGACCTGGTGCTTTGGGTACAAACCTTGATCGCCCCGGCCAGTTGGAATGCAGAAAACAGCAGCTACAAGGTGCAACTGCAAGAGAACAACCTGGTGGTGCAACACCTGCCGGCGGTTCAATTCGACGTCCTTCAATTGCTCACACGATTACGGATGGCCCGTAACATCAAACCTGATTCTCCACCGGACAAACACTCCGCAGCGATCTCCCTGACTCCAAGAGTGCAGCAAGCCGAGAAACTACTGCGGAAAACTGTCAGTATCAATTACAGTCGTCAGGCCCCCATCAAAGAACTATTGTCCCACCTGGCAAAGGACCTGGATATCAAGGTCCTTTTCAATGGTCGTACGCTGCGACAGGCTGGTTGGTCGACACGCTCGAATGCGACCCTGGTCACTGACAACGAAGCCTTGCAGCAGGCACTTGATATCCTACTGACCCCGATGGACCTGACTACTCGCGTCCTTAACCACGACACGATCGAAATCACCTCCACTGCAGCCGAACAGGAACGCCGCGAAATCGAATTCTATCCCGCCGGGCATCTACTGCCCAAGAATCGCTCCGCGGAACAACTCATCGAGCTCATCCAGAAGAAACTTGGCGCCCAGCGATTTACGGCGGATCAAGCGAACCAGGTAATTCTCGTGGACCCCGTCAGCAAGTACCTGATCATTCGAGAGTCGCAGGCAAACCACCGCAAGCTTACCTACCTGCTGACCGCCGGGTAACAAGCCCCCATTCCGGTCCCCACGACTGCCACTCCACGCACTTTCAGCTACCTAGCTGTTTCCCCATGGCCGTGGCGATACAACGACATTTCTCCATCGTCATCTCGAACTGTTCGAAGTTCAAGGACTGGTATCCGTCACTCATGGCTTCCTCCGGATTCGGATGGACTTCGAGGATCAAGCCATCGGTGCCTGCGGCCACGCTGGCTGCCGCCATGTCTGGAACCAATGCCGTAAGGCCCGTTCCATGGCTTGGATCCACCACGATCGGAAGATGCGTCTTTTGCCTCAGGTACACCACGGTGGCCAGGGGCAATGTAAACCGCGTATGCGTTTCAAAAGTCCTGATCCCTCGTTCACAGAGAATGACATTCGGATTGCCCTCGTTGAGAACATATTCAGCAGCCAGCAACAATTCATCGATGGTCGCGCTGGGTCCACGTTTCAGGAGAACCGCTCGACTTGTATTGCCAACAGCCTCCAGCAACCGGTAGTTCTGCATGTTACGAGCTCCGATCTGCAACACGTCAGCGTACTTGGCAACCAAGTCAACTTCGTCCGTAGCCATCACCTCAGTAACCACGGAGAGGCCCGTTTCCTCCCGAGCATCGGCCAGCAGTTGCAAGCCCTTTTCCTTGAGCCCCTGGAAACTATAGGGACTCGTACGCGGTTTGAAAGCACCTCCTCGAAGTGCCGTTGCTCCAGCGGCCTTGACGGCGCGGGCCGTGGAAAGAATCTGCTCCTCACTCTCCACGCTACACGGACCGGCAATCACTCCTACCTTGCTTCCACCAACCTCCAGACTCCCTGCTTTCACACAGGTTGGATCTGGTTTCACTTCACGACTAGCGACCTTATAAGGAGCCAGGATGGGCACCACATCTTCCACGCCAGCACCACTCAGTAGTGATTCTTTCGTCTGCTCACGTTTTTCACCAATGGCAGCGATTACCGTTCGTTCCGTACCCTGGATCACGTGAGATTTCAGACCCAACGACTCCACACGTTCAACGATATGTTGCACTTCCTCTTCGCTGGCGCCTTTTTTCATGACAACAATCATCAATCACTACTCCTGGTCAAACGACAATTCTGCAAATTCAATTCCCCGCAACTCGGTCTCCGTACTGATCACGAGCCTGGCACCCTGAAGAAGACCCTCACACAGGCCGGTGCAGGTTCATTATGCCCACCGTTGATTTCAGTACAAGAGCAGCCAACCAACAGGCCGTCTTCAAAGATAATCCTGTCGCACTGGATGAAAGATATCCAACGCCTTGACTGGCGTCTCACCAGCCACAGCACTGTGTACTACACCTCCCGGAATTCGCCACATATCTCCCGGCTGAACGGTCTCCTGTTGATCACCAATCGTAAAAGTTAATTCACCCTCGATTAACAGGCCAACCTGCTCATGGGGATGGCTGTGTGGCTCGACCACAGCACCTGGCTCGAATTCAACCCAGGACAGCATCATCGATTCCCCGGCTGCCGTGTAAATATTGACACCCGGAAAGATCTCGTGTTGAGAGCAGGCATCGCGTTTAACAATAAAAGACTGCATCGATTCAGTTCCTCGTATAAAAATCGGACTCCGCTACCGAACATGCGACGAAACCAGGATTAATTCCTGGTATTTTCCAGGGTCTCCGAGATCCTAAGCAACCGGTTGTACTTTGCCAACCGTTCACTGCGAACAATCGAGCCGATCTTGATCTGGTCGGCAGTCGCAGCCACGGCCAGATCTGCCAGGATATCATCTTCGGTTTCACCACTACGAGCTGACACCACCAGCGAAAAGCCTGCCTCACGCGCCCGTTTCATCGTTTCGAAAGTCTCCGTCAAGGTGCCGATTTGATTGACTTTCACCAGTACACTGTTCGCAGCCTCCTGCTGGATCCCCTTTGTCACTCGGCCAGGATTCGTCGTAAAGAGATCATCTCCAACCAACTGCACACGGTCGCCCAGTCTTTCGTTTAACTGTTGCCAGCCCTGCCAATCATCTTCAGCCAAACCATCTTCAATACTGATGATCGGAAAACGATCAACCCATTGCTCGAGTCGATCAATCATCTGGCCGCTGTCCAGGCAAATATCATCCTCGCTACGCAACTGATACTGGCCATTGGGTAGCAGGAAATGAGAGGCGGCTACATCCAGGGCAATGGCCATATCCTCTCCTGGGCGCAAGCCGGCATCTTCTATCGCCTGAACTACAAATTCCACGGCAGCGACGTTACCTGGCAAGCTGGGACCATAACCACCCTCGTCACCAACCAACCTCCCTTCATACCCAGCCTTCTGCAAGCGTTCTCCCAGCCGACGATAGACCCGCACTATCCACTCCAGGCCCTGGGGATAGTGGTTTGCACCACAAGGAATCACCAGCACATCTTGAAAATCCAGGTTTCCCCCGGCGTGCAATCCACCGGAAATCATATTAGTCATAGGAACCGGCATCGACGGTGGACCAAACCACGAGTTTACGTCATCCTCGTCGCTATACTGTGTGATCATCAACTCGTGCAGATACTGGTACAAGGGCAGGGCACATGCCGCAGCGGCCGCCCGTGCCGTGGCCAGTGAAACGCCGAGCAAAGCATTGGCTCCCAGCTGCGTCTTGTTGGGAGTCCCATCCAGCTCCAACATCAGCTGATCGATTACCTGCTGACCTCGTGCATCCTGCCCCTGAATCTCAGGCGCAATCCGTTGCTGAACATGTGTTACGGCCCGCAATACCCCCTGTCCATCGTACCGCTGGGGATCATCATCCCTGAGCTCACAGGCTTCAAACTGCCCCGTACTCGCTCCCGAGGGCACCTGCGCTCGTCCGTGACAACCACCGGCCAACCAAACCTCTGCCTCCAGTGTCGGTTTCCCCCGGCTGTCCAGGATTTCTCTCGCGACGACCTTCTCAATAACTCTGTCCTGATCTTTCTGCATCGTACCATCCTAACTCCACTAGAATCCAGGTAATTTGCTCTACCTGTAAACCTGTATCAATGAAACAACATCCGACCATGTCCCTGGTGTCTCCAGGAGCAAGCGACGTGCCACCTTGCGAACATGCTGACGGTGGACCTCCGAGGTCAAGTACTCCACAGGACTCTTACCATCCACGCGAGCTAACAGACACGCCGCGCAATTCAGAATAGCGCGCCGCTCCAAGGCCACTCGATCCATCCGTGGTGCCCCCCGCTCCATCCCCGCCCAGTATGTCTCCCAAAACACACGGATCAACTCCCAGTACGATTCACAACGATCCTCTGACCAAATCGCTTTCAATACCAGGTGACTCAGAAAAAAACCCACGTCAAATGCCGGATCACCAAAATGGCCCACTTCGAAATCCACCAGCATGACACCTTGCTTATGGACCAGCAGGTTCTTCGGGCTATAGTCACCATGCACGAGCGTACAAGCATTCTCCGCTAACGACGTGACAAGCAATTCAATACTAGGTCCCAAGTCCTCATGCGAACGCAACAGATATCGATAATAGGGATCGATACGCAAGTCCATGAAAAACTGGCGGTTTGCCAATCGTTCACGAACCGCCTCGTGCTGCCAACTTTTCGCATGCAACAATGACAAGAGATCACCACAACAGGCTGCAATGGCAGGTTCACACTGAAATTGGAGCAGCTCAGATTTCCAGACCACGTGATCCCGCGGAGCTGCAGTCATGGCGTAGGCAAAATTACTTTTATCCTGGAATAGAATCTCGGGGACATGGATCCCCAATCCTGCCGAGGGCGAATCACCAATCGAATCACCCAGGAAACCCTGGCAAACTTCCAGTACCGAAACTTCCTGCAAACCTCGTTCTGGACTACAAAACCAAGCAGCTTCAACCTGCAACTGCTCTCGCGCCTGCTTGAGAACGAAATCCGGACCGTGAGATTCATCACGGTGCACGTACAAGACACAATTGGAAACACCGCCCGAGAGAGCTTCAATCCTGACGTTTTCTGTCTCGGCCAGCTGGCCCGTATCTCGCAGGTAGGACTCGGCTGTCTGGGCGTCTATAAGCTGCATAGAAGCAATATCCGCAAGCAGCTCCACATCGTCAAGGAGGACCTAACGCTTTGATCGACTCGCATTCTTTGCCCAAACAGCCACGATCTGGTCAGGGCTACCACGATAGACGGTAGAAAAGACATCCGCAAACTTTGCGCCACCAGCCACCTGTTCCAGGACAGTACCGAATTTCTTACTATCTCGCATCAGGTACTTGAGGAATCCATACGCCAGTAGGTTCGTATCCTCGGGAGGCAGTTTACCCTCCAGGAACGCATCCGGTTTTTTCGTCTCGGCAAGAACCGCTGCCAACGCTTCATCCCATTTCCCGGACCGGGTATCATCCTTGGCAGTGCGTGTTGCCAGCACACGCCCGATCCCCTCGGAGAACCAGACGGGTACGTTGCCAAGACTGGCCACATAAGCGGCTCCCAGTTGCTGGGCTATCAAGGCATCCACCGAGTATTCATCGGTACGCGGTGGCACTACAACGGCATAAGCATCGACCACGTTGTACTTCCAGTGTCCCCGCCAGCCCTTGGGAATAGCTCGTTTCTCTACCATCGAACCGAACTCGGTGTAATCATAACGTTGCTGCAAGACATACAATGTCATACGTCCTTTAATCAGAGGCTTTCCAGCAGGTGCCAACAGGATTTCACCTACCTTGGCAGCAATTGATTCCGAGGTATCCGCCAACTCCGCAAGCCGTCCCTCACCCAGGTTACTGATCAAGAGAAAATTCTTACTCTCGACCTCGGATGCCTGGACTCCCGACATACTTAATCGCCAGTTTTGCTTGGCCAACTTGGCTCGATCTGCACTGAGCTGTTCATGCGATCCTCGCTTCGCTTTCGCCAGGGCAGCAACCTGTCCCATCGACTGGTCCGGATCTGGGCCGTCAAACTTCGCCCCTTCCAAGATCCATTTTTCGATCTTAGCAATCACTGGCATAGGCAAGGGTGGTTTACGCAATGGCATTTGCTGACCACCACCCGTTCCCTTGAGTTTCTTGATCAACAGGCTTTCAGCCGGCTTGCCCGGTAAAACCGGAGGACCGCTCTCCCCACCTCTCAACAAACGCTGGAATGAATTGAGATCAAATCGTCCGCTCGGACGCCGCGCCAGGCCATGGCAATTCACACAATTCTGCACCAGGACCGGAGCGATGTCGGCAGAGAAACTGACCGTCTCCTTACCGGTCGCCTGCATGACCTCCACCTTGGCAAACTCCCCAGCTTTCGTGTTAGGTGCCAGGCTGGCCAGGTTGGCCTGCTTATCCGGAGAGTCATAGACAGCTCCCTCGTTGATCCATTTCTTTAACAGGGACAGTTCATCCGGAGTCACCTTAAGACCACCACGTGGCATGTCTCCACTTTCGATCACTTCAATGATGCGACTACCATCTGCATCCTTGGGAAAAATCACCACGCCTTCCGGAGTTCCCTTTAATAATGTTTCAAAATTGGCCATGCTAAACATGCCACGGGCAGTATTCACGTGGCAACGACCGCATTTAGACACCAGCACCGGCGCAACCTGTTTCACGAAGCTAACTTTTCCATCTGCCGGCTTAGGAGGCATAGGAGGCTTATCTGTTGGCGAAAGAATCTTCAGCGCGGGCAATTCCACCCCCTCGATTTCCAACAATGCATGAGCTTTCTTCAGCCCGTTGATCGTACCTCCCATCAATCGATGCAATGCCGGGTCCTTGCTTTCAGCCAACTTTTCAAGCCGACCCTGGACCATACGAATCAGCCGCCCGCTCTCCTTGTATTTACCCTGGGCATACAGGTTACCCGCCTTGAGCAAATCTTTACTGATCAAGTTAAGCTCTGTTCGCTGGGCCTTCGTCGGTGCCGCCAATAAGGGCTCCATGGTCCAACCACCAGCACCCATAGCCACGAAAACAAGTACCATGATGAATCGCTGCAACATACCGAACTCCCCAACTTTACATTCCGCTTATTACCGGAAAAACATTCATGGTTCCGAGTCGAGTGACAAACACACAGGTCGATTATAGACAAGTCGACGATCCCGGAACAGCTTGCCTCGAAACCTGCTGGCAGGGCACGCTCACGTTTATATAACGCTCAAAACCCTTATAAAGTACTCACTTACCTGTAAATCAAAGTACCAATCGACATCATTCCATGCTATCTCGAGGCGTTAAAACCAATAAAACAATTCGAGTAACTCAGCTGCCATCCAGGCATTCATTTCCCTCAGGCAAGCTAGGTTTTCAACATATCCAACAACACACCCGGCTCTAATGATGGCCAACGAATCCTGGAAGTTGCATTAGTAAGCTCTATGAACAGTTCCCCACCAAGGAACACCTGGTATTTCGCCTCTAAGGACAACTCAGGGATCAACCGATGTGTCGCGTTCCCCAGGCGACGCGGCCGGTGGAACTCCAGGATCCTCAGTGGGATCACTGACGGCCCAGAAGATCAAGAGTGAAGCGACCAGCAAGACCGCTACTGCCACCCCTCCGACAAGCCATTTCGAAACTTCCTGACGCTGCTTACGAACCTCGATCAAGCGTCGGCTGCGTGCTTCCTTTTGCGACCCCACTCCGAGAACTTCAATCCCCAGATCAATGCGACTACTACCTGATTCGATGGCATGCCGCACCTGGGATCCTGAAGATGTCCCGGAGGATATGGACCCTAACGCGTCGGAGGCATCTGCCTGACGACCCACGGCAGTCGCAGAAAGGCGAGGATCCTTGACCGTACCCTGGCTCACCTGGGAATCCTGTGCAGCCGACTGCCCATCGTCACTGATACCAGGCAGTTCGTCCAACTGCATGTTTACTGTCGAATCGCCTTCCGCCTCTTCAATATCACTTAAGCCCCCAAGGTCAACAGGTGAACTTCCAGGCGTTTCTTGCAGTGTCTCTCCGGCCGTTTCGGCCGGTAAGGTTCCAACCAGTGCCGTCGAGACAGCAACGGATTTATCCTTCACCCAGTCAGAAAGGACCTCGCTGATTTCCTTGCAAGCCTGGTAGCGGTGTGACGGGTTCTTGGCCATCATCTTGTTGCAAATAGCCACCAGGGTGACCGGGCAATCTTTCCGACTAATACGAATGTCGTCTGGCATCTCCCGCTGATGCTTAGCAATCCGCTGGGCCAAAGACCCCTCGGGAAAGGGAGCTCTTCCAGTCAAGATGTAATAAAGAGTGCATCCCAGTCCATAGATATCAACTCGCGAATCCACGTCATGGCTATTGACTGCCTGTTCCGGTGCCAGGTAATCCGCGGTACCGAGAATATTTTCATTGTGAGTCAATGTCACGGAAGCCATCTTCGCATCATCTGAAAACAGCGCCAGGCCAAGATCCAGCACTTTGACAATGTCATCCTCATCGATCAACAAATTCGCTGGCTTAATATCCCGATGGATCAGGCCTTCCTTGTGCACGTAGTCCAGTCCATGTGCTGCCTGGGCGATATAACCCGCAGCCTGCTTGAAATCCAGTGGCCCCTTTTCCTTGACAATGGTTTGTAAGTCAGCACCCGTCACGTACTCCATGACCAGGTAATGCGTATCGCCATCGTTATCAACATCGTACGCACGCACGATGTTTGGATGATCCAGGGCTGCAGTCGCCTGCGCCTCGAGATGAAATCGGTCCAGGTAAGAAGAATCATTGACACGCGAACGCGGCAGCACCTTGATAGCACGCATCTGCCGCATCAGGTTATGTTCCGCCAGGTAAACGCTGCTCATGCCTCCGGCGCCCAGATGCCGCAGCAGTTTATATCTTCCCAGAAAGAACCCCTTGTACTTACCAATCAAAAGCTTGTCGCAGTGCCATTGGGTGAGCAGTTCCAACTGGATCAACTCTTCTGCAAGTTCCTGCGGAGTATCAGGAAGCTTGCCATGTTTGCGCTTGTAAGCAGTCATCGCCTTCGCAAGATCGATTTCATCAACCAACTTGCTTTGCTGCACTAGCTCAAAAAACTTTTTGACACTCAGTTCAACCATGGCCAAACCACTATCCAACAGACTTCTTAAAGCGGAGTCGCTGCTCTATCCAGAAACTTCACACACAGGCTAATCCTAGCATAAAAAGTGCAACTAATCCATTAAATCGGTGAGAGGGAAATCCACACGGGACCACGATGAAGATCGTTACAACAGGGGACCGGGTACCGCCCGATTGACGGTCCCTCGAATGAACGAGACAATCCCTTCCAGACGTGAAACATTGTTTAACATTGCACCCCACAGCTACCATGACTCTTGAATCGCAACCGGAAGCAATCCTCTATACACGCAAGGAATGTTGCCTGTGCGATGTCGCTAAAACAACACTGGAACAACACGGGTTAAGCGTCCGATCTGTCGATATCGATAACGACCCCACTCTATTGGAAAAATACAACCTGGTCGTCCCTGTCGTCTGGATTAATGGAAAAGAACGATTCCGTGGAGAAGTCAATTCTGTATTGCTGCGTCGCCTGCTGGAGAATCAAACGTGAGACAACTCGGCTTGTTCGCCAAGTACTGGGAACCCGGTCTGGTCAAGACACGGCTCGCGAAGGCAATTGGTGACCAGGCAGCTGCCCAGTTGCATCACGAATTCCTGAAAACCACGTTACAGAGGTTTCACTCTTTCCAGGCTGAACGCGTGCTTTCCTACTGGCCTCACGAACGGCGACCTGAATTTGAAGAACTGACAGGAAACTCCTGGACATTGGCTCCTCAAAACGCCGGAAACCTGGGAACACGCATGCATTCCTATTTCACGGAAGCCTTCCAGTCCAAGCAGCAACAGGTTGTACTGATCGGTTCCGACAGCCCCACGTTATCACCCTGCATCGTGGAAACTGCCTTCAACAAATTGCAACAACATGACGTTGTAATCGGCCCTGCACGCGATGGCGGTTACTATCTGATTGGCTGTTCACGGCCTGTCCCCGGTATTTTCGACGACATCGACTGGGGATCCGGACAGGTCTTTGAACAGACCAGCAACAAGCTCAATTCCCTGGGTATTCGTTACGCGGTTCTTACTGAATGGTATGATATCGATCAACTTAAAGACCTCATCAGCCTCGAAGCGGAACTAACACAACCGGACCACGGACAATCCTGGCCACCAGCACTCGTGCAACTCGTCACCGAAGTTCTAAAAGCCTTTCAGCCCCACGACCATTCAGATCGTTCGTAGAAAGATCAACCATGCACGACTGTTTAATCCTGGGAGGAGGAGTGGTTGGCTTATCGATTGCCTATGAACTGGCCTGTCACGGAGTCCAGGTGCAAGTCATCGACCAATCCCAATTGGGCCAGGAAGCGTCCTGGGCAGGAGCCGGTATCCTGCCCCCGGCGAACCTGGAAACCGCGGTTGATCCGATCGATCGCTTGCGCGGCCTCAGCCATCCATTGCATGCGCAATGGTCTCGCCAACTGTTGGAAGAAACCGGTATCGACAACGGCTACCTCACTTGTGGCGGTGTCTACCTCGCGCGACATGCGGGCGCAGCAGCCGCTCTGCATGCATTTGCGACCTGGCTCCGAGACGATCAGATCGAGGTAATCTCCCTCTCCGCTGAAGAACTTGTTAACCAGGAACCAGCGTTGGCCCAAACCGCTGCCTCGGGAGCCATCAAGGCAGCTTATCTTGTGCCATCCGAATCCCAGTGCCGTAACCCGGACCATCTCAAGGCCCTGGCGGCGGCTTGCCGAAAACGGGGTGTCCAGTTATCGGAAGAGGTCCGTGCCCAGGAGTTTAATATTCGAGGTAATCGGATTGAAAGTGTTCAGACGTCAGCGGGCGCCATCCAGGCAGGTACTTACTGTATTACGGCAGGCGCCTGGTCGGGACAGTTACTGGATCAACTGAATATCGCTAATGGAATCATTCCAGTTCGCGGCCAGATGATTCTTTACCGTTGTCCGCAGCGGCCGCTGAAACATATCGTCAACGAAGGGCCAAGATACATTGTCCCACGAAAAGATGGCCACCTGCTGGTCGGTTCCTGCCAGGAAGAAGTCGGGTTTGACAAGTCCACCACGGAACAAGTACTGAAAGAACTCAAGTCACTTGCCGAAAGCCTGCTCCCCGAACTTCAATCGGTTGAGATCGAGCGATCGTGGGCAGGATTACGCCCCGGCACCTTCGATGGATTTCCCTACCTGGGTCCAATCCCAGGACTAACAGACGCCTTCGTGGCAACCGGTCATTTTCGGAGCGGCCTTCATCTCTCGACGGGTACTGCCGTTGTCATGGGACAATTGATCCGCGGCCTGGAACCGGAAATCGAAGTAACAGCCTTTCGAGTAGGACGCGGATAGCCACATGTCAAAGAAATCGGAACATACCATTGCCATCCTGGGTGGCGGCCCCGTTGGACTGGAAACCGCTCTCTACGCTCGCTACCTGGGTTACGCCGTGCAGGTTTACGAACGTGGAGAGGTAGCGGAACAGGTCAGGCGATGGGGACACGTGCGCATGTTCACTTCCTTCCAGATGAACAGTTCTCCCCTCGTGCTGGCTGCCCTTGCTGCACAGGATCCCGAACGTCAGCCCTGCGAGCCAGCCGCCTTATTAACCGGCAACGAGTGGGCCGAACATTACCTGCAACCGCTGGCCAAGAGCGACTTGCTGCGAGGGCATATTCACCCCCATACCGAGGTGCTGGCCATCTCCCGGATCGGTGGCCTGAAGACTGATGCTCCAGGCCATGAGGCACGTGCTGACCAACCCTTCCGGATCCTCTTGCGAGGACAGGATGGCCAAACTCAAACGGCCACTGCCCAGGTAGTGATTGATACGACCGGCGTCTACGGAAACCCTAACTGGCTGGGACCGGGTGGAGCAGCAGCTCGTGGTGAATTCGAACTCCGCGATCAAATCGCCTACGAAATACCGGATCTTAGCGGTGTCCATGAATCTCACTACGGCAACCAACATACCCTTGTCGTCGGGGCAGGATACTCTGCTGCCACTACCATCACGCAACTGGCCAACCTCAAGGCACGCTGGCCCCAGACCCGGATCACCTGGTTAACACGTCGCAAGCTCGCCAGTGACGCTTCCGGACCTCTGCTGGAAATCAATGACGATGCACTCCCGGAACGATCGCAACTGATCCAGGCTGCCAACCAACTGGCAACGGAGGGATTGATTGTCCATCACGTAGGAGGAATGAGCGTCGAGGCCATCTCCCTGGAAGAGGCAAGCGGGGGCTTCTGCGTTGACCTGGAACCAACGGACGGCACATCACTGGCGCAAGGATCACAACTGGCTGTCGATCGAATCGTGGCCAACGTGGGATATCGCCCCGATGACGAAATTTTTCGCGAACTACACGTACACCTATGCTATGCCACATCCGGCCCCATGAAACTGGCTGCCACACTGTTGCAGAATGCAACCCAAGACTGCCTGGCACAGGAATCGGGTGGCCCAAACAATCTCATAAACCCCGAACCTAATTTCTATATCCTGGGCAGCAAAAGTTATGGTCGCAATCCCCATTTCCTCTTCAGCCAGGGACTGGATCAGGTGCGACAACTATTTACCATAATCGGGGAACGTGATGACCTGGATCTCTACGAGACCA
>Ga0315331_10001084_pt1 | contig 20201 bp, 10 predicted proteins | sample M160m34915metaG_FD_203456 | JGI IMG/M metagenome (GOLD analysis project Ga0315331, IMG submission 203456) | Ammonia-oxidizing marine archaeal communities from Monterey Bay, California, United States - M1 60m 34915 | ecosystem: Environmental > Aquatic > Marine > Intertidal zone | place: USA...
CCGAGTTTAGTATCGGCACGTCGTTGCTGATAAATTCAGTACAGCCGTTAGCTTTTCCCAAACCAGATCAATTTTCGTGATCCCGTTGGTTTTCCGACTCATCATTTCCCTGTTCTCGGGGGGGGGCGTGTGGTTTGTGGTCAAACACTGTTTGCTTTCAGTGTTTTTTGGAGTTGGATAGCGTGTTTTTTGGCGAGACATGGCCCGTAATGACTTGCAAAAAACAAGATAAACGCCCAGAAAATTCGGTTTCGACGTTTCATGGACCAGACGTGTCAAAGGGCTGGCCGAAGCTGTGAGGTTGGAAGTGCAACTGAGTTCGGTATCTCGGATATGATTCTCGTTTGGATAATTCGAGTCATGTTTTTGCATGACTTGACCTATTCCGAGCTTCGGTTTTACAGAATGGTGGAAGAGATTGGTCCGCTTCGACCTGTTGGGATGAGCGGTTCGATCGCAGGAATGAGGGAATGAGCTTTGGAAAAAGCTGACCCGTTGTAATTAAAAGAGGGTAATAGAAACGCGTGAAACTTTTTTCGACTTCTTGTGAAACTGTTTATCTGGGGTGGGACGCTCCCTTGCTTCCGCGTGCTGCTGGCTTCCTGCGAGAGAGGTTTGCAGATAAGGCGAATTGTGACCTGAGTGGTACGATTTGTGTACTGCCATCATCACGCAGCGTGCAGCGTTTCAAGCAACTGCTGCGTGATGAAATGGTATCGCAGGAATTGCAGTATTCACTGCCCAAAATCATTACCATTGGCCAATTGGCTGAGTTTTTGCACACACATAAAATCCCCGTTGCGTTGGAGATTGAGCAGACATTGGCGTGGGCAAGTGTGCTGCGGACTCAAGACCCCGATGATTTGAAACCGCTGTTTCCAGTCATTCCGACTCTCGATCCGATTGGGGCATGGTTAGACCTTGCTTCAACAATGAGACGTCTGCACGAGGATCTCTCTGCCAATGAGATGACGTTTCGTGGTGTTGTGGACGTGACTGAGACCGATTCTGAAAAGCGGCGGTGGGAACTGCTGAGCAGGCTGTTTGATCAATACCTTGCCACGCTCTCCGAGGCGGGGGTTTGTGATCCACATTGGGAAAGACGCGAAGCTGTGTTGCAGGGCGCTTGTCACGCGCAGGGCAAGGTGGTTCTGATAGGGACAAGTGATCTGAGTAAGGCGATGGTTGCCATGCTGCGGGCGCAGGATGAGGAACTGATTTCGCTGGTCGCCGCACCGGAAAGTGATTCCTGGCGATTTGATGAATTCGGTTGTGTTGAAACAAAAGGCTGGCTCGAACACCACCTGCCACTGCAGGATGAACAGCTCGTCAGTGCAGGAGACGTGGCCGAGCAGGCCATGGCGGTTGCTGCGTCTCTGGCTGATCTGGGAGATGAATTCTCTACCGATCAGGTTACTGTTGGTGTCACCGATGAGTCGCAGGTTGGCCCAGTTGAAATTGAGTTGCGGGGTTGTGGATTAGGCACTTCCAGAAATCTCGGATGGCCAATTTCTCAAACAGCGATTGGACGTCTGTTGAATTTGACGTCGACATTCTTGCAACGAAGAAACTGGCAGTCGCTTGCATCTCTTGTGAGGCATGCTGACGTAGCTCGCTACATTACCAGAGAACTGGGGCAAGGTAGTACATCCGATTGGTTGACCGAATTGGATCGTCTGCTGTCAAATCACTACCCCATCAAAACACGGGATGCGCTCTCTCCGAAGGCTGCCAAAGCCTATCCTCTAGTGAGTGAAGTGTTGAGTATTGTCGAGGAATGGCTCGCTGAATTTACAAGCAGAGAGCAGTCAATTGCTCAGTGGAGTAGCGTGATAGAAGCGTGGTTGGAAGTCCTCTACGGCGAAGACAATCATAACGATGCCGATGGGGCGGAAACACAAGCAGGAAGAGCTGGTTCCGTGGTGCAAGACTCGCAAGGCTCTGATTCGGATGTCGCGTCCATTACCCCAACGCAAACCAGTACCCCGACGCAAACACGAACGCAGCGAGCATTTGAAACGGTAAAGCGGTTGACGCAGCGGTTCGAACAACTCAATGCTGATCTCGATCTGGTTGTTTCGGGTTCCGCTGCTTTGGAAATGCTTTCCGGACGTCTTGCTGATGCACGCGTAGCCGATCACCGAGGTGAAAATGAGGTCTTGATTCTGGGGTGGCTGGATCTCTCATTGGATGATTCGGAAGCGATGGTGGTCGTGGGGCTCAATCATCCTTTTGTTCCCGGTGCGGTGACGAGTGATCCCTTTTTGCCTGGGACGCTTCGCAGCAAGCTTCGCATGTCAGATAATGAGCGGCGGTATGCACGTGATCTTTACGCCATGCATCTCATCTTATGTGTTCGTAAGTCGGTCCGTTTTATTGTGGGTCGCCGTGCCGCCGATCAGACGCCAACGCCCCCAAGTCGCCTGCTGGCTGCTACTGAGCCAGTGAACGCCGCTCGGAGGGTGAGGAATCTTCTTGATGGGCCCAAAAAGTCACTGCTCGTTCATCATGACTGGGACCAAACAACTGAGGGGCTGGCATTAGCAATCCCAACCTTGCCCATGTTGGGAATGAATGGGCGTGTTCGAACAATGAGTGTCACTGCTTTTCGGGACTATCTCGATTGCCCTTACCGTTTTTACCTGCGGCATGTGTTGAAACTTCGGCCGATGGACGACGCCACGGGGGAATTGGCTGCAAATCAGTTTGGTGACATGGTACATGGAGCCTTGGAAACTTTTGGTGATTGTTCGGATCGGGATGAAACCCAACTTGGGAAAATCGAGGAAGCGTTGCTGTCGCACCTGAGTGACTACGTCGCAGAACATTATGGAAACGCCGTGTCCTCGGCTGTGACGCTGCAAGTGGCACAGGCGGAACGGCGCCTCAAGGCGGTTGCCAGACAGCAGGCCGCACGAATTGCTCAAGGATGGACAATCCATGCGTCGGAAGCTGCTGTGAATGAAAGCGATGGTGCGGGAATTGAAGTCGATGGGATGATCATGGGGTTACGCGGACGTTTTGACCGCATTGATTTTCATGCACAGACCGGGCGCTATGCAATTCTTGACTATAAAACTCATGGTCACCGCCCAGAAAAGAAACATCTCAAAAAAGTAGATGGAGCTTATCAGTGGATTGATTTGCAATTGCCGCTGTATCGCATGATGGTGCCATTCCTCGGTATTAAGGAAGATCCAGCTACCGTTGAGTTGGGTTACTTCAATATCAGCGAAAAAGATGAGGAAACGAAGATCAATATCGCTGAATTTACTGAGGAACAAATGGCTGAGGCCGTAGAGATTATCGAGGGATGTGTCCGCGGAATTTGGGCAGAACAGTTTGAGCCTACGGCAGAACGCGTGCAGTACGATGATTACGACATGATTTTGCAGACAGGAATCACACGTCGGTTGGTGGATGAGTTGGGATCCTCAGCGAAGGAGGTGCAGTCATGAGTGAATCAACACAGAGTGAAGCAGGCGAAGGAGGATCAAAACGCGACGACCTTGTCCAGCAGAATGAATCAATGCAAGGCAATCAGGGCCGTTTGCAGGGTCAACAAGGGGCGCCGATGAAGAAGGAATTTGTAGGCGACCAAAGGACCAAGAAGGGCTCCGGGGAGAATGCTGTTCCCAACGAAATCGCGGTTGCAGCAAAGAGCCACCAGCCCGACGAGGATCCAGGTGAAGACGATGGTGCGGCTTCTGATGGGATGTTGTTGCCAACGGTGGTGCGAGCTTCTGCTGGAACCGGAAAAACATACCGCCTGACGGCTCGGCTGATGCGAATTCTGTTGCAGGGTGCTGCGCCAGAGTCAATTTTGGCGACCACGTTCACCCGGAAAGCAGCAGGTGAGATTCTGGATCGGGTTCTGTTGACACTTGCACATGCTGCCAATGAGAGTGATCCAGCAGCTCTGGAAGCGTTGCGTGAGCAGGTCGACTTGCCAACGCTACCTCGTTCTGCATGCCTGCAGATGTTTGACAAGTTGCTGCGTAACGTGCACCGTCTCCGGATTTGCACGTTGGACAGTCTCTTTTCGCAATTGGCAAGATCCTTTTCTTTTGAATTAGGTCTGCCGCCGGCATGGCGTTTGACGGATGAAATTGAGGAGATTTGGCTGCGTGAACAAGCGGTTGATGCCCTCATCGCAACATTAGAACCAGCGGAAATGATGGCTCTTCTTTCGATGCTTGGGAAAGGTGAGAACCGTCGGTCGATCGCGAGGGAGTTGCTGCAGGTTGTTGATACGGCCTATAGCGGGCAACGCCAGTGTGGTTTGAAAGTCTGGGAGAAGTTGGCAGCCCCCAAAGCTCCAAGTGACAAGGAACTTGCTGAAGCCGTCCTTGCCATGCGTTCTGTGCAGTTGCCTCAAAAACGCCTGATGACTCGATTGGAAAAACTGGCACAACAAATCGAGACAAAAGACTTTGGTGCACTTGCTGACGACACGTTGATTGCAAATATTGCCAGTGCAAGACGGTTGAACACGGAAGTGAAGTACTTTCGCTCACCTTTTCCTGAGGAACTCGATGATGCGTTCGACACGTTGTACGCTGCGGTACGTACGAATGTTTTGGGACTGTTGAAGGGTCAGAATATCGCAACAGGCAAGGTGCTCGATGTTTACAACAATAACGTGACAGACTTGAAACAGTCTGCTCGCGTTCTGGGATTTGAGGACGTTTCTATTCGGCTCGCGTCACGGTTCGCATCGCTGGATCAAAGATTGTTGGGTGATCGCATGGATGGTGCAATCCATCATGTGCTGTTGGATGAATTTCAAGATACTTCCCCTGTGCAGTGGCAGGTTCTGCGACCGCTTGCGATGCGCGTGACCGACCCTGAAACAGCGAATGACCAAGTCCAAGACGATCGTCAGGTGGGGCAGTCGTTCTTTTGTGTGGGTGACACCAAGCAGGCGATTTACGGCTGGCGCGGTGGTGTGGCAGAAATCTTTGACGCTGTGGCAGACCAGATCCCCGACGTCATCGAGGATGAGCAGAACACTAGTTATCGCAGCAGCCAGATTGTCGTTGATGTCGTTAACCAGACCTTTAAAAATCTAATTCGGCATCCCATCGCAGATGCAGCAGATGCTGCTGATCCAACCAATAAGGCAACCTATGAAGCTGCTGCATTAAGAACCTTCTGCAGACGATTTCCGGAACACAAGGCATTCAAGAATAAGTTGCTTGGTCATGTTCAGGTCATGACTTCTGCCAATCCAGAGAATGCAGATAGCGAGGCGCGGCAGCAAGCATGTTATGAACGCGCCGCAGACTTGGTGGCAGAGTTGAATCGCAAGGCTCCAGAGAAGTCCATTGGCATTCTGACTCGTACCAATCGTGGTGTTGCCCAGTTGATTTTCATGTTGGAAAACCTCGGGGTCGAAGTTAGTCAGGAGGGTGGGAATCCGCTGACCGATGCAGCTGCTGTCGAAACAATTCTGTCCACCTTGATGATGGCGGAGCATCCCGGTGATGGGCGTTGGGAATTTCATGCCAGGTCGACACCGCTGGGCGACCTGCCTCAATTTGGGCCCGACTACGTGCGGGACATGGTTGAGGAACGGGGGTTAGCTGAATCAATTGAGTTTTTTGCCGGAGTGTTGGCGCCTGCTTGTGACGAGCGAGAAACGCTCAGGTTGGAACAATTGACTCGCCTCGCAATCAGTTACCAACTGCAGGCAGCCCCCAGACTCAGGGACTTTGTCCGTTTGGTGCGTGAAAAACGTGTCGAGCGGCCACAGATCGCACCTGTTCGAGTCATGACGGTTCACCAATCCAAGGGCTTGGAATTTGATGCGGTTGTGTTGCCGGAACTTGACGGTGCATTGACGCGCGCATCGGGCAGTTCCGTCTCGGACATCAAAGAAATAGGTGAGCCGCCCGAAGGAATGACACGTTACCTGAATCAGAAAGCATGGCACTTTTTGACTGGGCACTGGCAGCGTGTCTTTGGCGCGCAGGCAGCCGGTGGTATGACAGAAGCTCTATGCTTGTTGTATGTGGCGATGACGCGTGCCCGTCAGGGGCTGTACATCATCATGCAGCCGGCGAAAAAATCGGCATTCGATGTGAAGACGGGAGCATCTTTGGTTTATCACGCTCTCGGTTGTGAGCAGGATCCCACTGAAAATGAGGTACTGCTGTACGAACATGGTAATGAAGACTGGTGGGCGGATACCACCACAGATTCAGAGACCGTGTGCCAACAGAATGAGGGGGAGACTGAAAGTGCGATTCGATACCCAGGTCCTGTGCGGATCCAGTTGCGCGCCGCTCAGGAAGTTCCCAATGCTTCTGCCACCGGTTAGGGTGGCGTTTGCCCTTTTTTGCACTAGCGATTGATGGATTAGGGTTTCCCAATCAGAAAAAGTTGTGTCCCCGTGCGTACGACGAAGCCGTTTGGAATGGGAGCGACACCATATTGGATCTCTCCAGCAAATCCACCAGGCCCCCCTGCACCTGCTGACTGCCAAAGTCGGTTCTCATCGAGGATCTCTTTTTTCGGGCCCGCTTGCAGAATTGAGGTGCGTCCGTCTTTCCCGAAGAAGAAGACATATTCACCAACACCAACGGGAGTTGCCCAGTTGCTGTCTGCCAACCTCGTGGTGTATTTGGTTTCACCTGTGCTGGCATCGATGCAGTACAGAACGCCTGCTCGGTTCGTGTAGTAAGCATGCCCTTTGTAAATGATTGGCGACCCAAAGGAACTGGTTGCGTCGGTACTTTTCCAAATGATTTTGGGAGTGAATCCATCACCCGTTCGTAGAATTTTCATCAAAAGGTTGGATTCCTTTGCTCCCTCCGACGCTTCTCCATTCCGGCCTGGAGAGGCACCGACCAAGAATGAAGCTTGGCCAGCATCGATGGTTGATGGGACCGTGTTGCCGCCGACGTTGTCGTAGCTCCAAAGTAGTTTTCCATCAGCAGGGTCATAGCCATCGACTGAGCCGGAAGACGAAATCACGATCTGATCTTTGCCTTCGATGTTCACCATCATCGGTGAAGACCACGAAATTCTGCTGGCCCGATCAGTCTTCCATGTTGTCTTGCCCGTCTTCTTATCAAAGCCAGCGATATAAGAAGGGCCATCATTGTCGGCAACGATGAAGATCTGATTTTCAAGTTGAGCAATCGATCCGCCCAAGCCGAATCGGCCAACGAATTTCCCGTAATCCTTGATCAGGTCTCTTTCCCAACGCACCTCACCATTCGGAGTCAATGCAATGAGGTTCCCGCTTTCAAAAAATGCAAAGACGCCGGTGGCGTCTGCCGAAGGTGTCGGTGCCGCTCGACTGGTGTAAACATTGTTGGCAACGAGCAGGCTGCTGGGAAATGATTTCTTCCACAGCAACTCTCCCGTGACCAAGTTGTGGCAGGAAACAAGATTATCGTTTTTCATCGGTCCCTCGACCGCCGTCAGGTAGATGCGGTCACCGACGATGACCGGGCTGGATTGTCCATGTCCGGTGAGTTCGGATCGCCATTCAATCCCTTCGTCCGGGGCCCACTTGAGCGGTGGTGTGAAATTCTCCGAGACGGATCGGGATTTGCCACCAAGGAAGGCTGGCCAGTCGGCATTGACTGGTTGAAACGGTAGGGTCGCGATGGTCAGGACTGCCAGAACAGCAAAAGCAAAGGTGAATCTTGGCATGGTGAAAGTACCTGTATTGTGTTTGTTGTTTCGAACCCGTGCGGGATAGTGAACTGGACAGACATTGCCGAATTTGAGAATGCCGTGGTGCCTGCTAACTCACAAGACGAGATGTGTAGTTGGCAGCGAGCGTTCTATACGACAGAAGCAGTTTGGTCGACACCAGCATCCCAGGTCGACCCCGAACTGTACTGCAGTGTGAAGTTTGGGCGGTGTGCTGAGTGTGAGTGTGTGCGTTCTACGTGAAAATGTCTTGGACAATCTTGCCATGCACGTCGGTTAGTCGAAAATCCCGCCCTGCGTAGCGGTACGTCAGTCGCTCGTGGTCGTAGCCCAGCAGCCTTAGGATCGTTGCATGCAGATCGTGCACGTGCACGCGATTTTCGACTGCTTGAAAACCGAGTTCATCGGTGGACCCAATTGCTTGTCCACCCTTGACGCCTCCACCGGCCATCCAGCAGGTGAAACCGTAATGATTGTGGTCCCGGCCGTTCATTTTTCCTTGGTTGGATCCCTCCTTGGGCATCTCAACGACAGGAGTTCTGCCGAACTCACCTCCCCACAACACGAGTGTTGAATCAAGCAACCCAGTGCGTTTTAAGTCGCTTAGAAGAGCGCCAATCGCCTGGTCAACGCCCTCAGCAACACTGCGGTGTCTTGTTGCGAGGTCATCGTGGTTGTCCCAAGGCTGTCCAGCGCCTGTGTAAAGCTGGACAAAACGAACACCGCGTTCGACTAAACGCCGTGCGATCAATGCTTGTCTTGCAAATGCACCCTTGCCATAAAGTTTGCGTGTCGCGAGAGGCTCGTGCTGAATGTCAAAGGCAGTGGAGGCCTCGCTTTGCATTCGATATGCCAACTCAAAGGACTCCAGTCGTGAGTCCAGTCGTTTGTCATTGTCTCGTAGACTGGCGTGCTGGCGATTCAGTTCTTTGAGCAAGTCCAGTTGTTGTCGTTGATCTCGTTCGGAGACTCGATTGTTTCGGATGTGATCGATCAATTCTTCGACTCGTTGTCCGCTTGTGTCGATATAGGTGGCTTGATACTTGCCAGGCAAAAATGCGTTCTGCCAGTTCTGCGATTCCTTGATTGGATATCCGCCAGGGCACATGGTGACAAAGGATGGAAGATTTTCGTTGGCGCTGCCCAGACCGTAGGAAATCCATGAGCCCATGCTTGGTCGCACCAGACGCGACTCTCCTGTGTTCATCAGCATTAACGATGGTTCATGGTTCGGCACATCGGCATGCATGGATCGGATCACACAGATGTCATCCATGTGTTCTGCGGTACGTGAGAAAATTTCACTCACGGGCAGGCCACATTCACCGTACTGCTTGAACTTGTAGGGTGACTTCAGGACATTTCCAGTGGGTCGCTCGGTGCGAAGATTCTTGGTAGGTGCTGTTTGACCGTGATATTTTTCCAAGGCAACCTTGGGGTCGAAAGTGTCGACATGGCTCGGCCCCCCATTCATGAAAAGATGGATGACATGCTTGGCTTTGGCAGGGAAATGGAGAGGCACCGCGCCGATCGAAATGTTTTCTCGAGCCAGTAAGTCCGTCATTGCGACACTTCCGATACCTGCACCACAAGACTTAAGGAAGCTGCGACGCGTCGACGGACAGGGCTTTAACATCGTTCTTTCAACGCGTTCCGTGGAAGGAAATTGCATAGGCTTGGGATTTTACAGTGGAGTGGTCAGTCTGCAGGTTGTGTTCTCGTTGTTCCTTGGACTGATGAAGGATTTGTCTGTTGTTTCGTCCGATGAGCCTAGTCAATGAATGCGAATTCATTGCTAAGAATCAGGATTTGTGCGAGCTGTTCCAGTCGATCCAACGCCTGAATCTTCTCTGTTGCAAATGGGCCGCTGAAGTGCTTCATGGTATCTCGTTCGGCTTTCTGTCCCTGTGCTGGGACGATTTGCATCTTCGCAGTCCATTCAAACGAATCGAACGAGCTTGTTGGTCCCGAAGTTGCGATCAGATCAATCACTTCGCCGGCCTTCAGCTTAATGCTGTGGGGGCCGTGCTTCTGTTGTGAATTGAGTTGGGTTGACTCGTAAAGTCGTTGTCCATTCGCGTGGATTGAGAAAGTGACACCGTCACCCTGGTCACTGTTGTGGCGAATCCTTCCTTCCAAAGTCACGCTTTCATTTTGCGGAGCGATGTAGCGACGTACGACGCCAAGAGATGGATCGCTGGTCGTGTGTCCTCCATTCTTCCCAAGGTAGGCGTGACCAAATGGGGCGGTGGTTGGAAACTCGTCGGATGCCTGCCAGCGACCGTCGCGGTATTGTTCTAGTGCGGAGAAGTCTGATATCTGCCATTCTTGCTTTGATGACACTGTGGCGGTTCCATAGGACCATAACGATCTGGGATCGATGGTTGGTTTTGGAGCTTGAGGCGGTGTTTGAAGAAATGCAGTTGCCGTGGTGAGTTCCTGCTGTGTTGGATCCCGGCCGAGGATTTGATGGAAAATCGCCTCTGCCTGCGAACTCATTGCATTGGGTAATGTTTTCTGTTTTCGGATGGCACCAGCAGTTGCTCTCGCCATTGCCATCATTTCCGGACTGTTCATCAAGAACAGTGCTTGCTGTGGTACTGTTGTGAAGTACCGCCCAGGCGAATGCGTGTCCGGACTTGCAAAGTCAAATGTTCGGAACAACGCTGGAAGATTTTGGCGATCAATCATCGCATAGATCGTTCTTCGGTGCGTTGGTTTGCTGGCAGTGATATCCACAGGAGGCCCGCCTAGCGAACGGTCGAGGGTTCCTGAAACAGTCAGGATCGAATCTCGCAGTGATTCGAAATCTCGACGTTTTCGGTTTCCTCTTGCAAGCAGTTGATTCTCTGGATCGGTGGTCAATGATTTATCTTCAGCCGCAACACGTTGTTGGTAAATTTTTGAAAGAACGATCCTACGTACCAACTTCTTGATGCTCCAGTCTGTTGCAAAAGTGGCAGCCAAGTCATCTAGGATTGCCGGGATAGCTGGGGGCTTGGTTCGGAAGCCGAAGTCACTGGGGTTGGCGACGAGCGGTTTGCCGATCAGGTAGCTCCAAACGCGGTTGACCATGACCCTTGCGGTCAGTGGGTTGTCCGGTGTCGTGATCCGGTCCGCCAGTTCCTTGCGGCCACTGCCGTCAGTGAAGCGTGTTTCCTGATCAGAACGCAGTGCGGTAAGAAATCGCCGCGGAACAATCGGGCCACGGTTACCAATTTGTCCCCGGATCAAAACTGGGCTGTCAATCGGCTTGGGTTTGTCTACCAGCATCAGTGGACTGGCACCATCCTTGGGACGGTGGCTGCTGGCGATGATGCCGCCAAGGGCGTAGTAGTCCTCGGTTGGGATCGGGTCGAACTTGTGATCGTGGCATCTTGCGCACGCGACCGTCAGACCGAGTAAGCCGCGCGTGATGACGTCGATTCGGTCATCGATTGTGTCCAAAGGGTTCAGGAATTGACGTCCCAGAGTCAGGAAACCCATGGCTTCCAAGTTTCCGTGCTCGTTGTTTGGGTCGGTACGATCTGCAGACAGTTGGTGACGCAACATTTCGTCGTATGGCATGTCTTGTGCAAATGAACGAATGGTCCAGTCGCGATATCGCTCGCTACCTTTGTAGCGTCGCTCTTTGCCACCTAACGCGTAGCCCACGGTGTCGGCATACCTCGCAACATCAAGCCAATGTCGACCAAACCGTTCACCAAAGGCAGGCGAAGCAAGCAAGCGGTCAACGAGGCGATGGTAGGCATCTGGTCGCTTGGAATTGGTAAAGCGTTGAATTGTCTCGCGACTTGGTGGCAGACCCGTGAGGTCATAGTAAAGACGCCGTATCAGCGTTTCCTGGCCGGCACGTGAGCTGACTTCGATGTTCGCTTTCTTTGCAGCAGTGGCAGAGAGTACATCGATTGTGTCTTCAACATCAGAATGCAAGACCTTGTCTACACTTTGACGCATTGGAACATTGAAAGCCCAGTGTGTATTGGGATCACGATCTATCGGCGATGTTGTGTCGCTGCCATGCTTGTGATCTGGATTTTTCAGCTCTTGTGTTCTTGGGTCGGTAGCACCTGACTCAATCCATGCTTGTATTAACTCAATCTGTGCCTCAGATAATTTTCCACTGGGTGGCATCTGAAGATTGCGATCCCTGTAGTTGATGACTCGCATCAATAAGCTTTGGTTTGGTTTGCCGGCGACGAGTACCGCGCCTCTGCTGCCTCCTTTCTGCATGGCTGAAGCAGAATCCAGAAAAAGATCGCCGTCTGACTCTCCGCTTTCATGGGAATGGCATTCGTAGCATTTTTCGATCAACAGTGGACGTATGTGCTGCTCAAAAAACTCAACCTTGCTGGCGTTGGTTGCTGCGAGATTCGTTGTTGTGGACGGGGGTTGCCCCGATAGGTTTTCGGGGGCACAGACAGTAAACGCCGTGATTAGCAAGGCGAGAGCGTTAAGTTTGCGATAGGTAGCCACAGGATGACGGCAAGCGGTGCGGGGCTGTTGGTTACAGGCGGCGCGTGGGGGGGCGTCGTGCAAACCTGCGTGGGGTGGGATCGCATACGAATTTGCTGCGACGTGCTCTCATTGTACCTGTCAGGGTAAGATCAGCCAAACACCATTCCTTATGGACTGCAAGTAGCCTGCGATATTGTGTGTCATGTTCGCTGTTTATGGTGTCATTCGACAGGGAATGCTGCGTATTGTTGCCGTAAAACTTCACCGGTTAAACTGCGTTTCGTTTCTGCTACCTGCTTTGGTGTGCCCTTGGCGACAATCATTCCGCCGTTCTCAGCTGCTTCAGGGCCAAGGTCGATGAGATAGTCAGCTGCCTGCATCAAAAGCGAGTTATGTTCGACGATGACCAATCCATGTCCGTCTGCTAGCAGCGCATCGAAACAGTCCACGAGACGCACGATGTCTGCAAAATGTAGCCCCGTTGTGGGTTCGTCAAGAATGAACAGCGTTCGTTTGCGAGCCGTTGATGCAAGGAAGGCGGCAAGTTTCAGGCGTTGTCCTTCTCCACTGGAAAGAGTGGTAGCGGGTTGTCCAAGCTTGATGTATTCGAGCCCCACGTCGAGCATTCTTTTCAGGCGCTGTTGGACTTTTTCGTGGCCACGGAAAAAAGCTGAAGCTTCGCGAACACTCATCTGCAACACGTCCGCGATTGATCGGTCGCGGTAGCGAGCACTGAGGATTTCTTCTCGATATCGACTTCCCCGACAGGCGGGACACTGCATGGAGACGTCTGCAAGAAATTGCATGTCGATTTGGATAGCACCTGCACCCTCGCACTGCGGACATTGACCTTTCACGCTGTTGTAACTGAAGTGCCCAGGACCAAAATTGCGTGTGCGGGCGTCAATTGTGTCAGCAAACACTTTTCGGATTGGGTCAAAGGCCTTGACATAAGTCACGGGAGCGCTGCGTGGGCTTCGGCTAATGGGAGATTGGTCGATCAGCATGCAGTCTTCGATTTGGCTCAGTCCTTTGATCGATCTATAAGGAAGCGATTTTGCTGCTTCTCCATGTTTGGTTTGTCGAATGGCGCCATAAAGTGTGTCCTGCACCAATGAGCTTTTTCCGCTTCCTGAGATTCCGGTCACAAGGCACAGAAGTCCAAGCGGAAAGTCAACATCGACATTCTTCAAATTATGGCCGCATGCTCCTTGGAGCGTTATGAAACCGCGTGGTTGACGAGGTTCACGATCTCGAAGGGACCAACCGCGTTCGCCCGTCAGAAATTGACCTGTCAAACTCTCTTTATTGGCGAGCATTTCTGCCTGGGTGCCTTCAAACATAATGTTGCCACCAGCAGTGCCGGCAGCAGGCCCCACTTCAATGATGTGATCTGCGATCCTAATCATGGTTTCATCGTGCTCGACAACGATCACTGTATTTCCCCGGTCGCGTAAGCCTATGATTGCCTGCGAAAGACGCTCTACGTCGGAACCGTGTAATCCGGCAGTGGGTTCATCAAGCACGTACAGCATGTTCACAAGGCTGCTTCCAAGCGCGGATGTCAGCGCAACACGCTGCGTTTCGCCACCCGAGAGAGTCCGGAGCGTACGATCGAGCTGTAGGTAACCAAGCCCAACCTCCTGCAAATAACGAATGCGGTCGGTTAGTTGGCGAATCGGCTCATCAGCAATCTTGGATTCACGCGTTTCCAATTCCAGTCGTTGAAAAAAGGTGCCTGCTTCATCAGCTTGCATCGTCAGCACATCGGCAATGTTGCGGTCTTCAAGCCGATACGCCAACGCTTCGGGTTTGAATCGTTTTCCCTTGCAGTCCTCGCACGGCCGGTAGCTCTTGTAACGTGAGGCAAAAATACGGACATGCATTTTGTATTTTTTGCGTTCCAGCCACGCAAAGAACCCGTCTAAGCCCCCGAACTCACGTTCTGGGACTCCATGTCGAATTAATTTCAGGTGCTTTTTCTTGAGCTTCTTGAAGGGAATGTCAGTTGGTATTTCATAGTCATTAGCGAGTTCCAGAAGTTCATCTAACTCATGTTGATAGGCGGGACTGTTCCACGGAACGATCGCTCCCTCAGCTAGCGACAGTGACTTGTCAGGGACCACCAGTTCCATGTCGAAATCAACGATGTCTCCAAAACCTTCGCAGGTAGGGCAGGCTCCAAGCGGGTTGTTGAAATTAAACAGTCTTGGCACTGGTTCCGGGTAATCAATGTCACATGCATCGCAGCGGCGAGATTCGCTGACGACACGTGTGACCCAGCCCTTGCCGTCGATCTCGATCGGTTTTCCCGGCATCTTGGATTCTACTGAAGCGAGAAGAACCGCACGTCCGTTGCCCTCGCCCATGGCCGTCTCAAGTGACTCTGTGAGACGCGAAAGTTCAGCATCGCTTGTGACGCGGTCAACGATGACAATGAATTCATTACCTTTTCGACCAACTTTTTTCGCAAGCCTGGAACGATCACTCTCAGACAAATGAAACGTCTCACCACCAGCAACGAGTCGCAGGTAACCTTCCTGTTGTAGCCCTAGAAGGATTTCGCTGGCGTCTTTTCGGCTGGGCATCCAGACAGGAAAGCCGATCATAGTGCGACTGCTATTGGGAAGTTTCTGCAGTGTTTCGGCGATCGTTGCAGGGTCGTCTCGGCGGACGGGCTCACCACACCCGCAACAGAACAGGTTTGCGGCTTTTGCAAACAGGAGACGTAGATGATCAGCAATCTCAGTAGCGGTACCGACCGTGCTGCGATTTGTTCGGGAACCTCCAGCCCGCGTGACGGCGATTGCTGGCGGGATCCCTGTGATGGCATCACAATCAGGCTTGTCCAGTCGCTGAAGAAATTGTCGCGTGTAGGCGGAGAAACTCTCGATGTAGCAACGCTGTCCCTCGGCGTAGAGCGTGTCGAGTGCCAATGAGGTCTTGCCGCTGCCGGACAGACCACAAATGGCAATCAGCTTTCCACGCGGGATATCAATATCCACGTCCCGCAGGTTGTGTACGCGGCATCCTCGAATCGAAATGAAGTCTTTATTCAACGAATTGGCCGGGGCTGTTGTTGAAGAGAATCGTCTCAAGTTACCTGCACGGGGACAAAAGTTGCAATCGGACGTGTCTTGCACAGCTTTTTAGCATCAGGTCAATCTCTTCATTGGCACTTCGGAGCCCGACTGGTTTTCTGGACAAGTGCTATTTCTGAATCCAGACTCGTTGCCTCCGAGACGAACAAAGGCGAACATGGAGGGGCGGCGGCATACGAAGTGAACTGCCGGCTTTTTTTACGCTCCCGAATAATCTCGGAAGGGTCGATGGTGTCATCAAATGCGCAACGGATAGAGGCTCTAAGGGATGAGATTCGGCGGCTCGATCGGCTGTATTATGTGGAGGCAACCCCCGCGGTATCTGATCTTGAATATGATCGGCTGCTTGAGGAGCTGCGGGATCTTGAGCAGCAATATCCGGAACTTCAAACCTCCGATTCGCCCACTCAGCGAATCGGCGATGCGCCGGTGGAGCATTTGGTTCAAGTTCCACATCGAGTGCCCATGCTGTCGATTGACAACACCTACAGCCGGGAAGATCTGAAAGCGTACTTTGACAGGACTGAGAAGTTGCTTGATGGTGAACCCATCGAGTGGGTGATGGAGTTCAAAATCGATGGTGTTGCGGCATCTGTGCGTTATGAGCAGGGACGCATGGTGCTTGCGTTAACACGTGGCAGCGGCGAGGTGGGGGATGATATTACCCACAATATTCGGACGGTTCGGGACCTTCCCCTACAAATGGTTGGTGAAAAGGAACCCGCTGTGCTTGAGGTTCGTGGCGAGGTTTACATGACCAACGCTGATCTCGCTGATCTGAATCTGCGGCAGATTCAAGTGGGGGCTGAACCATTTAAGAACACCAGGAATGTGACAGCGGGCACAATTCGTTTGCTCGATCCATCCATTGCTGCTGAACGCAGTTTACGTTTCTTTTGCCACGGCGTTGGTGAAACGGTTGGTCTGAAGGCAACGAACCACATGGAGTTTCTGGCGGAGGTTGGTGCGATGGGGATTCCGCCAACACCTTCCGTGCAGTTGTTGCCGAACGCAGATGCCGTGATGAAAGCGGTTGCCTTACTGGAGGAAGGGATGCCAGACCTTCCTTTTGAGGTTGATGGCATCGTTTTCAAAGTCAATGACTTCCAACAGCGTGAACGTCTTGGGATGAGGAGCAAGAGCCCGCGGTGGTTGATCGCTTACAAGTTTGAAAAGTATGAAGCGGTAACAAGACTCGAGACGATCACTGTTCAAGTCGGAAAGACAGGGACCATCACTCCTGTGGCAAATCTCGTGCCCGTTGAAATCGCGGATACCACTGTGTCGAGAGCCTCATTGCACAACGCCGATGAAATTGAACGTCTTGATGTTCGTGAAGGCGATGTCGTGGTTGTAGAAAAAGCAGGGAAAATTATTCCGAAAGTGGTGCGGGTGGAAAAACATGAACGCCGCAGCGATTTGCCCCGTTGGGACTTCCCCACAGAATGTCCCGAGTGTCAAACCGGATTGGAGCGTGACTCGGGCGGAGTTTATATCCGCTGTCCCAATCCTGCCTGCCCTGCTCAATTGAAGCAACGCTTGATTTACTTTGGTAGTCGACCCGGAATGGACATTGATGGACTGGGGGATGAGTTGGTTGATGTCCTGTTGGCCGAAAGGCTGGTCACCAACTACGCCGATCTGTATCGGCTCAGCGTCGAAAATATTGCCAATGTCAATTGGTTGCGAAAACGTAAGGGAAAAGACGGAGCACTGATTGACGTTCAGGTTGGTCAGGCAAACGCAGTCAAACTAATCGAAGGAGTTGACCAAAGTAGAACACGCGGATTGGCGAGAGTACTGGCATCGATCTCAATTCGGCATGTTGGACCCCGTGTTTCCAAGTTGATTACTCAGGAGTATCCAAGTATCGATGCACTCATGAATGCCAGCGTTGAGGATCTCGCAGCGATCCATGAGATCGGAGACGCGATCGCTGAAAGCGTTCATCACTTCTGTCGCAGCGAGCACGGAAAACGAACTTTCGGCGAATTCCAAGCTGTCGGGGTCGACCTCACAGAGGAAGTCGAGGCAGTCGATGAAGGCTTACCACTGGCCGGTAAGTCAGTTGTCGTGACGGGGACGCTAAAGAAGTTCAACCGGGATGGCATCAAGTCGCTGATTGAAACGCTGGGCGGACGGGCGTCTTCCAGTGTCAGCAAGAAAACGGATTTTCTGATTGCCGGCGAAAAGGCAGGCAGTAAGTTGGCAAAGGCAAAGAATCTTGATGTCGAGATCCTGACTGAGGATGAGTTTCATCAGAAGTATGCCTCCGAAGATGACCGTCAGGCATGATCGACTGCGTGCGTCTGGCTCAATGCAATTTTCCAGTCCATCAAATATGCCGTTCAATGCAAGCGGGCGACCGGGTCATACTTTCACTTGGACTCGGTTGACCATCTGCATGCCGCCGGCGACGCGACGAATTGTTTCCTGTGCCAATTGTTTGTGGTAATAGCTACCCACTCTCCCTGTCAGTTCGAGATGGTTGGCACTGCTGTCAACTCGTAGGAAACGCAATTCGCGTACGGAACTGTTTGAGAGAATCTCTTTGGCCGCTTTGGCGATGGCGTTTCGGCTGTCAAGTTGCATGATTGCTTCTCGTGGCAAGGTATGCAGCTGGAGTGAAGTAATGGGTTTCAATCTTTAAATTTCCTGTGTCATGCAAATGCTAATGCAAAAATCAGATTGATCTGCTGCGGTATTGATTAACTCTTCCACACGCATCATCAATTGCCTTCCTAAAGATGAAATAAACGGGGGTTGGTGGGGGCCGGACTGGCGGTTGCCACGATGCATCCGGTTGCAAGATTGACCTTGGGGTACTGATAGCGAGCAGAGGTTGAGGGTTTGACCTGCTTGGGGTGCAGAAGTTCAGGAACGAAAATAGCGACTTTGTGGATTGCAACGAATATCGTGCAGCTGTTGTGTGAAGCTTTATGAATCCAAAGTGGGGGGCGGGCGATTGTTTGACTGTCGCCATCGGCAACCTCTATGCCTGCTAGGAGGGGGGGCCTCCGTTCGCCCGGGCAATCGTGGCAGTCACGATGCTCGAACCGCCATCATTGAATCCCTCGGATACAGGAGCACATCGCATCATGTGGTTTGACGTGGCCATCACGCTCAGCTGCGCCGGTTGCGGACTTGTCTGCGGGTGGATCATGTGTGCAGTGACAGGTTTTGACACTGATCATTATCACGAAACGATTGAAAAACGTGGGACGCAGGCTGAAGGAGAAGAAATTTCTGCTGAGCAACTAAGTCAAGTTGCCAACAGGTTGCGTGAATTCGCTACGACGATGGTGGAGAATGTCGACGCACATCAGAATCGTGTGCTGGCGGTAAGTGAAGAACTGCAGGAAGCTTCTGATGCCTCTTCCGAGGTTGTGTTTGCCGCTGTTAGCCAAGTGATTCAGTCCAATGAGTCCATGCAAAATCAATTGCAGAGTGCAAAGGATCGCATTCAGCAGCAAACAATTCAGATTGAGTCAGCAGAGCGAAGAGCTGAGACTGATGTCCTGACGCAAGTGCCAAATCGACGCGTGTTTGACACTCACCTGAAACGCCGTCACGCAGAGGGTCTCGGGGCAGTTGGGACACTTGCCCTGTTGGATGTTGATTTATTCAAGCAATTTAATGATGTGTACGGTCATCGTGCTGGTGACGAAGTGCTTCGGGTTGTTGCGAATGTTCTGCACTCTCACTTACAGCCCTACGGGCTGGTAGCAAGATTTGGTGGAGAGGAATTTGTAATCATTCTGGATGAGTGCCCGATCAGCGAAGCAGCGTCGAAAATAGAACAGGCTCGTGCAGCAATCGGTTAATTGGTCATTGAATTTGAAGGGCAACCGCTGAGAGTCGCGGCGTCTGCCGGTGTTGCAACATTGATTGAGGATGAGACTGTGGAAAGCTGGCTGCAACGCACGGACGATGCGTTGTATTATTCCAAGGGGCAAGGCCGGAATTGTGCTCACCGCATGCAGGGTAAAAAGCCAACGTTAATTGAGTTGCGTCCTGAAGAAGTTGCTGTCACGAACGCTGAGATGTTATCACTGGGTGATTTCGAGTCAGATGAAGCGGGAGCAGAAAATGCAATTCTCAGAATAATCGAAGGCAATGGGGTTTTCGCGTCGCTGGCAAATCGAACATCGCTGGAAAAATCATTCAACGATATCCGTAGTCGCACACAAGAGTCCGTCTCTGTTCATCTGACGGTGGTGATGTGTGCACTGGGGCTGGGCAATTCCTCGATTCGTTCGATCCTGCAGGTTGTTCGAATGCCGTTAAAATCAGTAGACAGGATCGGAGCGATTGATGATTCGACCTTGCTGGTTTGCATGCCGAGTGCGGATGCGGAATTGGCTCGTCAACGGGGCGGGCAAATTTGTCACTCGATCATGTCTCTCGGTATCAAAACTTTGGATGATCAGGTGGATCCGGTTCGTGTTGGACTGGCAGAAGCCACGCCGGGAGAAGGTTTTAATCGGATCGTTTCACGAGCATTGCAAGAGGCGGTGACCCAGGGCGACGGTACGGAATCCACTGAAACCCTTGACGGATGACATTTTGTCTGCAGACGAAGTGATTCGAACAATCAAGTGCGGGATGCTAACGCTTTACTGTGAAACTTGCAGTTGTGAAAAAACTTGATTTCAGTTGTAAATCCATCTTGACCTTCGGAAATGCAACCTTCTATCCTCACCAACATGTTGAGTGATTGGTAACAAACACTTCGCATTTGGTTTTCGACTTCAAGACGGTCCTGCACTGGCAATTGATTCGTTAGTTGCTGCGGACAGACTGTTCTTTGTTCACACGGATGTGGGCATGTAGCAGTTGTGTTGAATTTGGAAAGCGTTCGATGAGTGATGGCAAGGATGCCGGATTCTATATCGAACTCCAATCCACCGGCTCCCGGGATTTTAAGCGCGTCGTCCTCCGCCCCCCTAGGACAACGTACTTTCCGGGAGCTTT
>Ga0315331_10001085_pt1 | contig 20185 bp, 18 predicted proteins | sample M160m34915metaG_FD_203456 | JGI IMG/M metagenome (GOLD analysis project Ga0315331, IMG submission 203456) | Ammonia-oxidizing marine archaeal communities from Monterey Bay, California, United States - M1 60m 34915 | ecosystem: Environmental > Aquatic > Marine > Intertidal zone | place: USA...
CTATTTCACCTAAAGCTGTACTAAGTACACCTCAAACAATTGATAACATTACATTCACATGGACATCAGTAGATGTAACACCAGCAAACAAACCCGATTGGGGAATAAAAACGGCTGGCAACGCTTTTTCCTTTACAGAAAGTCTAGCCCAACCTGGACTCCAAAATGTAACAACAATAAACCGAACCACTACAACAGATTCTATTGTGGAATCGGTATCTGTCTTTACTCAATAACATTTAGTCAACCAGTCTTTGCAAACTCAACAACAATAGCTTCTCCATCTGCAACATCACAAGGCAGTGTAATTAACCAAGGTATTCAGGTTCAAAGTGGTAGCTTTATGTTTCAAGAAGTAGGTGATGGAATCCGCTGCAGTGGAACAACTCTTACAATTAATCCTTTTATTTCCAAAGTCAATACTTGGAAAGATCCATTTGAGCCAACCTACCTTGAGAATGTGTACGACGACAGTACAGATGCAGATGGAAACTTAACTAATCCTGGGGGAATCCTGTTCACCAAACCCGTTCGGACTGGACAAGCTAAAAATAACTTAAGTTTTAACTATGGCATAACGGCAACCGTGGCAGTACCACTAGATCGACGCATGACAAATAACTGCGTAGCTGCAATGAATACCCGTATTAAGTATTTAGAACAAGCGTATAAAGCTAAGAAGTTAGATTATTCTTTGGGACGTTTAAAAGTATGTGCAGAGCAGTTAAAACTTGGTGTTGTCTATGCAAAAGACAGTCCTAGTTATGTTGTCTGTGAGGATGTCCGTTTAGTAAATCCTCCTAATACACTGCCAGATCATAAACACTCTATTTCCGAGAATCCCTCTGCTCCTTTTTCCTTTCAGAAAGGGACTTTACAGGAGGCTTCTTCCCCCGAATAGCTAATAACTTTTTAGTTATCTTCTTAGAAAAACTTTTAACTTGACCTTTTAATTGTTTTTGGAAAAACTTTGCTATCGGCTGACCAATAACAGTTACACCAACAACTGACGTAATAGCAATAGCAGATGTATTTACAAGAACCGTAGGCTGTGGAGCGTAATTCCCTGCAATCTCTAGTGGACTTAATCCTTCCCATACTGTTTCACATTTACCTGTAAGCACATCTCTTTTCCATCCTTTAATTCTTGCAAGGCCGCCTTTACCTAACGAACCAACAGGAGTTTTAGCAAGTGTGTCTAAGGCAGGACAAGGAAGTACATCTGCAATAAACTCTCCATCAACATCTGGAATCTTAAAATCTTGTTGCCCTATATCGGTATCTCCCTTCTCGTTATCTTTGCCATCCTTTTCTTTCACTTTCTTTCTCTCGTTCCCTTTTAACTTTGGAATAGGAGCAACTATTTCTGTTTCTTCTTTTACAGGTCCAACAGCAGATAGCCCGTCCCAATCAACAGCCATGCTTTCAAGTGTTGGTACGTTCCCGTCGCAGACATAAAAATTTCCTTTAGGGTCCGACGTTACTAAATTCTTATTTTTTAACGTCCTAGCCCTTACACAGCCAGGCATTTGAATAACTGGAAAGCCTATGTTGTTAGGTAATACAGCTTTAGGTGTAGCAATTATTGTTGTATCTATCGAAGCTTCAGGTATCTCCCTAACAGAAATATCTTCTATTTCCATTTAGCAGTCATTCCATTGACCAGCAAGATCACTAGCTGCATTTCCTACTTGCTTTCTAGCTTGACCAAAGAATATTCCTGCTAATACTGGTCCTACAATAGGAACCCCTGCAAGAGCTGGTGTTACTTGAACTGAACCAGCATCTGCAATCATCATTCCATTACTTCTACCTTGAGCTTGTTTCTCTATACATTCAATTTGTTTTGCTGTTAATTTTCCATCTGAGCCTTGAGGGTAAACAGCAAACTGAGCTACAGATTCTTTATGCACATACTTTTTCTTTACCTTGCCATTAAAAGTAGGTTGTTCTGAATCTTCATAAGACAGCATTGTTTTTGGATCATGTTGTCTTTGAGCCATTGTCCATTCTTCTGCACCATCAGCAGTTTTATTACTTCTAATAGAGAAGCTGGAATAAGGAGTATTTGGAAGGTTAGCAATATTAGGTATGCCATTTTTCTGAGATAGCATACTTAAAGCCATAAAATTAGAGGCAATCAAACCTCCACCTAACACAAGAGAAGTTAGGCCATTAAATGATTTAAATTGGATCATCTGTTAAAAACTGGTCCTGTTGTATTAGGAATAGAAGGAATTTGTATTTGACTTTGAATGTTTTTAATCAATTGATCTTGTACTGTAAAGATCATGTCATTTACAAATTCAGCTCTTTTCATGTAAACAAAACTTCCTCCACCAACTGCTATTAAAAGAACAGCAGTATTGACATAGGTTAGGATTTTAACCATAAAAAATTACTGGGCTGTATTTATAATATTCAAAAAAGTTTAATAAGCCACATTATGAAGCCTATTAACTAAGACCAAGGCTTACCTGTTCCTGTAACTGGTGTATTAATAACTCCTATTTCAGTTGTTAAATTTGTTTCAACACCAGCAACAGTACCAGGATTATCAGCATCTAATTTAGTTTTTACCCAACCTAATACTGTTGATTCATTAAGGCTGTCATAAGCAACGAAATCAGAAGGAAGAGAAGATGGCTTAATAAAATTCACTTCACCAGTAGCTCTGGTTTTTTCTGTTCCATCATCAAGCCCTTTTACCCTATAGATCACTTTATTAACAAAGCCATCTGATAAAGATCTTTCAAGTGTGTTCACTTCCCATGTAGAAGTAATAGCCATAGGTTTGTCCTTTTAATTTGTAGTTTAGTTTAAACAAATAAATGTTGTTTTTTCTATTTCCACGGAAAATTTCTATTTAATCTTGTAACTGTTCCATTATCTTGCTCAGTTAGAGAAGCGCTAATTTCATTCTCAATAGCTGTAACCTCCGAGGTTCCTAAAATATTTTTCACCCATGTAATACATTGACTTTCTGTTAAATCACTAAATGCCGTATAGCTATCACTATTAGCACTATTTAAAGTTGTAACACCTGTTTTAAATGCATTTTGATTGTTTGATTGATGCTTTTTCATTGCTACCCATCCAATTTTTTTACAAACATCATTAAGGTCGCCTTCTGTGTTTACCTTATCAACACAATGAACAATCCAAGTTAAAGACATGATCTAAACCTTTTAATTATGAGTTTAGTTTAAAGTTAAGCTATTTGCTCAACAGTAGTTTCAACACATTTTTTAAGCGCTTTTATAGCTCCTTGATCTTCTATAAGAGGCTGTTGTAGTTTTTTAAGTTCTGATTGAAGTTGTGTTATTTGCTGTTCTAGTTGTTGAGCTTTAGCAAGGTTTGAATCAAATCTAGATTGACATTCGTTTAGTTCTTCTTGAGGTGTGTTCATAATAATTTCTAATAAAAAGTAGATAAATAAATTTTACTCATCTGCTGTACGAGTAGAAGGAAATTGTCTTGCATTACCTGGCCACATAATTCTAATTGAACCAGCCCCGCCGTCATTACGATCACTTGCTGATTCACCCGCACGACCGCCACCGCCATAAGTTCGACCTGATCCCCCTGAACCAGGGCTACCATTGCTGCCATTAACTCCGAGAGATCCACCTGAGCCGCCAGATCCGTTTGATCCACTTCCTAAAATCCCAACTCCACCCCCGTCACCTCCAATATCCCAACCTGAGCCACCCCCGCCGCCCCCGCCGCCAGAACCAGCATTACCAGTATCGTACTCAAACATACTATCGGTTTCGCCACCGTCACCCCCGTTACCTGAATATCCCCCTGCGCCTCCTGCACCTGTCATTCTTCCGTTACCGCCGTCATAGCCTCCTGAGACATCGGAATTACCCCCTGAGCCTCCACCGTCTCCATGAGTATTAGAAATAAACGTACCACCAGCATGAACATCGCCGTCTATGTTTCCGTCTCCATAACCTGAGCCACTAAGATCAGTTACATTTCCATAACCATCACCATTATCTGCAGTAACAACTACTTGAGAACCTGTACCTGCGTTAAATGTCATTGTTGAAGTTACCCCGTTAGTTTGACCGCTAGTACTATTTCCCCCTCTGCCTACGGTATAAGCACAAGTTTGTCCTGGTGTTACCGATACATTATTCCTATATGCAAGGGCTCCACCTCCACCTCCTAAATACTCACCGCCGTAACCGCCTCCACCTACTGCAACAACAGAAATAGAAAATACACCAGCGGGAACAGTCCAATTTCCAGCACCAACAGATAAAACTTGTTGACCTGGATCAGCTTCTGCAACAGCCCCCGCACCTAAGAACATTTGTTGAATAGGGCTCATAATTAATTTTTGTGTTGTGTGTTAGTTAGTAGGTACATATTTAGCTCAACCCTGCACCTGAGATGTAAGCAACTGTACCTGAAGCCCATAGAATAGTAGCCATTCCTCTTGTTGCTAGAGTGCGGTTCGCATTGTTGCCATCGGCTGTGTTATACATCGTTGTTCCTTTTGTAATCGTTATATCTCCAGCCGTATTATTGACAATTGTTATGGCATCACCAGCAGCATGTCTACTATCAACCCATGTAATATTTCCACTTGCAAGAATATGTTTACCTGCATCTGCTGCTAACAATTCGTAAGCAGAGCCTTGAGTATTTTGAGGTATAGAACGCAGGTTGCCTTTGCTGTCTGATACCGTTCCAGTTACCGTAACGCCTGCGCTTGTTGTCTCAAACTTCTTACTGTTGTCGTAATAGAGTTGACATGCACCGTTTTCTATAAACTCGGCTGTTGTTTCATCTTTTGCAGCATTTAAGAACTGAGTTAAATCACTACTTATAAATAAACGTCCCGTACCAGCATCTTCGATTCTAGAATTAGATCCATCATGAAAGATCTGGAGATCTTCCCCATCTCCCCATAAGGATTTAACATTATCTCCTAAAACAATATTACCTGAAGAAGCAAGTCCTGTTACTTGTATTCCACTACTCGTCGTGAAGAACTTCTTAACGTTGTCGTAATAGAGTTCTACTGAGCCGTTACCAGATGCTTTTATACTCTCTTCCCAACTACCACTGGCATAATTAAGTATATGGAAAGTACCATCAGCATATGCACCTGCATACCATTTATCTGCATTATCGTCTCCACCATCTGCGTGGAAAAATAAATCAGCGGAATTATCTTGCACACCTTCAATAGTGACTCCATCATTACCTATTACTTTTATTCCACCACTCGTCGTCTCAAACTTCTTACTGCCGTCGTAATAGAGTTCTACGGCTCCGTCATGGATAATGACAATACCATCTTCATTGTCATGTGGTTGTAAATAGATATTGCTACCAACATCTGAAGCTACATTAGTTCTAAAGACTAAGTGACCTGTATTGTTGTCAAAGTAAGAATGGGTTCCATCATGATAAATAAGTAAATCACTACTACTACCAAAATCAGCTCGTTTGTTATCAGCAAAATCTAATCCGTATGAAGCAGTTTTACACTGTAAAGAACCGTTATGATAAAGTTCTACTTCTGCGCCAGATTTAAACGATGCCATAATTTCAGTACCACCATTATTTCTTAGATATATATCGTCAGACTCAATGTATATATCTCCAGAACCTGTAGTTTCTTTTATATAAAGATTAGATGTATCAAAATATATTTCAGCGTCATTCCCCGTCCCAAACTGAGCTTTTACGTTATCTCCTAAAACAATATTTCCTGTAAATGTAGCTCCTCCTAAATTCGCTTTTAGTGCATCTGCTGTATCTACATATGCTTTAACTGATTGTTGACTAGGAGGTTGTGTAGCACTATTACTTGCAAAGTTATCTTCATCAATTAGAGATAAGCCACTAGCATCTACATATGCTTTGATTGATTGTTGACTTGCTACTTTAGTTGCACTATTTGTAGCAAAGTTATCTTCATCTAATAGATCAGTTGCTATTGAATAATTATTAGCACTAGTGGCTATACCATCTAACTTAGTACCATCAACTGATACGTCCCTTCCATCTACAGTTTGACTACCAGAGAAGGTTAAGTTACCTGTCATCTGATCACCTGACTTAGAAACTAGGTTTCCAGTTGCTGTTACACCAGCTTGCCAAGCACTACCGTTATAGATACGTAATTCATTAGATGAAGAATTAAATACAAGATCACCAACATCTAAACTAGAAGTAGGATCACTACTTGCTACACGATATCTAGCAGCAAAATCATTAACACTACTTAAATTTGTCGCAACAGTATTTACGTTTGCAATTGAACCACCAACATTATTGACATTAGTAATATTGGTAGCAACTGTTGTGACGTTAGAATTGCTTCCAGCAACTGTCGTTACGTTTGCTGAAATACCTGCAACTGTTGTGATATTGGCTGATATACCTGCAACTGTTGTTACTTCTGTTGCTTTAGGAGTAAGACGATGGAAAGTATATGTATGAAGAGTTGAAGTTGTTTCAAGGATTCCACCAAAACCAGCAGCTAATACTGTTGAACCACATCCTGTGATAGTTACTGTATTACCTGAACCTGCACCGTTTGCAATAGTGACACTTCCACCAGAAGGAGTATGAGAAGAAGCAAATGCTTTGACACTAACTAATGTTCCTGTTCCATTATTTACATCAGGGTTAGCAGCAGGGAATGATGTTTCATTTGCTATTGGTACAAAACCACCAACATCATCAACTAAATCAATAATCCTGTCATTTATTGCTGCTGTTGTAGCAATTGTTGTGTCGTTATCTGGGAAGGCATCACCATCTTTAATAGTGTCACCTGTACTTATATTGAAGTATTTAGCATCAGATTCTGTTTCTGTGTAATATCTCCCATCTAATGCGCCTGTTGCTATTTGAGTAGAAGTAATTGTCCCGTTTGCTATTTCACTAGCAGTTAATTTGTCAGATTGTAATAGTGTTTTGATTTCACTTGCAGTTTGATCATCCTTAGCTCCTGTATCTATTCCGTTTAGTTTTGTGTGATCAGCATCAGTAAATACATTTGAGTCGCTAGCACTTTCAACTAATGTTCTTATTTCAGCTGCTGTTTGATCATCTTTAGCACCTGTATCTATTCCATCTAATTTACTTCCATCTGCTGAAACATCTCTACCATCTACAGTTCCAGATGTAACTATATTTTGAGATCCAAAGTTAGGTGATATCTTCGTACCAGCTATAGCAGCACTTGCATTAATATCAGCATTAACTATTGTTCCATCTTGAATTTGAGCAGAAGTAAATTCTTTTGTATCTACATGATTAAGAACTTCTTGTAAGCCAAATAATAAATGCTCAGTATTTGTATCAAGATCAGATTCAGTTAAGATTGCCCCATCTACAAAATCTACTTTTTTAGCACTTATATTTGTATCTCTTTGGAACTTAATTGCAGCACTATTAGCCGGATGATTCCCTGAAGTAAAGGAAATTGTAGTAGCTGATGGAAAGGTGTAATGGGTAGTTTTAGTTTTTAAGACACCATCAACAGTTACATCTATCTCATCTTCAGAAAGGTAACTGAAAGAGATAGAGAAGGGACCAGCAGTATTATTGCCAGTGTGACTGGTAAAAGATGCAGCAGTGTTAGTAGCCATGATTAATTAGAGAAACCTTGGAGTTGTTTAAAGTTTTCTAGTACTGAGTTGTTTCTTGCTTCATTTATAGCATTAAGTTCTTCATCGTATTTTAATGCAAGCTCACGATTTTCTGGTTTTCTTATCCATTGTTCCCTACCTTGCTTTTTATAAGCATTAATAATTTGACGGAATATGTCTTCAGCTTGTTTTCTAGCTTCTTCTTGAGCAGCTACAGATGTGTCTTGATTAGTAGTATCAATATTTTCTCCTCTAGCTGTAGCTAAAAGAGCTTGAACATCTTTACGTTTTATAGTCTTATTGAGAGCATGTACCATTCTTACTCCACCTATTTTTGTAAAAGCAATTTCATTTACTAAATCAGAATATTGGTCACGATCTAGTTTTACACCTCCAAACAATTCATCTTTTGGTGGTGCTATTTTTGCCTGAATATCATCTAATGTTGTCAACACTAAATTATTAACACTGTCTGTTTCTTTTATTGGATTCATAATATTCATTATGTCTGGACCATAACCAGGTGGATATTCAACAAGAGAACCAGTAATAAAGTTTTGAATAGGTTTCATACCTGCTCCATAACCAGGAATAGTAGCGGCGAATTCATTATGGAATTTTCTAAGTAAAACTATTCCTTCATCACCTGATCTAACCCTCTTATCCATAATTGTTGAGTCAACATATTTAGAACCAGACCTACCTAAAGAACTAAATGGATTAACTGTTGCAGCTGCTCTTCTTGCTACCCAGCTTTCTAACTTATGTGGCTTTTGTAATAAATCTGATAATTCAGTAATACCTTGCAAATAAGTTTTATTAGTAATATTTCTTCCTAAAGCAACAGAAGCAGCAACACCAAAATCATTTCTATCTTGTTGATTTAATTGACCTGTAATAGCAGTAGCATCAGCAGCCATCATTAAGAAAGAAGACCAAGGATCTAAACGTTTAAAACTTACATATTTATATTTTGGTTTACCGTCTTGTCCAATAACAGGTTGACCATCTTTGCCTTTTACTAAAAATCTAAAACTATAAGGTTGCCAACCTGTAGCTTTCTTTTGATTTAAAAGAGTGTAATCAGAAGGACCACCACCAGTAATTGCTAATTCAGAAAAATCATCATTAATTGCATAAGCAGTAACAGCAGCAACACTCCATACTGCACCACCTATAACCATTTCTCCTCTAGCTCTTGCTGCTACAGATGGATCAGTACTTTTTAAAGCTTGTCTATATTCTTGAAGAATTAAATTAACTCCAGGTGTTCTTCTTACTTGAGCTTTAAAAATATTTAATGGTGTTCTTACAAAGGGAAAAACAACTCTTCCTGCTGGATGACTAGCTACACCTTGTAATTTCTTACCAAAAGAACCAGCTGGCAAATCAGCTGTAAAAGTAGTTTCTGCTGCATATTGTTGTGCCTTTTCATACAACTCAGCTATTTCAATACTCTTAGTATTTTTCATACTTCCTTCATTCACAATTCCAATAGTCTTATCAAATTGATCTTGAATATAAGTCTTTAATTGTTTGCCATCTAATCCTTTATTAACTCCATTTTCCCAAGCACTTGCTTTGACATAAGCTCTAAAGTTCATACTTTTAAAAAACTCATCTTCAGCTAATAAGAAGCGAGAAGGTAATCTTTGTATTGTTCCAAACCAATTGATCATAGTTGCTAATATTCCTTCTCCATCCATACGAACATTAAACCTAGAAGCATCTTGAATCATTGCTCCAGGGTTAATAATATTATCTTCAATTCTGAAAGCAGCTTTAGCCATCTTTAATGAATCACTTATTGATTGAGTCAGATAAATAAGTTCTTTTGCACCTCTCATCATTCCTTGAGTATTACCAGTAACTGCTGCTCCAGCTACTTGTTCAATTGGTCTTGCAATTGTATTTAGTGCAGTAGAAAGAATGTTGACTGCATGAGTTTCAGGACCAGAAAGAATTGAGTTGATAAATATTTCATTACTTATTCTTAGACCTTTAATAATTGGTCCTTCTTGAGCCATTCTTCTTAAGGCTTCAGGATTACCAGAAGCAGCTTGCAATCTCTTGGTGATAGCTCTTAGTTTCTTCATTGCTGCTTTATCACCTTTTTCAGCAAGATCAAGAATCTCTTGTAAGGAAAAACCTGTTTGTTCAATTAGTTTTGAATCATCAACTACTACACCTCTGACATCAACAGCTTGGTCAATAGCTTTTTCTGCTGGTGTTCTTGATGCAAGGTCTTCTACTGTTGCTGCTGTTTTAGCAATACCACCACCAGCTTTATTAGCTGCAAGTGTTTGAGCAGGTACTGTTTTAAGTGGTTTGTTAAGAGTAATCAGACCATCAAGTATTTTTGTCTCTCTAATTAATTCTTCTTTTAATTGAGCAAAACTTTCTTTATTACCAGCAGAAAAAGCTATATCCCAAGACTTAGCCACATTATATAAAGCAGTAGCGTTTTTATTCATCAATCGATTTATTGCAATTAGAGTTGCAGGTAAATCATCTTCTCCACCTCTTCCATATCTGGCATTAAATAAACGTGCTTGGTCTATTACTTCTTTAGGTAATAGTTCATTAGCACTATTGACCATATCTTTAAAGGTTCTTTTATGAGGCCAAAGACCTTCAGCATCTAATCTTTTATTTTCTTCAGCAGCATCAAGAATTAGTTTTTGAACATCAGGATCACCACCACCAGTAAATTTAGGGTTAAAGGTAGTTTGAACTTTAGGATCAGTTGGATCTACAGGAGGAACATCAGCACCTGATGAACCAGAAGGAGGTTTTCTAGGAGGAACTGCTCCACCACCACCTACATCTACTTTGTTTACGTTTAACTGATTCTCAGCATCCCAATAAATATTTACCTTATGAAGACGTTTACCTTTACCTGCCCTAACTCCTCCTTGATGGGTTAAACCACCGTAACCTAGTTTTTGTAAATCAAAATTAAGGTCGTCAATAATTTCAGTAGCTTCATATATCGGTCTATCTAGTCTTGCAACTTCATCTTTAAGCTCACTAATTAAATCTGCATAACTAGCTGTTTTACTTTTTTCCCAAAAATCTAATGCTTCTCCATAATCTCTATCTTCAAGTGCTTCTTTTATAGTTTTAGTTTCAGGACTTGTATCAGTCCAAGAAATCTGATTATCTGCATCAAAGAATTTAACTGGTTGTTTTTCTGTAAGTTTATAAACTACTGGTTTAAATTCTTTTGCTTTAGGAGGATTAACTGCTAATTCATCTAAACGATCTGCAAGCTTATTAAATTTATCAACATTAGTTCTTCCACCACCTGAATATGGATTATCTATAGGAAATTGTCTTGCTTGTTTTGCTAAATCTCTTAAACGATCAGGAGAAGGAATTTCTATTCCAGGGTTTAATAACTGAGAATATTCGTCACTTGTAGCATTTGTTGATTTTGACAAATTGCTGTCTAACCCATAAGGCATATCAGGTCTTCTTGTAATACCTGGAGCTAAAGGAATGTCTGGTTTTAAAACTTGTTTCTTTCCTTTCTTTTGATATTTACCTGCTGTTGTTAAATCATCAGTTGTATAAAAACCATTACCAAGTAAATTACCGTCAGAAATGTTTTCACCAGACTCTACGCTAGTTACTTTTCCATCAGGAATTTCTTTAGAAGTACCATGATAGAACTCACCTTTACCTCTGGTATCTGTTGTTAAATCTAACTTTATAGGTTGTGTTTCTGATACTGGTTTATCAGGAATTACTTCATCACCAAGGTTGTCAATATTGTCGCTTGTTGCATGAACAAGTCTTGTATTCTCATCATTCATCAATCTCTTTAATATTCTTTCTTGTACTGCTTTAGGTGCTTTCTTTAATTGTTTTAGACCTAGAGCTACACCAGTAACAGTTTCCCCTAATAAAGCTCCACCAGCAGTTTGTCTTAATCTTGCTTCTGCTACTCCTATTTCTTCTTCTGTTTTTGCTTTTAATATTTCTGTTGCTGGAGAAGCTAACCAAGGAACCTTATCCAACATATTGAATAAATTTTCTTCATATGGATCTTGAACAACTGCATCAGTAACTGCACCAGCAAGTAAGTTTCTAGACCAAGGATTTGTTATTGCTTTTCTAGTAGCACCACTAACTAAACCCATAGGCAATAAAAACTGTGTTACTGCTTGTGGAACTGTGTATGTCCAATCTTCTTTATCTCCTTCTACTTCAAGACCAAGTTTTCCTATATCTATTAAATCGTTATTGTCGTAAGGGTTTCCAGCAAAGTAATCATATATATCGTCACCAAACTCTACTGCTTCATTAACAGCTTTTATAGGACCACTAATAGCTCCTCTAAGAACTTTACTAGCTGTTGTTTGCTTTATTTTGTCACCAGCTTCTTTGGCTTGCTGACGATATTCATCACCAGCTTCTTGTCTTTGATTGTAAAAATCAACTGTTTTCTCTATTGGATTTTTATCTACCATGATTAATTAGTGTTGGGTAAAAAGTCTTTGTAGTCTCCGTTGGTATAAGCCCCCCAAGCTTCAAACCCTTGTTCATCAAAAATCATCTTAGCTGCTCGTACATTTGTAGCAGGGTTATAAAGTTCATCATTTGTTTTTAAGTTTAATTTAGCTCTGCGTTCTTCTCCTAGTTTGTAGTCAGGAACATCAATCATATTGATTTGCCATAAACCAAATGAGTTGTCATCACCTACATCATTTAAAGCTCTAGCAACACCACCTGATTCAGCCATAGCAATTGCTGCCATAATTCTTGCTTGTTCAGGTGTAAAGCCTCCTTCTATTGCTAATCTTTGTAAGTTTGGTTGAACTATTGGTTGAGTAATATCAATTTCTTCTAATACACTTCTTCCATCTAATGTTCCAGCTGCTGCTGTTCCTGTACCAGTAAGAGCATTAACAACTTGATTGAGTGTATCTATTACTGGATTAGAACTTTGATCACCTAAAGGAGAAACATCAGGTACTCCTTCTAATGATTCATCTTCTTGATCATCTTCATCTTGATCTAAACCAAATGGATTCTTTAATTCATCTCCTAACTGCTGATCATATTTATCTCTTAGTTCAGTATATTTATCAAAGATTTCTTCTTGACTAGCATCTGGATTACTAAATTTCCAACGTCTAAAACTATCAGAAAATAAATTTTTATATTTACCTTCAATTGTTGCTCCTTGTCCTGTCACTTGACCCATAATATTAAATGTACTTTTACCTGCTCTTAATCTTGAATTTACTAAACCATTAAATTCTGAGATGTATTTATTTACTTCAGTAAATTCCCCATTACCTACCTGATTTGCATAACGTATTAAGTCACCAAATAGTTTTACATTTGATGCTGTCTTAGGTGTTCTTGAATCTTGAAACCAATTTAAAGCTGCTGTTGCTGCATCTCCTTCTGAATCAAAATCACTCTCTATAGTTCTCTTTAGTAATTCTGCATAACGTTCTCTTGTGTCACCATCTAAAGCAATTTGATTTGTTGCTAATTTTGATGCTTTATCTGGTTGCCTAAGCATTAAATCATCGATGATTTGATTTGCATTAGCGTCACCATTTTCTAAAGCTTGAGCATATTTTTGTAAGCTATCTACTACATCTTGATCTTTTGCTCTTTTCTCTTCTAGATCTTTAGTCTTTTGATTTTGATAAGCAACTTGAGAAGCTCTTCTTGTTATTTGATTTTCTTTTCCTTTAAAGTCTGGATGGTTTTTTAATGTAAGGTTTCTATTTGGTCCATAAGGAAATAAACCTGCTTTATCCAAAATCTGTACTACACGTTCTTCATCTCCTGCAAGAGCAGCAGTTTCCGCTTCATCAGCAAGAGCATTAACTATTGATTTGTTTATATCTCCTAAATCCTTACCACTTATGCCTAAATCATTAATACTAGTATCAAATGCTTCTATAAGAGTTTTAGCTGTTAAAGGATCTTGAATAGTGACTACTTGAGGAACAAGATAGGCTGTTAATGATTTTAATTGTTCAAATTTATATTCCTTATGTTTTGTAATATGATTATTAGTAATTGAACTTGTGCCAGCAGCTAATTTTGGTAAAAAATATTCAGCAACATAAGTAGGATTAATATCATTTAATTGATCAACAACTTGAGTTTTTTGTTCTTCTAACCAGCCTTGAAATTCAGGAGATTCAAAAGAATAAGCTGTTAAAGGTTTATCATTAATTCTTGTAGTTGAATAGCTAGTTGATAATTTACTTGCAACATTATTACCTAAAATATTTGCTTTTGTTTTTTGATAAGCACGATCAGCAAAAATACTTCCACCTATTAATTGTCTAGCAGCATCATCACCATCTTTCTTTCTTATTGATTTAGTAATACCTTTAAATTCTTTAGCCGAATCTTCTATTGCTAATTCCATTCCTTTTGCTTTTTCATCTTCAACTGCTTCATCTAATCTGTTATCTAAGAAAGCTTCAATACCAGGATTAACAGTCTTTAAAGCTCTTGCTAAAACATCTAAGTCAGTAGGAGGTGCAACACTAACAGGTTGTACAAATGTATCTACTGGTCGTGCTTGTGGTTGAAAACTGTTAGTCATTAAACCAAGGAAGTGTAACTAGAAAGACCACTGCTAAGTGTACCTAAAGCAACGTCTAATGGTCCTCTTGTCATTCCTTGTGCTTGGTTACGTTTACTTTTAGCTGCATTAAGTCGATCATCTCTTTTAGCTGTTAGACCTAAAGTATTTCTTCTATACTGTTGAGTTGCTGACTCCATTGTTTGTTCTAATAAACTCTTAGCTTCACCTTCTTGTCTTTCTACATCACCTAACAATAAGTCAAGTGTTAATCCTGATCTTTCAGCAGCTAATAGTTGTCCTTTTGCTTGTAATCCTTGCTTAGCTAAAGCTAATTGTTCTTGTGCGTTTGCTTTCCTGTCTTCTTTAAGTCTAGCTCCAAGTCCTTCTTGTTCTCTAGCGAAAGCTAAATTAGCAGATGCTCCTTCTTGTGCTGCTTGGCCCCCTAAGATTTCTGCTTGTTGATTTGCTCTATTTGCTCCTACTATTTCAGTAACAGCACCTAAGCCTAGTGCTCCGTAAAACAAAGGAGCAACTGCAGCACCTAAAGCAGGTAAAGCAAAACACATTTAGACGATCCTCACAAACTCATAGAACGGTTTTTTTAGGTGGCCATATTCAGGGTGAAACTTAATAAAAGTAAAACCTAAAGCCTTTAACCATTTGATAGCAGAAGTATTCTCCGCATATACATAATTATATAAGACGTTATAAGTTTTCAATAGACTGTCTACCCATTCCCTTCCTTTTTTAATTAGGTCAACCCTATAACTTCTTTTACTTGTTAGTTCATCTGTACCAACCATCCATATAGTTCCATCGCTACAGACACCACATAAACCTATTGGTTGATCTTCATCACCAGCAATAGCTAAATTCTTTTCTGTAAATAAATAAGTAAGCCTTAATGCTTCTTCTGGTTGTTGACCTGTTTGATACCAAGCTTCTATTTTATCTAAAATTCTTAAATGGTTACAGACATAAGTAAGGTCAGATAAATTAGATTTTCTTAGATATGCCATTAAATTCTTCTAGATCTTGAATGGTACATTGCTTCATATTCTGCACTAAGAAACTGTGCTGGTAAAAAAGAACGGCTAAAAATATCAATATAAGTCATATCTGCTTTAGACATAACAGGAAATTTAAAAACTCCTTTTTGTGTTCTTAATCTATTTAAAGGTTGAGAGCCAGAGCCTATAGAACCTCTTGAATAATTTACACCTAAAAGGTTTGGATTAAATTTATAATTACTCCATTCACCCATAGAAGGTTTAACAAATGTCTCGAAAGCAGCAGTTCTTTCATACTTTAAATAAAAATTAAGCAGTTGAAATCTACCTCCTAAAATTGGAGCGTTGTTTTTTTCATCTATTAATTTTTGTTTAGAAAAGACATATATAGAAGTAAACATATATCCCATGATTACTTTTGAATTTCTATAGTCACCTGTTGCTGTTACTACTGAAGTAGTTCCATAATCGTTACTAGCAATAGTAGAAGTTGAAATTGTTTCACCTGTTTGTAGTGTCTTTGTATTACCTTTGCTATCTACATAAGTACTTGTTTCTTCTGTATTACCTGAAGATCCATTATCTAAAAATCTTCCAACAATTGTAGGTGTTCCATATAACTTATAAGGAAAAGTAAAAGTACTAAGTTTAGTATTACTGTCGTAAGTAATAGAAACACCTGTAGTTGCTTCTGTTACTTTAAAATCTAAATGAAATTCACAACCAAGATCATCATTATGAGTTCTAGCATGAGGTTCTAAATATCTAGATTCAAATGGTACTTTTAATAAAACTGTTTCAGTAGCACTTTCTGCAACAAGAAATAAATCAGACCCAATAAAATCTATATTAAGAATTTTATAGCTTACATATAAATCCATTTGAAACCAAGAATTTAAAACCTTATTAAAGTTTTCACCATATAACCAACGATTTATAAAAACACTATGTTCCTCTTGAGTTGAAGTATTATTAAAAACTTTTCCACTAAATGCACCTTGCCTATTAGGTAATAATGCAAGAAGATTTTCACTACTAGATGTAGTCATTTTAAAAACACTACTAGGTATATATTTAGGTACATGTATTGTTATGTCACTTGCATCTTTTACTTCAACTCCTGATTGTTTTATATATTCTCTTACGCCTGAATGCTCTCCTTTTTGTGTTAAAAAATAAACACTATTACCAGAACTGACAGGATTAGCTTTTGTATTACTATCAAACTCTGTAGCTACAACTATATATGCTGTCTTAGGTGTCAACGTATCATCAGATGCTTTTAATATAAACTGTGCTTTTTCTGAGAAAAGTATTAATTCTTCTCCCATTGTCATTGCATGTTTTAATATAGAAATTTTTGTATGAGAAGCTGCTATATCAATAGGATCACTATCTAAAATTGTAGTTACTGTTTCAGGAAAGAAGTTAAAGAAGTCTGATACTCTTGAAAGAACTACATCATCATCAGCAAGAAAACCTATTCTATTTCTAAAGAAGAAAATGTTATTTAATTTCTGACCAACAAAAGAAGGATTAGGTGCAGTATCTAAATCACCAACAGTTCTATCACTCCATTTAGGTAAAGTTTCTGTATTTGCTCTCCCAAAAATTACATTTTCATTTGTACTAACATTTCCATCACTTACTGTGTAATTAAAAGTATTTGCATTAGTAACTGTAATTGTTTTAATACCATCAACTGCATTACCAGAAGTGAAATTTAAATCTAAACTATCTCCTGTTGAAAAACCATGATTAGTAGAAGTAACAGTTACAACATTACTTGCTTGTGTATATGTACCTGTATGAATGTAATTTGCGTAAGTACTTCCATCTGCTTGTGCAAAAATAAAACGACTATCTGATTTTCTTATCAGAACATGAGGCATTGTTGAGTAATTATATTTAAATTCTATTCCTGGTTTTAATGTTTCTTCCCACTGCCCTTGTTCAAAAGTACCACCGTTATTGGTTACAAATTTAACGTAATGATTATCAAAATTTGTACTATCACTTCCCTTAACTTCAACAACAAAGTTATTAGGAGCAACAATTGGAAGATCAGTAAAATTTTGAATAGAGTTTTTAACTAATGTTATTTGTGAATTACCTTGAGTGTCATGTGTATCAATACCAAAATCAGTGTTATCGTCTTTTTTTATCCATAAAATAGGTCCATTTTGGACAATAGTAAAACCTGTTAAAGCACTTCCACTATCAGGACTTTTACCGTTTTGACCTAATAATTTATCTTTTATTCCTGTCGCTACTGTATTTGTGCTTAATGGATTATCGCTACTTGTATCATGTACAGCTATTGTATTATTTATAGTTATTGTGTAATAAGTTTTATCTGAAACTTGATTAAAGAAAATTAATGCTCCATTGTTTGCACCAGTACTGACATCAGCAGCCATTGCTACTGTTTTATTTACATTAAGGACAAAAGTATAGTCAGCAATACTAACAGTTTTTATTTCTTCTCTTTCTATAGTTGTGTCTAAATAACTTGTACCATCAGGAATCTCACACCCAATAGCTGCTCCAGTTTTAGCGTTAAAGATAGCTAATGTTTGATCACCAAAAACGGCTATATAACTTTCAGTTTCATCTCTATTAATTGTTTGTATATGTACATTACCCATCGTTGAAGATTGTAATGTCGCTACATATTGTGCTCCTGATCTTTTCTTTAATCCTTCTGTAGGGCTACTAACAAAATTAGCTTGCATCCAAGCATGGTCTGGTTGTTGTTGTGTGTCAGAAGCTTGTGATACCCCTCTTAAAAGAGTAGGTATAGATTTAGTAATAAGACCCATGATTAGCGAATTAAAGCACTAGCAGGTGAGTATGTATTAAAGACAGTAGTAGATGCTGGATCACCTCTTAAAATATTATGGTCAGCATTAGAATAATCAGTTTCCATTAATATTGATCTTGCTCTTATTTCATCCTGTTGTGTAAAAGTTCTTAATCCATCATCACCTACCATGCGATCAATAAAGATTCTTGCAGCTTTGATCATTACATAACGTCTAGCAGGTTCAGGTATTTCATCAAAGGTTCTAAAGTAAACAACAGTACAAATTAAATCTTCATCAAATTCATATGTATGTTTTTTACGGTCATATAGTTTTAAACCAATTTGAACAGCATCAACTGAAGCGTGATCATGAATATTAGGGTCAACTCTTAACGTATTACTAGATAAAGCAATCTGCTTAGAAGCATCTCTTGTTAAGGTTAAATCTATTTCTGTGTTGAAGTGCCATCCTTCTGATTGAACATCTTTATTAATCTCTCTTAAAATTGTTTGTGCCATCTTTGCATCAACACCTAAGTAAGCTGAGTTACTAGACAAGGTGTTAATAGGAGATTCACCTATGCTTGAAAGCATGGTGTTTACTGCTTCTAGTTCTGTTGTTGCTGTCATGTTGGTTTACCCCTTTTTAGCAGTTTTAGCAGCGTTTTTAAAGTTCTTAGCAGAAGGTGCTCCTTTTGCTCCTGGCTTTCTCATTGTCTCACCAGAACCAGCAGCAATTCTTTTTCTTTTAGCATGGATGTTTGCATATAAACCTTTCTTCTTAGAAGGCTTCTTCAGTTTTAATGAATCGTACTGATTAGTTTTGTTAGGCATGGTTAGCATTTCCAACGTTTAAGGGCTAAAGCTTTTCTTGTTAGTTTTCCATTTGGCTTTTTCATTGGCCCTGGAATACCTAACATCCGAGCACAGAAAGATTTCTTGCGTGGACCTCCTCCTGGTTGTGGTGCTTTTAAATTAGAACCTGTGGCTTTGTTGTATTTACGACGACCTTTAGCAGTAAGGCCACCCTTTCTACTTTTCTCACCACGGCCTAAAGATAGGCTGACACTTTTTGTCATTTATCTTTTAAAAGAAAAGAGGAGAGTACCAACCCATCCCAGATTGATACTCTCCATATGCATTTAAGATGCAGACAACTTAATTGCAGCTGCTGCTTCTGGTCTTAGGATTCCATGCCCAAGTGCATATTTCGCCACCATAAGCGTTCCTTGGTACATAATCCCATAATCAGAGCCACTGATTTCAGTAGTCATGTCCATGAGTTTCACTGTACCAACTGCTGACTTATGGAAGACTAACCCAATAGTCTTACTGTCGTCACCAGCATAGGTGTTATTAGATCCACCTAATTCATTAGCATCAGCTCCACCTGGAGGTTTGTTCTCCTGTGAAATGTTGTTGCTCATGATCACAGGCATACCTGCAATCTGTTGAACACGTCCTGACGCAAATGAACCATTACCACCTGGGTTGAAATCAGTATCGATAGTACGAGTAGCTGACTCAGGTAATTTGTAATATTCGGCTGGAGGCAATACAACGAATCTATCTGTAGGAGGGATATCGCGCTCATCAAATGTTTGAGCGATATCATAGATAGCTGCTGCTAGCTCATCACCAGTAACGTTTGCTGAAGCAGTATTACCAGAAGCAAGTTCTAAAGTAAGTCCACCAGCGATGCCACTAATTGTTGAAGATGCTCTTGAAGCATTAGCAATTACCTTGGCAACGTTCTGGTCATAGCGTCTAGCAAGAGCCTTTCCTAATTCCGAGGCATACGTCGCTCTAACGTCATAATGATTCTTGAGCTCTTCAAGATCCGTTATAAACGCTTGTGATATGAGGAGATCATCAATAGAGATAATCTTTTCGTTTGCCTTGATTTGGTTAGCACCTACCAGTGGAGTTCCCACTGTGTGATAGGCAGCTGTTGCTGTACCTAGGACTGGAAATTGTGCTGACTTACCTGAAGAAATAGTTCTTACAGTTTGCATTCTCTCGTCGAACACATTGTTCTCAGAAAACGCAGTCAGAACCTCGCCACTAAAAACCTTTAAGAAAAGGGCGTCGTAGCCAGTACCACTATTGTTAACCAGACCAAGGCGTGAAACTGTGGCGTTAGCCATAAGTTGTTCCTTGTGTTAATGAATAATTG
>Ga0315331_10001088_pt1 | contig 20181 bp, 15 predicted proteins | sample M160m34915metaG_FD_203456 | JGI IMG/M metagenome (GOLD analysis project Ga0315331, IMG submission 203456) | Ammonia-oxidizing marine archaeal communities from Monterey Bay, California, United States - M1 60m 34915 | ecosystem: Environmental > Aquatic > Marine > Intertidal zone | place: USA...
ACTCCCGGGCCGACAACGGCGAAGGGCACACGCATGCTGTGATCGAACATATTTTGTTTGCCCAGCAGGCCATGATTACCGCAACCGAGCCCGTGGTCTGCAGTAAAGATGATCCATGTATTTTCTGCCTGCCCGGTTTCTTCCAGAGCATCCAGAATCCGACCGATCTGCTGATCCATATGAGTAATGATGGCATAGTATTCCTGCCGATTGACCTGGACCGCAAATTGTGTCCGTGGAAACGGTGCCAGCTTCTCATCCCGAATTCTGTTGCTGCCAATATCATACGGGTATTCGGGCAGGAATGAGGCGGGTACCGCGATCCTGTCCGCCGGGTACATATCAACGAATTCCTTCGGTGACTGTCGCGGGTCGTGAGGCGCGTTGAACGCCAGGTACATAAAAAACGGTCGCTCGTCCCTGGCGGCAATGTTCATGTATTCGACACCGTCATCGCCCAGCACTTCGCTCCAGTGCTTTCCACCCTTCCAGAATCCTTCGAACGACCTGTCCCACGGTTTCCAGGCATCATCGTCTCGGGATATGGGTCGGTTGTAACCGGCAGCCGTCTGATTCGGCATGCCGCCCCGCACGTTTCGAGCGACTTCGAAGACGCTGTCGGCATCCGCCTTGACGTGCCATTTACCGGAAAAAAATGTCTGATACCCCGCAGAGCTCAGCTGTTGTGCCCACAGCCTCTTCTGCGGCACCCACTCTGTTTTCAACTTCGTATCAACAGCATGTGCGTGCCACAGATAAAGCCCGGTGTTCAGCATTGTCCGACTGGCAATACAGATTGCGCCATTCCATCCGCCCTGATTATGTGCGTGAGTAAACGAAGTGCCGCGTTTAAACAGTCGATCCAGATTCGGAGTTCGGATCTCATCGTTACCCATGGCATGGATCGTGTGGTATGCCTGGTCGTCCGCGAACAGAAACAACAGATTCGGCTTGTCAGCGGCTCGCGTGACAGAGCCACATATCAAAATCAGGCTTATCGTAAAATATCGCAACAGGGACTCCCGACGATGTGTGGACACATATGTAATTCTATCGATCGCATGCATCGTTAGTTCGATGCATGGAGCAACTCGCTCATCCACGGTAGAATGTCGGTTCACGTCGGGCAACCGATAACTCATCATTCGAGGTGCAAACGCACCAATGAAAGGCAAAAATGGGAACGTTACCGACGACCCCGAACAGCGTTGTCGACATTCTGTCTGCGCTAATTTCGTTGCCCAGCGTCAATCCGATGGGTCAGGACGTCGACGGACCAATCTACTTCGAAGGTCGTGTGAGCGACTGGCTGGTCAAATACTTTGATTCCTTCGGTGCGAGACATGAGCGCATTGAGGTCAGTCCGGGACGGGACAACGTTCTGGCCCGTTTCAACTCCCCCGGCTCTGAATTCACAATTCTGCTGGACGCACACCAGGACACAGTTCCGGTGGATGGCATGACCATTCCTCCGTTTGATCCGCAGATACGAAATGGCCGCATCACGGGTCGCGGCGCATGCGACGTCAAGGGCGGTATGGCGGCCATGCTGTTTGCGTTTCGCCGTCTGTGCCAGGAGCAGCCGACCCCGGCAGCCAACGTTGTTCTCAGCTGCACGTGCGACGAAGAGTCGACCACTACGGGAATCACAGACCTGGTCAGGTACTGGACGTTAGAACGCGGCAAATCCGAATTCCTGGCCAGTCCGCCGGATGTCGCAGTAATCGCCGAGCCAACCTTACTGGATGTGGTTGTTGCCCATCGCGGTGTGACTCGATTCAGGATCCGCACGGTCGGCCGTGCCTGCCACAGTTCCGACCCGACCCAGGGTGAAAATGCGATCTATCGAATGGCCAAAGTCGTGACTGTCCTGGAAGAATATGCCCAATTGCTGCCCCGAACGGTGACACCACACCCGCTGTGCGGAGGAGCCACATTGAGTGTGGGAAGAATTCTGGGCGGTACAAGTGTGAACATTGTCCCGGATGAATGCATCATAGAGATCGATCGCCGAGTGATTCCAGGCGAAGACCATGAGCAGGTCAAAGCCGACATTCACCGTTTTCTGACCGAACGCCTGGATTTTGAGCTCGACTTTGAGCCGCCGTGGATTCAGAGTCCGGCGTTGACCGATGCCGACAATTCACAACTTGCGCAGGCTGTGCTGAATTGTGTCGCACGCGTTGATGGCGATCACTCAGCAATCGGGGTACCCTACGGCACTCATGCTTCGCGCACGTGCGCAGGGGGAGTTCCATCGATTGTCTTCGGGCCTGGCTCTATTAATCAGGCACACACCAAAGACGAATTCCTCGAAATCGACCAACTTGAGAAGGCGGCAGAAGTCTACTTTCAGTTGTGCACGGCGTCACACCCGCTGCCGTAGAAGACGGACTTCACGATGAGTTTCTGCAGAAACATTTGAGAGTCATCGTCTGCCTTCGCTTCTCAATCAGGCTGAAGACGATTCCGTGGTGACGGTGCACGGGTACTGAGGCCATCATTCCATCCGACGACAATGCGTCAGCTTATGCCAAATTCAATATTCCTGACGATAAGGAAAAACTGGTTTCTGGTCGGATTGGTCATCCTGATTCCCCTTGCTCTGGTGCTGGCGTCTTTAAAACCGCCAGCCTGGTTCATTACTGCGGCGGACTCAGTGCCGACATCCGTTTGCACGGCGGTCATTCTGTTTCTGATGTCGGTTACTCTGAACAGCAGACGACTATTCGATTCTCTAAGAAAACCGTTGCCGGTTCTCACCGCCTGTGGCGTGAATCAGCTTATTATTCCACTGCTGTGTTTTCCGATGCTGGCACTGCAGAAGTCAGCAGACCTGAGGGTCGGATTGCTGATTGCCGCCAGCGTGCCGTGTACAATGGCAGCGGCCTCGGTGTGGACTCGCCGCGCCGCGGGAAATGACGCTGTCTCTCTGCTGGTGACGCTGATTACCAACGGTCTGTGCTTTCTGATCACGCCGTTGTGGCTGCTTGCGGGCAGCACATGGTACGGGACAGCTGACGCATCGGGCAGTCTGCACTTCGGCTCGATGGTCTGGCGGTTGATTCTGGCGGCACTGCTACCGGCGTTTGTCGGGCAGATGGTTCGACTTTCGCAACCGATGGAGAAATTCGTCGACACTAATAAGCCCGCCTTCAGTAACATCGCTCAGGGCGTCATTCTGATGCTGGTGTTTGTATCTGCGTTTCGAGGTGGAATTCAGTTCGGGGCAACTGAATTGTCCAGCAACCTGCGACATCAGGAGTTCGCGACCGTCTGGGTCTGCTGTGTCGTTCTGCACCTTGCAGCAATGTTTGTGGTCTGGCATGTCACGGGCCTGTTCGGTTTCCCGGAAGAGGACCGCCGTGCCTGTGTTTTCGCGGGCAGCCAGAAGACATTACCAATTGGCATACTGGTTTCTCAGGCGACCGGACTGCCGTTTTCAATCCTGCCCATGCTGATGTACCACATGTCCCAATTATTCATCGATACATGGATTGCGGACGGGCTTCGGTCTCGCACGACGCAGCTTAAAACGTGAGGTCAGACCGGACACTGTGAAAGACCACTGCGACCCGGTGTGCCCGGGTGACGCACGACAGCTGGTCGTCGAGTTGAACCATAGGGGTTGTTATGGTCGCATGCAGCGTCCTGGCCATTCGCCGGGAATCCGATGAGCTGATCGGTTGCGAAATATCACGGTGTCCACCAGGCTATGAGCTCGCCCGTTCCGTACCGTCGAGGCCAGTGCGAAGATGTCTGAAAACATGAATTCCGTTCCGCCGGAGTATTCGGGAGTTACGGCATACCTGGTAGTCCGTGATGCGCCGAAGGCCATCGAGTTTTACAAGGCAGTTTTTGACGCGGATGAGATCCTGCGGCTTGCGGCCCCGGATGGATCTATCGGTCATGCAGAACTCAGAATCGCTGGCGGCGTAGTGATGCTGGCGGACGAGGTGCCGGACATGGAGATCAAGGCACCGCCGACAATTGGTGGAAGTTCCGTCGGATTGATGATCTACGTGGAAGACCCGGACGCTGTCTTCAACGCCGCCATCGATGCCGGTGCCGAGCAGTTCAAACCGATGTGCGACCAGTTTTATGGTGACCGGTCCGGGACACTCGATGATCCGTTCGGCCATCGCTGGACGATCGCGTCACGCATCGAAAGCGTAACACCCGCCGATATCGCGCAGCGGTTCGAGGAACTTTATGGTGACGATTGACAGCACTTCCGCTGCTGTTCCGGTTTGGTCGCTGGGCAAGCTGCACTGGCGGCATTACAACACGCGGTACACTGAATTTATCCGGCCGCGACTGGGCGCTCTTGCAGCGTGTTTGCGGCGTGAATATCCGAACTGTGGACAAGACGATGCAAACTTCTCCCGTGACTTCTGAACAATTCTCTCAGTCCGTGCTCGCCGTTCCTCCACTGGCCAGAGATCGAGACCTGAAACTCTGTCGCAGCAACAACGAAAAGATCATTCGACATCTCGAGGCTGGCGGGGTTTCGATGCTGTTATACGGCGGAAATGCAAACCTGTATCACGCGCGAGTCAGCGAGTATGCGACGCTGCTGCAAATGCTTTCAGAAATCGCCGCGGATGACACACTGATGATTCCGTCTGTGGGCCCCGCCTACGGCACTATGATGGATCAGGCGGATGTCCTGAAGGGGACTGAGTTTCCCACGGTCATGGTGCTGCCGACAAAAGTCGTGATGACCGAACCGGGCTTGATGACCGGATTTCGTCATCTCGTGGAGACAATCAACCGTCCGGCCGTGCTGTATATCAAGGAGGAGGGTTACATCAGCCCCGAGGGAGCGGCTGAACTTATGGCCGATGGACTGGTTTCGTTCATCAAGTATGCCATCGTTCGCGATGACCCTGCGCAGGACGACTATCTGGAACGGCTGGTCGACAAAGTGGACCCACGCCGCATCTGCAGTGGCATCGGTGAACAGCCGGCGCTGATTCACATAACGAAATTCCGATGTTCCGGTTACACGTCCGGTTGCGTTTGCGTGAATCCAGGGCTGTCACAAAAAATGCTGGCCGCCATCGTGAGTCGCGATTATGACGCCGCAGAGAAGATCCGAAAACAATTCCTGCCTCTGGAGGATCTGCGTAACAGCATCCATCCGATCCGCGTCCTGCACGAAGCGATTGCCCTGTCCGATATCGCAGGGACAGGACCACACCTGCCCCTATTGTCGGGTGTACCAGACTCTGCCCACCCACGCATCAAGACCGCGGCTGACGCACTTCTGGCGATCAACTGACCAAGCCGATGTCGGCAGTACGTTGTCAGTGCCACATCCACTATGCCATAGAAACATCCCGTTTTCTGAACAGACCTGGTGCGGCGCCGATGTCCCGATAAGGCCCTGCGACCCGTACGCTCAGGCAGTCGGGATCAGCGACACCGTACAGGGCTGCCTCAGGGCAGGGCAGACCGGGCCGCAGTCGGCTTTATGAAAACAGTTCCGGAATAACGTTGCCATTGCGGACGATCATGACAGGTCGACCAGTCGTGGTCTTGTATTCCTTTTCGTGGTTAATGCCCAGGGCGTGGTAGAAAGAAGCGGCAACGTCATCCGGACTGAATCCTTCGTTCTTCGGAAGAGTACCCTTCTCGTCACTTTCACCCAGCACCTGGCCGCCTTTTACACCGCCGCCAGCCATCAGCATGAACATGTTTCGCGGATAATGATCTCGCCCGTTTCGCTCGGTGTTGATCTTGGGCGTGCGGCCGAACTCACCAGTAATGTAGACCACGGTGGAGTCCAGCAGCCCCCGCGTTTCCAGGCCGGCAAACAGGGCAGACAATGACTCATCCAGCGGTGGCAACTGCCGAGTCGACAGGGCGTCCCAGTTTTCACGGTGAGTATCCCAACCGCCATTCGTTACGGTGATGAATCGTACACCGGATTCCACCAGTCGCAGAGCAAGCAGGCAGCTGGCTCCCAGACCGGACTGGCCGAACCGTTCGGCAAACTCAGGCGACTCCTTCGCAATGTCAAAAGCGTCGCGTGACTTCGAACTGGTGATCATGGCGTGAGCCTGTTGCCCGAACTGACCCAGACCGTCCAGCAATTGATTTTCTGCTTCGAATTCCCCAAAAGTGCGATCCAGTCTGGCCAGCAGGTTGTTGCGTTTTTCGACATCTTCAATCGTCAGGCCACTCCCAAGTGACATGCCTCGTACTCGAAACGGACTGCCGATGGCCGGTGTGGCACTGGTGTTCATCGGAGCATAGCGAACCCCAAGGTACCCGGGACGCTGCTGGCTTTTGGGAATCGCCACGAACTTCGGAAGTTCCGGATCACCGGACAGTTCTTTACTGACAACGGCACCGTATCCGGGAAACTCCAATGACGGCAGGGGACGATTGCCACTGTTGACGTATTCGGTGCCCAGCTGATGCGCGGCCACGTTGTGCGAAACACCACGAAGAATACAGAACTTATTCATCACCTGTGCCAGCTTTGGCAGATGTTCCGAAATGTAAATCCCAGGAACGCTGGTCTGAATGGGGTTGAATTCACCGCGATACTCATCAGGAGCGTCGGGCTTCAGGTCAAACGTGTCCATGTGTGACGGACCACCGTTCAAATTGATGAAGATGGCTGATTTTGCCTTGGCGCCTTTGTTCAGTTGACCGGCATGTGCCATCTGCATGTAACTGGCGAGGGAAAGTCCGGCACCGCCGGCAACGCCGGCACGCAGAAAGTCACGTCGGCCAACTCCATCACAAGTTCTAGAAAAAGCCATGGTTAATAGTCCTTCAGGTGAAATCCCGGTCATGCCCGGGCGGGACGTTTTGAATAAGCGAAGTGGCAGACAAATTCAGCCGCCATACGTTTGGTCAGATGCGTCAGGGACGTGTAGATTAGTGATTTACAATGAACTCCTTGGTATTAAGAAGCGCCCACATGACACCACGGAGACCCTCCAACTGATTTTCGGCGCCAGCCACAAACTCAGTAGCAGCGGCCGCTTCGGATTCCGTTGGACTGCGACTCAGGGTTCGCAGATAAGCGTCGTCAACAGCCCTGGCGACGTCGACGGTAGCGTTTGCAGGTTTATCTTTCGAATCCTTCACACCATCAGGCTCAAGATACTGCTTCCACCTCCTGCGGGAACTTCGAATTTGTGCCTCTGCCCTGGCAATCTGTTTTTCACTGGCATTGTTTTTCTTCAGTTTTGCCAGGGTCGCCTGCTGAGCCTTCAAGCGGTTCGCATAGGTTTTCTGAGCCTGAGCCATTCTGGCGAGTTTGGCTTTGTCCGCACTTGACGGAGTCTTTGATGTGAACCGTACTCCATTCTCCTTCGCCACCTGAGCAAGCCAACCTTCCTTCGTGTCCAGCATTCCCAGAATCTGGCTGTCGTTTCGCAGGAAGATAGTTTGCAGCAAACTTGGTTCTTCGGATCGGTCGCAATCGCAGTTACTTTCACGGATCGACCGTCCAAAAATTGTCATAGCATAACTGGCATCTCCGTTGCCGCGATAACGAGTTCCGGCACCGGTAATGGCCACCGCGCGTCCTTCTGTGCTGCTCGCGAATCGGGCGAATTTTTCGTCATTGCTGACTGCCTGGGAAACTATATCCCATGCGATTTCAGCAGCAAGTCGTCGAGGCACTGCGCGAGCGAAGTTTCGTTCGTCCAGACGGTTGGTCGAGTTGGGCTGCCAGCTGAGTTGATACGTTCGGCTGTTCAGGATCTCCCGATGCAACCACTTCATGTCGAATCCGGAATCAATGAACCCGGCCGCAAGGTGGTCCAGCAGCGGAGCGTTGCTGGGGGGATTCGCGAGATTCATGTCGTCCGGAGGACTGACGATGCCCACATTGAAGTAGGACGCCCATACCCTGTTCACAAATGCCTTCGCGAACAATGGATTATCAGGCGAACGCAACCACGCCATCAGCGGTTCGCGGACATCATCGTATGTCGTCAGGTCAATGGGATCTTCGCCCAGCAGCCGGGCTTCAGTAGCAGTTTTTCCGCCGCGTCGACGGACCGTCTGTTTCCTGCCGTCGCGTTCGACAACGACAACCTCTGGCGGAGGTGTGGAGTAAACTTCGCCGAACGGGATAACTTCGCCCTGCTGCACAATTTTACGAAGTTCGTTGCGTAACTGGCCGCCCCGCAGGTCGCCCGTCTCGAACTTTGCCAGCATCTTGTTGTAGTCGTTCCGGTTTTCCGGGCGAGGATTTGAATTTCGCCCCGTGACCCCTGTAAAGAATCCCTGGAAGCCCTTGAAGTCCTCCTGAGTCCACTTGTCAAATGGGTGTTTGTGGCACTGGGCACACTGGATTCGCACACCAAGAAACGTGTAGGCGAATCCAATCACACGGTCTTCCATCTGCTGGAAGTTGCGGCGGGACCAATAGTGCGGCATCTGTTCCCGGTCTGCAAAGGAACTGTCCGTCCCCTTGTGGTACAGCTGACTGATGTTCCGGCAATAGTCTTCGTAAGACTCACCGGGGTCGCGACTGACCGCCATAACTAGTCCTTCGACAATTTCGTCGTAGGGCACGTTTTTCTCAACGCGAGCATGAATCCACTCGTACCATTGCTGCGAAGCCGCCTGCCGGACAGGCGTGACGTTGTTGAGCTGATCATCACTGTTGCCCGTGTAGTCACAAAGCCTGGTGGTCCACCATGCGGTGTAACCGGGCCGCTCGAGCAACTCGTCGATTTTCTTCGACCGTTTGTCTGCATCGCTGAACGCCACAAACTGTCGAATTTCTTGGACCGTTGGCAGAGCTCCCGTTACATCCAGACTGACTCGACGCAGGAACTCTTCGTCTGAACAACGATCGGATTGCACCACACCCAGTTTCTTCAGCTTGGCGACGACAAGTTCGTCGATTTTTGTAGGCGTCGGCGTGATGGGGTAATTTTCGCCGGTCCTGTCGGATACCGGACGAGTGACCGGAACGGCCACCACGGCGCTGTCATAAAAAACGACCACATGGGTGTCGCCGGGCAAGGATGCTTCAATAAATCCACCACGCGTAACATCCGCCACCTGATCGTCATTGGTCTGAAATCGGCACAGGTCAGTGACGTCTTCACGAGTTCCGTCGGACCATACAGCGACCGCCGTCAGCTGTACCTGCTGTCCATTTTCAGCGAACTGCACCTCAGCAGGAGTCACGTCCAGTCCAGTCAGCTTCGCTGCGTCATCAGACCGACCTGGTGAGGCAGCCTTAACCCAGTTCAGCAACAGTCGGTGCTGCCATGACCCAGGTTTCAGTCGTTGACCACCCTCATGAGGAATCTCCATCAACGGTTTTTGCAGTATCATGCTCTCTGACGGAGTCTCCGGATCCACTCGACCGGAGACTTCGTCGTGATCGGCCTTGAAATCGTATCCGAACAGGGACAGACGAAATCCGCCGCGGCCCTGAAACGAACCATGACATGCTCGACCATTGCAGCCGAGCTTACCCATCAGTGGAACAACGTGGCGTTGAAAGTCCGGCGTTTCACTGATATCGGTCGCCGCAAAGCGTGTGGCTGCCGTTTCAATGGTTGTGTCACCCGCCGTGACCGTCACGGCCAGCAGCAGCACGACCCAGATAGTTCCAAGTGCCTTCATGCCTGATACCTTTTCGAATCCTGTAGTTGGTTCAACGGTTGTTTGTAGGATTTCTGCCGGTGAACGCTGCGGGAACAGCGACGAGCCTCGGCAGACGGGGATGAGTGTTTTTTTCGTTGAGCAGTCGTTTAACCGGCTTTATTCTGTCTGTGGACTGGTGTCCCGTGATTTCTTGGGTGCGGCCGCCGGTTCTGTCTTTACTGTGGTCTTTTTTTTGGGGGAACGTCGTTGACCTCTTGCTGTGGCAGTCGCCTGTTTGGCCAGACGATTCCACTCCTCGACAAGATCCACCGCCAGTTCTTCGGTCCCCAAACCGATCTGAGCATCCAGTTGTGTCAATCGAGCCGCCAGTTTCGCTCGCTCTTCGTTGAGACGATCCATCCTTGACTGCTGTCTTGTTCTCAGCAGTTCGCGGATCGTTTTCTCCAGAGCGGGGTCCCTTGACATTGCCCATCTTGCTGTCAGCAGACGGATTTCGGAGTCGATTTTCCAATGCTTCAATTCAGACTCAAACCGAGCCGGTTGCTTCTCCCGAATTCGTTCCAGCCGTTGCCTCGCTAAATGTACTTCGCGAATACCGCGTGCAAAAAAACCAGCTGGCACTGTACTCTGCAGACGTTCCAGCAGATTCGCCAGTTCCGGGTGGTGCTTCCGAGCGAATTCCAGAGCATCATCCTGCTGATTGACAGAAAGCTTTGTAACGTTCAAGCGACCGGCCTGTACCCTTGCCGAATTCGCTTTCAATTGCTCATCGCCTTTGTCGTGCTGTGCTGACACGATAATCGGCAGAAACGTCAGCGACATCGCCGCCAACAGTCGCACCCCAGTTGGTCTGAAATTGAACGTCACTTAAGAAATACTCCCGTCATGCGGCGGTGATGTTCCACTAGCAGTTTCGGATGTCCTAAAACAATCCCATATCGTCCGGCATCAGTTCATCTGTCGGCATGTCAGAACGTTGAATTTCGTCCACATCTGGCAGCGTGACCGCGGCCACCAACCAGTCCGGCACGGCTAGTTCCTGCTCAGCGGAATCGTCGTATTCAGATTCTTCATCTGCATGGTCAGCAAAGTTTTCCGACCACACAGCCACCAGCCACTCCGCGTCTGCCACATTCTCCTGAGCAGTCGAGACGCTCAAATCTCCTGATGTCCCCGGAAGCAGCGACAGGAAAAGCACAAGGGCCAGGCAGCAACAGGCACTGGCCGTCACGGCTACCATTCGATGTCGTGCTTTGAGGTGAGACTTCTGCGGCAACGTGACGCAAGACGGCACGAGGGTACCACGCTGGCGACCGCCGGCAGCTACCGTCAATGTCAGCACTGTTGCTGTTGCCACGGCATCGCACAAAGCAACGTCCAGCAACAACTGCTGTTCAAACGCTTCCGTGTCGGTGACCGACAATTCAGCAGCAACGTATTGAAATGCCTGCCAGAGCTGTTCGTCACTAAACTTAATCTTCTGATTACTCATGCGAATTTCAAACTTCCAACCTGCTTAGTTGTCCGACAACCGACGGACCTCGTTCATCGCTCGTAAGTCGATTAGTGCCCGACGCATCCACGTAAGGATCGTACCAAGCGGCTTGTCCATTTCTGCGGCTATCGTCGCGAAGGTCTGCCCCTTCTGGATCCGCCGCATCACGACCTCACGATAATTATCATCCAGTCTCGCCAGTGCGTTTCGCACGGCCAATTCTTCTTCTGCTGAAATTGCAAACAGCAGACCGTCCTCTTTGTCCAGTTCTGCTTCCGACGAAGTTGTATCCCAGACAGCTCGTTGAAGTCGATTCCGCCGTGAAAGACCTCGTTTTAGTTCTCTGGCCTCATTTAACGCAATCTTGAACAACCAGCCTCTGATCGTTTCGAGATTTACGGCCAAAGACGCTTCAATGGCCTTAATGACGGTCCGTTGGAAGATTTCATCCACCAGATGCTCGTCGCGCAGCACCCCCAACAGGAACGCTCGCAGATCTCGCTCGAATTCCACGCATGCCTGCTCGACAAGACTGCGAATTTCGGCATCATGGGGCAACGACGAAGCTCCGATCGACAAAACACTTCCCAAATGAGATGAATCTGCGCACGAGATTATTTCAATTCATCTGAACATTGCCTAATTCATATGTTCAATCTCCAGTACAAACACCGAAAATAACGTGCGAGCGTCCTGTGGCGCGACTTGGTGAGGTTCCATAATGCTTGGTAATTTGCGGAAACTTTTTTCCGGCAGCAAGAAAGCTGTTGACGAGAGCGTCGACGTTTCAAAATCGCAGGAGTTAACTCCGGAAACGTCCGTGACTCAGTGGTCTTCCACGGAAATCGACGGGCATCGCGTGGGTGTGTTTGATCCTGGCCTTGAGCATCCTCCTGCCGGTTGTGTGCTGTTTTTACATGGCCACGGCCGAGTGATGCTGGACAGCAACCAGACGTTCAGCGCACTGTTTCGTCAGCACAACCTTGCTGCCGTCTGCCCTGACGGTCAGCGTTCTTGGTGGATGGACCGCATCTGTTCGGAATTCTCCGCTGAGGTCAGTGCCCAACAATGGCTTATGGACCGAGTGTTGCCGTTTGTCCAGGAACGGTGGCAAATTGAGCCTCCCGGAATTGCGTTACTTGGAGTCAGTATGGGGGGGCAGGGAGCTCTGCAGCTCAGCTATCGCCATGCCGCACATTTTCCGGTGGTTGCGGCAATCTCACCCGCTGTTGATTTCCACCAGCTGTGTGGCCAGGGACTGCCGCTGGATGATATGTTTCAAGATGCTGAAGATGCGCGGCAGGCCACGGTTGTACTCAACCTCCACCCGCTCGCGTGGCCACGAAAACAATGGTATTGCTGCGATCCCAATGACACCGACTGGTTTGATGGATGTGCTCGGCTGGGAATGAAGCTGTCATCGTCCGGCATTCTGCATGAGCGAGATCTTGACACGTCCGCAGGCGGACACACGTGGGAGTACTTCAACCACATGGCTCCAACCGCGCTTCAGCACATTGTCGACGGCCTGGCATCCTGCTGACTAAATACTTTCCGTCATTCAGAACCGCCTGTACGTACCAAAACAGAGACAAAGTTGTCAGCGGCCGGATCCTTTTGCAGCGTCAGGGAACGCCAGACCCACGTCAGCGCCGGTTGCTTCAGCGTCAACCGTGAGTGAAGTCTTCCACGTGCCCGTTGCCAGACGGCAAACACTGCCTTTCTCTGTGCTGCAGTATGCGTAGCTCACCTGAACGACAATCACTCCGCTGCCGGCGGTTTCGGTCAAGGGAACCGTAAGGGCGGCCCGTCCGTCGGCGACCTCCGCGTCGGCGCGTCCTGCTGTCGCTTCGGGAGCAAGAATGGAATCGCCGTCCAGCTGAAAGAGTTCCCACGTCACGGGTGCGATGGTATTCAGTTTGTGGCCGTCCGGAATATTCAGATCGATCAGTATACGGAACGATTTGTCCAGCTTGACAATCTGTTCCGGAACCTCAATGGCGTTCTGTGTGTCAGGCGCTGACCGCCGCGGCTTCCGCCCCGGCGGCTTGAGCTCCGGGATCTTAATAACGGTAACTTCTTTTGTTGTCAGATCCGCCCGACAGATTCGATGATTATTGGTGTCGGCAATGTACAGCTGTCCGCCGGCGATACTCAGGCCCGCGGGTTCGTTAAGTTCCAGCGGGGACGTATTTTCGCCGGCAGTTCCCGTACCCAGCCATGTCGTTACTTCACCGGACGCCAGATCGACTCTTCGAATCTTGTGATTGTAGGAATCTGCCACAAAGACTGTGTTGGCGTGCCACGCAACACCCAGCGGGTGCTGAAAACGAGCGTCCGCCCCCGTGGCATCGATATCGCCAAAGGCGAACAGCGACTGACCTCGTGGAAGTTCCGATGTTCCGGCAACCGTGCTCACCTTTCCGGCTCCGTCAACCGGAACCTCACGAATCGCTGAGCCTTCGCTGTCAGCGACGTAAAACAACGTACCGTCTTCGTTTGCCGACAGTCCGGAAGGCTGTGCAAATGCGGACTCCATCAAGGCCCCGTTAATGACATCTTCCCGAGCCGTACCCGCGTGAACCTTAATTTCATTGCTGCCAATGGCATGTGACCAGATCTGATGCGGCCCCGCCATGGCGATGTACAGGATGCCATCGATGTGACACAGTGACCATGGGCTGTTCAACTCAGTTTTCAGAACTTCTCCGTGCACATTACGAGGTCGTCCCTGGACACCTGTCCCCGCCAGTGTTTCCACAGACGCAGCCTGCAGGTCCACGGAACGCAGCAAATGGTTTTCAGTGTCCGCCACGTACAGAGTCTCTCCGACCAGAGCCATCCCCTGCGGATGATCGAACTCAGCGGCCGTGAATGAACCGTCAGATCGTCCCGCCTGCCCGGAACCAATGGTGTGCAGTAACTTGCCGGTCAGATCCGTCACAACAATCCGGTTGTGATTACTGTCCGAAATGAACAGTCGATTCGACTTCTGATCGGCGATAATTTTCCCGGGATACCTGAGGGCGGTCGGCTTAGCGCTGTTAGTCTCCAGATCGAAAACGACCGGCGTCTCGTCGAGCGTTCCCTTCCAGCGATGGTACTCGATCACTTTACTGATGACTGTGTCAAACAGTTCCCGATTTCCCTCACCGCCCTGGGCACCGGCGAACTTGCCTTCCGGATCTATCAGCGCCAGAGTCGGCCATGCTCGCGTCCCGAATTTGCGCCAGATCAGCATCTCGCTGTCGTTGACGACCGGGTGTTTAATTTCGTAGCGAAGAATCGCGTCGCGAATATTCTGCGACAGTTTTTCATTGTCGAACTTTGCTGAATGCACGCCGATCACGACAAGTTCGTTCGGATATTTTTCCTCCAGATACTTCAGGTCCGGCAGCACATGCATGCAGTTGATGCAACAGTATGTCCAGAAATCAAGCAGCACCACCTTCCCGCGCAAAGCCTTCAGGTCAATCGGTGTGGAAGTGTTCAGCCACTCGACTCCACCGTCCATGATCCCCGGCGGCACGGCCACTGCATCGGGAAAGGGATTCTGAGGGGCGGGTTTCTCATCCTGTGGCTTCTGCTTTGTTGCAGCTGCACCCGGTGTGGTTTCATCCGCTGCCGCGGTGCTTTGCATGCTGACCGTGGCGAACAGGAGCAACAGAGTAATAATGAAAATACGGCGATTCATAAAATGGCCTCGTTGCGGTTTCTGTATTACACGTTCGTCGGCTCGTTGGCTTGGGATGTCGGAACCGCACCCGGTTTCTGGTACCCGAATCGTTCGAAGGCTGCTCGTAATTCGTTGTAGACGCGATCCACCCAATAGGGATCGTCATAAAACTCATTCTTCTTGTAACGTTTCAGAGACTCCAGTTCCGGTTGCAGTGCCTTTTCCAGTTCGTCAAACCCCGACAGCTCGAGTCCTTCGTAGGCAGCTCGCAACTCTTTGACGGGATCCTGTTCCATTTTTTCAAATGAAATTTCATGCAGCCGACCTTCGGGGATTAACTCCCGGTCTTTTTCGTATTTTTCGAAGCCAAATCGATACGTGCTGATAATTTCTTCCTCGGTGCCGTCAAAGACGCTTTCCCCAAGAGTGTTTTCCTCAATCATGCGATGTCGCAGATGACACGACGACCGGAAAATGTTGTACGGATTCCGATGGATGTAAAGAAAACGAGCGTCCGGAAACATTTCCAGAAGTGTCGGGATGTGATATGTATGAATCGGAGACTTCATCATGATACGGCAGGACGAAGCATACGTCAGCTTCTTCGCCAGCAGCATCAGGCTGTCCTTCCAGCGTTGCAGTTCCTCCGGCGGCAGTTCACGCAGCTTAAGAGCGCGCCAGAACTGTTCGGGCTCGTGCGGATGTGACAACAGCATGCACGCCGAGACCTGTGCCATTATACACAGTGACATGTCGTCCTCCTGAGGCGCATCCCACGAGACTTTGATGTTATCCATCGGTCGTTTCGACGGAACGAACGGAGCCGTCAGAGTTGTTACGACTTTTTCGGTAAGCAGAAAATGCCAAGGGAAAAGTGCGCGGTACAGACCAAGGTGCTGGAACTGAGGATCTCGTGACAGCAGGGTCTGCAGAAGTGTCGTACCACTCCTCCAGTAACCCAGAACAAACAGCGGCGAATGTTCAATCTCCGTATTTTGCACGCGCCGTCCGTAGACGGCGGACTCCAGCCGGCTCATGACTGAGTTGTAAACACCAGAGAAAGGCAGACTCAGAATTCGGCGCAGGCGACTCCTGTGCAGCAACGGCTTAAAACGAAACAGTCGCCAGAGACCGGAACACGTCATTCCGTGCCAAATCATCAGGCCACCCTGAGAATTTTTCACGGCTTTTGATTTATCTCCGGATGTCATACTTGGCAGTATTTCTGTCTGTACATAACGGTGTACGGCGAGACCACGTACAGCACACTCGCGCCGTGTCAGCAGGCAAGTCAATGTTACTCGTCGGTCACGCAGCCTTCTGATGCAGATTTCACGTTCTTGATATACTTATACAGCGTCCCTCGTCTCGCTTTCAGCGGTGGGGCCTGCCATGAGTCGCGACGCTGCTGCAGCTCTGCCACCGACAGTTCGACGTTAATTTCATTCTTTTCCGCATCAACAGTAATCGTATCTCCATTCTGAATCAAAGCGATGGGTCCACCAACCTGAGCCTCAGGGGTGATGTGCCCCGTAATGAAGCCATGAGAGCCACCGCTGAAACGTCCGTCAGTCATGAGGGCGACATCGCCTCCCAGGCCAGCCCCCATGATCGCTGATGTCGGAGTCAGCATTTCCGGCATTCCAGGGCCGCCTTTCGGCCCCTCATAACGAATAATCACGACATCGCCTTTCTGAATTTCGTTGTCCTCCAGCCCCTTCAGCATGTCTTCTTCGCAGTCAAAACAGCGTGCGGGACCAGTAAACTGCAGACCTTCTTTTCCGGTAATTTTGGCAACAGCACCTTCCGGGGCAACATTGCCACGCAGAATTCGAAGGTGTCCGCTGGATTTGATCGGTGTATCAACCGGCTGAATAATTTCCTGTCCATCGTCCAGACCGGGCAGATCCGCCACGTTCTCTGCCATTGTCCGACCGGTGACTGTCAAACAGTCGCCGTTCAGAAAACTCTGTTCAAGCAGATACTTCAACACGGCGGGCGTACCACCGATGTCATGCAGATCTTCCATAACGAATCGGCCGCTCGGCTTTAGATCGGCGATAAACGGCACTCGGTCACTGACAGACTGAAAATCGTCAATTGTCAGGTCGATGTCGACCGAACGGGCCATGGCAATCAGGTGCAGCACCGCATTCGTCGACCCGCCCAGCGCCATGACAACCACCATCGCGTTTTCAAAGGCGGCACGTGTCATGATGTCCCGCGGCTTGATGTCTTTCTCAAGAAGCACACGAATCGCCGCCCCGGCATCGTAACATTCCTGAAGTTTTGCCGGATCTTCTGCTGGAATCGAGGAACTGTACGGAAGACTCATACCCAGCGCTTCGATCGCGGAGGACATGGTGTTGGCGGTATACATGCCACCGCAGGCCCCGGCACCGGGACAACTCTTGCGGACAATGTCACCACGTTCTTCATCGCTGATGGAATCGGCAAGGTATTCACCGTACGACTGAAAAGCGGAAACGATGTCCAGCTTTTCGCCTTTTGCACTGCAACCTGCTCGAATAGTGCCACCGTAGACCATGATCGCAGGACGGTTTAAACGCCCCATGGCCATGATGCAGCCGGGCATGTTTTTGTCGCAGCCGGGCAGAGAAATATTAGCATCGTACCATTGCGCCCCCATGACCGTCTCGATGCTGTCAGCAATCAAATCACGAGACTGCAACGAATACGACATTCCGTCAGTGCCCATCGAGATGCCGTCACTGACACCGATGGTGTTGAACCGCATTCCGATTAACCCGCTGGCGTCGACACCTTCTTTTACTTTTGCCGCGAGGTCCAGCAGATGCATATTGCAGCTGTTGCCTTCGTACCAGACGCTGGAAATTCCGACCTGAGCCTTGTTCATGTCCTCAGACGTCATGCCGGTTGCGTACAGCATTGCCTGAGAGGCACCCTGCGACCGAGGTTGTGTGATTCGACGGCTGTATTTGTTGAGTTCTGTCATCTTATGGAACGGAATCAGGAAAAAAGGAGGAAGGAGGCGAGGCCAGAGCGTCAAACACAATCCGTGCAGCACGTCTGATGCATCGGAGACAGACCAGATGAAGTCCATTTGTTGACAAGTAGATTTGCACCGCGGACGGTCGCCCTGGACGGCCCCTGTTTTGGCATCACCAAATCATAGCGACGCAGCCATCGCAAACCGTCTACACTGGTGTCACCAGAGCATACCGCACAACGCGACAGTTCTCGACCGTATTACACTGCGGAAATTACAGCTTACCAATTCTTCCGGACACCTCCCATAGAACACGACAACATTGCCTACTCTTCCTCACCGTCATACCGTCGGGGGGCCTTGTCGGCGTCAAGTCCATACTCCAGTAGCGTTGCCATGGAAATGTGCTCAATGGCGGACATGTGGGTGGCTTCGAGCAGCAATTTCGGAGCGACGGATGCTTCCAGAGCCTCCAGCCATCGCTGTAAACAGACGCACCATCGGTCTCCCGGCTGCAGGCCGGGGAACTGAAATTCCGGTCTGGGCGTGGACAGATCGTTTCCGGCGAGCCTTGAAAATTCGAGGAACTCAGCGCTCATTTCCGCGCAGACTGTGTGCATTCCCTGATCGTCGCCGCACGTGTCACAGGTTCCCGTCCTGAAAAAACCCGTCAGAGGATCCGTCGAGCAGTTGATCAGATCACCGCCAAAAACATTTTTTGCCATTTACGATACTCCGGATGTGAACTGAGTGCGCCGCTGAATTCCCGGCTGGCAAAGAGGTGATCGCCAGCCTTGGGGGCTGTCGCCCGGATTGGCCACGGTTGGGACGGAAAACACAACGACCGCTGGTGGCGACAGACACACGATTCTGACTTTACTAATTCCCACGCCCGAATCCCACACGACATTTCGTCGATGTGCACGGCAACCGCAGACCCACCGTCTCCGAATGTCGTTCCGCCACCTGCGGCAACATTGATGCACAATGATAACACGCACGATCAACGGCGGGAAATGAGCCGCAGTGCAGTCATCTGCGGCTGAGCGGCACCGCTGGCGGGTATGGCAGGACCCATCGAACGGTTGCATCCGTGTCACAGATCATTCATGCTTCGCCTGGCGGACAGAAGAATCGTCCGGGAAACATTACCTATGGAATTGTGGAGAATCCGCTCGTGAAATATGGAATGAACCTGCTGCTGTGGAATTCTGAGATTACTGAGGAACATTTTCCTGTGATCGAGCAGCTTAAAGCAATTGGGTTCGATGGCGTCGAATTGCCAATGTTCAATCTGGACAGTGAAAACTTCAAGAAACTGGGGAGCAAGCTGACTGAGCTGGAACTTGGTGCCACCGCAGTGACAGTCTGTACCCCGGACGCCAATCCCATTGATCCGAATGCGGCAGTCCGCGAAGCCGGCCTGAACCATTTAAAACAGGCAATTGACATGTGTGCACTGGCGGGCGCCACACACTTGTGTGGCCCCATTCATTCGGCACTTGGCGAATTCACCGGGGCAGGTCGCACCGACGACGAATGGAATTGGGGCAAGGAAACGCTGGAGCAAGCAGCGGATTATGGCAAAGCGAACAATGTTACGCTGGTCGTTGAATATCTGAATCGCTTTGAATGTTACTTCCTGAACTGTGCCGCGGACGCTGGTCGGTTCTGCCGGGAGGTCGGACATTCTCACTTAAAGACAATGTATGACACGTTCCATGCCAACATTGAAGAAAAATCAATCACAGATGCTGTGAAAACATGTGCAGACCAGATGGTACACGTTCACATATCCGAAAATGATCGATCAACGCCGGGACAGGGCGGTGTCAACTGGGATGAGTCGTTCGCTGCACTGAAAGAAGTTGGTTACAGCGACGGCTACCTGATGATTGAAGCCTTCGGACTTGCATTGCCGGACCTCGCGGCAGCGACTCGCATCTGGCGGAAAATGTTCGACACCGAACTTAAGCTTGCTGAAGACGGCTTCAACTTCATGAAGAGTCGCTGGGAAGCATAAAGCTGAAGTGTGATCAGCAGCTCAGTAAAAGCCGTGCGATGCGGGCGCATCAGCCACTGCTCTCCTTACCCCGCGTGTTCAACGCGCAAGAAGGCAATTTCCAATGAAACATATCATGTGTGGTCTGCTGGCTCTGGGGTTGCCCTGTTTGTCGACAGCACAGGATAAGAGAGCGGCGTTCCTGACAGTGGATGAATCCGGGCCCGACTTTGATGTTCAGGGTGAGTATTCCGGGACGGTTGATGGAGACGGCAATTCGACCAAGATCGGCATTCAGGTGATCGCCCAGGGTAACGGAAAGTTCCGGAGTGTTGGATACATTGGTGGACTGCCGGGTGACGGCTGGGATGGCACGGCCGAAAAGCGGATTCCTGGTTCAGGACACATGCAGGATGATATCTGCATCCTGAAAGCGGACA
>Ga0315331_10001089_pt1 | contig 20170 bp, 8 predicted proteins | sample M160m34915metaG_FD_203456 | JGI IMG/M metagenome (GOLD analysis project Ga0315331, IMG submission 203456) | Ammonia-oxidizing marine archaeal communities from Monterey Bay, California, United States - M1 60m 34915 | ecosystem: Environmental > Aquatic > Marine > Intertidal zone | place: USA...
ATATCGTCAGCAACACCGGCGGCGATGCACGCATCGCGCACCTGCTGCTCAGGCCCTGTCAAGACGATCTCGTCGGACTTCAGGAAGCCGCTATTCAATGCCAGCGCGACGCCGGCAATGGCTTCGGTTGGGGCGTGATCACCACCGACTGCATCAAGTACGATTCTGCTCATGGCTGATTAAGGGCCACGCTTGCGGCCGGGAAACAGGTTAGCCGATTCCGGCTGTAACTAGACCACAGCATGGGGCGTAATTCCCGCGCTACAAATCCGGAACACCGATCCATAGAAGAACCGATCTTCACCTGGGGCGCGAGCGGAGTTTTGAAGGACATTTCGTCGCTAGCCCCTTTGCCGTTCCAAGCCTGCCCCAGGGAAGGGCAAACACAATGCAGGTCACCCAGTAACTGATCAGGAAGCCGGACGGCTCGCCCCAGAAGCACTGCGAGAGATCGATCCCCCGAATCTATTGACGGGGAAACACGGATTCACCGGCCAGCAAGTCCAGAATCATGCAGCGAGCATGAGCATCCGAACATCGCCGGATCCGATTCCAATCTACCGTGCACCGAATCCAATCAATGCAATTTCCCACCCGCCAAACGTCCTAGCTGGCTCAATGAGCTAGCTAGGTAGCGATTAGGAACCTAGCAGCGATTAGTTCGACGGGTTGTTCGCGACGAGAATCTGACGACCGCGGTAATGACCGCATGCCTTGCAGATCGTGTGCGGACGGATCATCGAACCGCAGTGGGTGCAGCTAACGAGCTGCAGTCGAGTAAGCACCTTATGGATGCGCTTGCTACCGCGGGTTGCTCGGCTGATCTTTCTTTTGGGGACTGCCATTTGAGTATTCCCTCAGTGCTCTCTGGAACACCTCGCGAACCGCCGCGACGTGCCCAGCACCGGAATGTGGGGCCAGACAGGTTACGGACGGCCGGCGTGAAGTCAACGGCCGGATGGGACCGAAGTGCAAACAGGCCCACAAGGCCTTACAAACGCTGGCTCCAGGGCCACTACGGCCGCAAACCCGCCGCCGTAAGGGCTGCCCCGGCCGCCTCAACAGCCTCGCCAAGCTTACCCACGTCCTTGCCCTTGCCCTGGGCGGCATCCGGGCGGCCACCGCCACCACCCCCGAGAAGCCCCGCTAACTGCTTCACCAAGTCGCCAGCCTTTATCTTTGCGGTCAGGTCTTTACTGATCGCCACCACGACCAATACGGCGTCGGCACTTTTGCTAATCACCACGCCGGCGAAGGGTTGGAACTTCTGCTGCGCACGGTGCAACAACTCTTGAGCATCCTTCGTTTGCAGCCCCGGACGCTCGTAGACGATCGAATGATTCCCCTCGTGGGCCATCACGCCTTCGGCGAGCTTCGCAAGTTCGACGTCAAGATCGGGAGCGAGAGCTTTCTCAAGCTGCTTCCTAGTCTTCTTTAGATCGTCACTTAATTCCTGCACACGACTCGGCACCTGGCTACCCGACACCTTCAATTGACCAGCTACCTTGGCGAGGTCATCACGCTCGGCCCGCGCCATGCTCAGAGCAACACGGCCCGTCACTGCCTCAATGCGTCGCGTGCCAGCGGCGACAGCAGACTCGCTGACAAGCCGAAACACTCCGATGTTGCCAGTGTTACTGACATGCGTGCCGCCACACAGCTCCTTCGAAAATTCGCCCACCTGTAGGGTGCGAACCTCGCTGCCGTATTTTTCTCCGAACAACGCCACAAATCCATTCTTGCGAGCTTCGTCCAGGCTCTGCACGCGCGCGCCAATGTCAATCGCCTTGAGGACCTGCTCGTTAACCAAGTCCTCGGCTGCTCGCAACTTCTCCGCCGCAGGCTTCTCAGGTTGCGTGTAGTCGAAGCGCAAGCGCTCCGAGTTAACCTCGGAGCCGGCCTGACTGACGTGGTCTCCCAGCACCTGCTTCAACGCGGCGTGCAATAGATGGGTCGCCGTATGGTTTCGCTCAGTTGCCCGGCGTGCATCCTCTTCGACCTGAAGACAGGCTTCTTGGCCTCCTTCCAAATGACCAGACTCCACTTCGGCCTGATGCAAATGAAAGCCGTCGAGCGCCGTCGTATTGCGCACGACTGCCTTGCCCGTCGAGGTTTCGATGTAGCCGTGGTCACCTACTTGGCCACCACCCTGCGCATAGAAGGGCGTTGCTTCCGTGACGAGAATCACCTTGCTCCCGGCCTCGACGCGATCCAACAGCACCTCGCCATCGCCCACGAGTGAGCACAGCTTGCTCTTCGTCACCACGTCTGTGTAGCCAACAAACACGGTCGGCACATGCCCCGCATCACGCAACTTGACGGCAACGCTAGCTGTAAAGACAGCTTCTGACGTCGACGCATGGGCCCGCGCACGCTCGCGCTGCTCCTTCATGGCCGCTTCGAATCCAGCTTCGTCGAGGACATGCCCCGACTCTTCGATCACTTTCTGGGTGATATCAACCGGGAATCCGTACGTGTCATGCAACTGAAAGGCAAACGCGCCACTGCCCTCGAGCACCGCACCCTTCTTGACACCCTTTAGCGCCGAGGCCAAGAACTCATCAAGGCGGGCCATGCCCTGCTTATAGACCACGAGGAAGTTCTCTTCTTCCCCACGAATCACTGCTCGGCACTGCGCGGCGCTCTCGCGAACTTCAGGATATTGATCCCCCATGACCGCGCCGACGACGTCGACCATGTCAAAAAGGAACGGATCCTTTAAGCCGAGCTCGTAGCCATCGCGCGCTGCGCGGCGAAGGATCTTACGCACCACATAGCCCCTGCCTTCATTGCTTGGCAACGCGCCATCTGCAATGCAGAAGGTGATCGCACGGATGTGATCGGCGATGCGACGCATGCGCACGTCCTTCGTTTTGTCGACGCCATACTTGGTGCCACACAATGCACCGACGTGATCGAGGTACGGGCGGAACAGATCCGTTTCGAAGTTATTCTCGGCGCCTTGCAAAACTGCCACGACACGTTCGAGCCCAAGGCCAACGTCAATGTTCTTCTGTGGCAACGGCTTTAAGGACGCGTCGCTCTGGCGATCAAACTGCGTAAACACGCAGTTACCGATCTCAAGAAAGCGCGGTGCGGGCAGGTCATCTAGCCCTTCGCCATCCGGCAACGGTGCACTCGGGTCGTGATCAAAGTAGATCTCCGAACACGGGCCACAGACACCGTTAGGCCCCTTGCTCGGAGCCTCGGCCGGCCAAAAGTTTTCCTTCTCGCCAAATCGGAACACTCGCTCGGGTGCCAGACCAATGTGATTGGTCCAAATATCAAATGCCTCGTCATCGTCCTTGTAGACCGTGACAACCAACTGATCCTTCGGCATCCCGCATACTTCATGAAAGAAGGTCCACACCCAGGTGATGCAGTCCTTCTTGAAGTAATCACCAAACGAGAAATTGCCGAGCATCTCGAAGAACGTGTGGTGACGTGGAGTCACCCCAACGTTGTCGAGGTCCGGCACTCGCAAACATTTCTGCGACGTCGTCACACGCTTCGTCGGCAAGGTTCCCTTACCAAGAAACATGTCCTTGAACTGGTTCATCCCCGCCCCGGTAAATAGCAGGGTGGGGTCATTCGCGGGCACCAGCAGGTCCGAGCTCATCACGGTGTGGCCAAGGCCTGTGAAGTACTCGAGGTATTTGGAACGGATCTCGGCGGCAGTCAGCGACTTCATGGTTCGTATTGCCCAGTACGGGGGCAAACGTTGTAGCCAATTGGTGCCCGCGTAGCCAAGTGCTAGGCAAGATCAGGCACGCTGCGGGACTGCGGCAGGCCCACTGCGCCCCCACAATATGACCGCAGCCCCCAGACCAAGGGGGCCGAACGCAGGTCCATAGCCCGATTGGAGCTGGGCCGCGCCAACCGGCGGGTCCAGCTCAAGCTCCGCCCTAGCGGTTGCTGAACTTACGGCTCGGGATCTTGTTGTTGCCAACCGCTCCACGCGACCCAGAGGCGGACTTGCCAGACGAAGCCGATGCAGCACTCGCTGGGATCACCGATTTACCGCCACCAGCAGCCGCACCAGCGGCAGCTGCAGCCGCAGCGTCCTTACCATCCGTAGCTGGTTGACGGCTAGGCAAGAGCTTGTCGAGCAACTTCTCTTCCATTTCCGTGGCCATCTCAGGGTGCTCCTTCAAGAACTCACGGGCACGCTCACGGCCTTGGCCAAGGCGAGTTTCGCCGTAGCTCATCCAGGTACCCGAACGGCGGACAATGCCGTTCTCAACGCCCAGGTCGAGCAATTCGCCCAAACGGTTAATGCCCTCATTGAACAGGATATCGAACTCCGTCTTACGGAACGGCGGCGCCACCTTGTTTTTGACAACGGTTGCCTTGGTGCGCGCACCGATCGGCATGTCGCCATTCTTAATCTGGCCAATGCGGCGAATGTCGATGCGCACGGATGAGTAGAACTTGAGGGCCCGGCCACCAGTCGTCGTCTCCGGACTACCAAACATCACGCCGATCTTCTCGCGGATCTGGTTGATGAACACCAATGTCGTATTGCTCTTGGCAGTGACAGCGGTCAACTTGCGCAGGGCCTGACTCATCAGGCGAGCCTGCAGACCGACGAAGCTGTCACCCATCTCCCCTTCGATTTCGGCCTTGGGCACGAGAGCGGCCACCGAGTCGACAATGATCAAATCGACGGCGCCAGACTTGGCCAACGTCTCACAGATATCGAGCGCCTGCTCACCGTTGTCCGGCTGCGAGATCAACAGAGAGTCGATATCGACACCCAGTCGGCGCGCATACGCAGGGTCCAGCGCGTGCTCGGCGTCGATAAACGCACAAGTGCCACCCGCACGTTGCGCATTGGCAACGACATGCAGCGTCAGGGTCGTCTTACCCGAGGACTCCGGGCCGTAGACCTCGATGACGCGGCCACGCGGGAAACCAATGCCACCGGTGGCGAGGTCAAGACCGAGTGATCCCGTCGAGATACCATCAATAGGCACCACCGTGCGATCGCCCATACGCATGATGGATCCGTCGCCGTGGTTCTTATGGATGGCTGCCAGGGCGTCCCCGAGGGCCTCCGCCTTCAACGCCTCTTGCTTACTAATCTTGCCTGCTGCGGCCTTTTCTGCCTTCGATGTCATCGTAATCGCCCCTCCCAAGGGATCGCTGTCGTTGCAAAGGCACCCTCGGGTGCATGTGCAGCACCCTAACATGGACCCGAACAAAGTCCAAACAAAAGTTGCGAGGCTTTCGGAGGTGCGGCAAGGATGAAGGGCTCAGGAGCCTTCCACGGTGGCAGAAATACCAACGTGCGGCATCGCGATCAGGACTCGCGCTGCTCCTGCTGCAACGCGCGTAATTCCTTCAGCTTCTTGGTGTAGGCACGATTGATCGAACGTCGCCGCAACTGGCCGAGCACGTGATTTGGATCGTCGCTCGAAACCACCGGCAACTCATCAATCCAAATGGAATCAAAAGTCTCAAGCGCCTTATGCAAGTCATCCTCGGGATGCACCACCACGGGCGGGCTCGACATGATGTCCGCAGCAATCGCGATCGTGTAGACACTCACATCAAAGGTGAACTCTCGAACATCGTGAGCCGAAACAATGCCGACAAACTCACCGTCATCGACGACTGGGAAGTAGTCCTGCCTACCGTGCGCAATCTTGCGAACGATTTCTCGCAGCGGCATCGACGACGTAACAGTCTCGACTTCGCTGGGCTCAAACACGTCGGCAACCGTCATATCTTCGAGCAGCGCTTCGACATACTCGCCGCGGTGCGCAGGCGACATCGCGCGATTAAGAACCTGCTTTTGATAGAGCACATAACGACGCGACAACAAGAAGGTCAGACCGCACACCCAAACGGCCGGCAGTAGCAGCTGGTAGGAACCCGTCATCTCCGTAACCATGACGATGGTCGAAATCGGCGTCTTCGCAGCCCCAGCAAAGAAGCCGCACATACCTACGATGCAGAGACTCGCCGGGTTCTCGACCAGGCCCCATTCATGGCAGAGCAAACCAACAGCACCGCCAACACTGCCGCCAATCACCATGCTTGGACCAAACACACCGGCACTACCGCCCGATCCAATGGTGAAGGAAGTCGCCAGCACTTTGCCGAACGCAACCAACAACAGCAGGCCAATCCCTCCCCAACCCAGGACGCTGCCGTCAAGCGTATCCTGCAACACCCCGTAACCGCTGCTAAGCACCGATAGCGCTCGGTCATCGTCCATTACGACCCATGCGCCAAGAGCAACGCCACCCGTAAGCAGGCCACCTACTGCAGCGACCATCGGCCGCGGCCACGACAAACGCGCAAAGAAGCGTTCGCAGGCGTAGAAGAAGCGGGTGTAGAAACAGATCGCAGGCAACAGAGCCACCGCCAATAGCGTGTATGGCAGCATTTCGACGACGTCGTCGAAGTCGAAACCCGGGCCGAGTTCAAACAACACACCAAACTCACCCAACCAACCGCAAAAGACGCAGTAAGCCACAGCCGAGGACAAGAAGGCCGGGATCACCGCTTCGCTTTCGAGTTCGGCGTCGCGGTAAAGAATCTCGGCAGCGAACAGCGCCCCCGCAAACGGTGCGCGGAAAATCGCCCCGACACCGCCAGCCATGCCCGCGGCCAGCAATGTGCGGCAAGCGCGATCGCCAAGACCTAAGCGTTGCCCGAGAAACGAACCGAAGCCGGCGCCGATCTGAGCAATGGGACCTTCTCGACCACCACTGCCACCAAACCCGAGCGTTAACGCGCTGCAAACGCCCTTGAGAATCGGAACGCGACCGCGCATGCGTCCACCACCGCGGTGATAGGTATCAATCGCAGCGTCGGTGCCGTGCCCCTTTGCCTCCGGTGCAAAGCGCTCGGACAATAACGAACTCAGCAAACAGCCCACGGACGGCAACAGCAGCAACCACCACCAGGCGATCACGTGCGACGCCCCGCTGTCAGCAAAGAGATGGACCTCGCCTTTGGGGCCGTTTGGGGCGTAACCGCCAAAGCCGACCAGCACAAAGTGCACGATAAACGCCGCGCTGTACTCAAACAGCAGGGCGCCCATGCCGGCAACTGCGCCAACGACGATCGCCAGCAGATAGATTGTCGGTCGGCTACGTCGGTTCCACATGTTCGGCCCTACCACCTTTCCGAACCGGTGACAGCAACGCAAGCAGCCTTTCTCAGCTTCCGACCCGAGACATCATTCAAGCGGGCCGGCCAGGCTCACGGTCAAAGGCCCAATCGGGGCCTGCAAACCAACTCGACGAGCGTCAAGCAGGCGGGCGCGCTCGCGCAGCACGGCGACAAGAACACCCAGGGAAAGCGGCCCCAGCACGATCAAGTCGTGACTATTGTGGGCGAATGACCGCGAGCGTGCGATAGTGACACCATGAATCCGACGGCCTCTTCCACCGCCAACGGTGCCGAGCCACCCCGGCATGGCAGAATCCAACACCACCACTGGTCGCTGCTCAGTAGTGCGTTGCTCTGCTTCGTAGGGTGCGGCCCCGCTGCCGCACCGGAAGTTCCAGCCGGGATCAAAAAGCAGGAACTACTGGCAGCGAACGGGCATGCGACTGGCACGCCACAATTCCGCCGCGTGCCCGCAACAGAATCGGGACTGTCATTTACGAACCGATTGCGACGCGAAAATCGCTACACCTATCTAACCAACGGCGCAGGTCTCGCCGTCGGGGACTACGACGGCGACGGCATGCTAGATGCGTATCTGGTATCGCAGGACGGCCCAAACCAACTCTTCCGCCAGACGGCACCACTGCACTTTGCCGACGTAACCGCCCAGGCAGGTAATCTGGACGGCGGCGACGCATGGGGATCGGGGGCGACCTTCGCAGATATCGACGGCGATGGCGATCTCGACCTCTACGTCTGCAATATCGAGTCCAAGAACCTGCTCTACGAGAATCAGGGCGATGGCACCTTCGTAGAGAACGGCGAGAAGTTCGGGCTCGACCTAGTCGCGGCATCGACGATGGCGGCATTTGCCGACTACGACCGCGACGGCACACTCGATCTCTATCTGCTGACGAATCGCGCGCTACACGCTGGCTGGACCGACACCCCAGAAGTGCTACATGGTTTCCGACCACCAAAAGACATCGCAAAGAAGCCACCCGAATTGGTGCCGACTCAGCAGCAATGGCAACAGCTGCGCGAGCTCGCGGCGCAAGGCAAGCTCACCAACGACGCACTGTCCAAGGATCTGCTCGAGCACGTCTTCGCCTTCCGCGGCCACATCTACACCGCTGGCCAACCCGACCGCCTACTACGCAACGTCGGCGGCAAGTTCATCGACGTCACGAGCAGCGCCGGGATCGCCGACCGCGGCATGGGACTGTCGGCAACATGGTGCGACTACGATGGCGATGGCTACCCAGATCTCTACGTCGCTAACGACCTAGAGACACCCGACACGCTCTACCACAACGAGCGCAACGGCACGTTCCGCAACGTGACCAAGGAAGCCGTTCCGCACACCGCCTATTACGGAATGGGGTCGGATGCTGCCGATGTTGATGGCGATGGCTACTTCGACTTCTTGATCGCCGACATGAGCATGACGACCCACAAAAAGGCCAAGGTCTTAATGGGCGACATGCAAGAGGAGCGGCCCGTGCTAATGCACTCCGAGCCACCGCAGGTCATGCGCAATGCGTTGCTGCTCAACAATGGCATGGGCAAGTTCCAAGAAGCAGCGACGCTCGCCGGTGTCTCGAGCACGGACTGGACATGGTCAGTGTTGTTCGGCGATCTCGACCACGACACCCGTGTCGACCTGTTCGCCACCAACGGCATCGCGCGCTTCGACACCGACCCAGACCTCAAACTGCGGGTCACGGAACTGTGGCGCAAGGGCCGTCAACAGGCCGCCATTGCATTGATCCAGAACGTCGCAGCGGTCCCAGAGAAAAACGTCGCGATGCGCAACACCTCGGATCTGGTGTTCAAAAACGCGGGCAAGGATTGGGGCCTCGATCTCGAAGCGGTGTCCCATGGCGCCGCGCTCGCCGACTTCGATGGCGATGGTGACCTCGACGTATTGGTGCACAATTTCGAAGCGCCCGCGGCTCTCTACGAGAACCAGACAACCACAGGAAAATCGATCATCCTGCGACTCAAAGGCCAACGCAGCGAACGCTTCGGCGTCGGCACACGAGTTGTCGCGCAACTCCCCAACGGCCAGCGCATCGTACGCGAGATGGTGCTTGCGCGCGGCTACCTGTCGGGACAAGCGCCGGAGTTACACTTCGGATTAGGCGACGCGGCGACGGTGAACATCTCGGTCTATTGGCCTTCGGGTCACGTGCAGCAATTCGAGAACCTCGAGACGCACGCGCGATATATCATTACCGAGAGCAACAAGGAACCACCGCTCAGCGAAGTCCGCGCCAAGGCGAACGTGCAACCACCGCTGTTCGTGCCCGCCGACACCGGTGAATCCCTGCCCCGCTACACGCATCGTGAAAATGACTTCGATGAGTATGTCGCCCAACCCTTACTGCCAGCACTCGTCAGCCGCCTCGGACCTGCGTTAGCGACATCCGATGAGTTCGTCTTCGTCGGCGGCGCCAAAGACCAACCAGGCGAGTTGCATGTCATCGACGGCGAGTTCGGCTTGCTACCTGTGGAGGACCTATTCCGCAACGATGCCTCGAGCGAGGATATCGGTGCGTGCTTGTTTGACGCAGACGGGGATGGCGACACAGACCTGCTAGTAACCAGCGGCGGCAGCGAAGTGGCATCGGGCCACACGAACCTTCGCGACCGCTTCTACCGCAATCACAAGGGGACGTTGACACGAGATGACTCCGCATTCCCCGACATCCGGGAATCATCGGGACGCGCGGTGGTTGGCGACTACGACGGCGACGGCGACCTTGATGTCTTCGTTGCTGGCCGACTGATTCCCGGCGCCTATCCAGACGCCCCCGCCAGCCGCCTGTATCGCAACGATGGCGGCACCTTCTCGGATGTCACGAAAGACATTGCTAGCCCACTGTTAACCGCAGGCATGGTGACCGACGCGCTGTTCACCGATGCCGATGGTGACGGCAAGCTCGACCTACTGATCTCGGCGCACTGGCAGCCAATCCGCTTGCTTCACAACGATGGCGAACGCTTCACCGATACAACCGGAACGGCGGGCCTCAGCAAGGCAACGGGCTGGTGGAACTGCCTAACAGAATGGGATGTCGACGGGGATGGCGACCTCGACTACATCGCCGGCAACCAGGGCTGGAACACCAAATACAACGCCACGCCAGACAAGCCAGCGCGACTCTACTTCGGAGACTTCGACGAAGATGGCCGCCGCGACCTAGTCGAAGCAAAATACGAAGGCGATCGCTTGCTGCCTGTTCGCGGCCGCAGCTGCAGCAGCGGCGCCATGCCAAGCATCGGCACGCGTTTCCCAACCTACGAGAAGTTCGCCAGCAGCCTGCTCAAGGACATCTACACCGAAGAGAAGCTGAACACCTGCGGCGAAGTAGCGGCCACGCAATTGGCCAGCTGTGTGCTACGCAATGATGGCAAAGGCCACTTCACGATCGAGCCACTGCCGCACCGGGCCCAGATCGCACCGATCAACGCGATGATCGTGCAAAAGGACCTACTGATCTGCGCCCAGAACAATTTTTCACCAGAACCGGAAACCGGCCGTCACGACGGCGGCACCGGTCTTGTGCTGCAAACGGCCAAAGGGGAGCTGACCGTGTTGCCCCCGCAAGCTCACGGCATCAACCTGTTCGGCGACATTCGCTCACTGGTCGCCACACCGAATGGCACCCTGCTATTCGCAGCCAACAATGGAGCGATTCGCGCTTACCGCCATCGGTAACAAGCGTCAGTAACATCTACGGCGCTGTGCTGCTAAACTCGGTGCGCCCACATCTTGCATATGCACCCAGTATTTCAACGTCGCGGACTGATCGCCTCCATCGTAACGGCCGTTGTCTTCACGACGGGCCGCGCCGCGGAACAAGACCCCCAGGGCGCGCAAGACCCCGCGCCAATTGACTACAAGCAGCAGGTCGAGCCGCTGTTCGCGAAGTATTGCTTCCGCTGTCATGGCGACAAGAAACAGAAGGGTGACGTCCAGCTCAACATCCTGGACCCCAAGATGACCGCGCGCGCCGATGCTGAAGGGTGGCACTCGGCGCTCGACATGATCAACAGCGGTGAAATGCCGCCCGAAGACAAAGATCAAATGAGCGACCAAGAGCGTCGCCTGATGGTGCGCTGGATGCAGGAGTCACTCAAGAATGCCGCCGAGCGACAAAAGGGGGAACGCCAAGTCGTCATGCGCCGACTAACGCGTGACCAATACACCAACAGCCTGCAAGACCTGCTCGGCGTCAAGATCAACTTCGCGCAGACCCTGCCAGATGATGGCAAAGCCAAGAACGGCTTCAGCAACAACGGGGAAGTGCTGCAAGCATCATCACTTCACCTCGACAACTACCAAATCATCGCCCGCCAAGGACTCGATCAAGCGATCGCTCAAGCCAAGCCAAAGGTCACTCACTACCGCGTCACATTCGGCAAAGACCTGGGCAAAGGCAAAGTCGCTGGCAAAACGGGCGGCTACCAATCGGTAGCGCTAAACCCCAACGACTTCACGGTCGAGATCCTTGAGAATGGTCGCGTCATCACTGGCGGCACCGACGAGCAGATCAAGGAACGTCACCGTATCCAGCGCAAGATCAGCGTCGGCCTTCGCGGTTCGGGACAAGACCGCTTCCGCAGTGTGGAAGAAGGCATGATGCTGCTGTCGGCCCTACCGCGAAAAGAGGTCGTACCCGCTTCGTGGCAAGGCCCATCGCCAAACCTCAAGCTAGAGATGCAACGCGTCTGGCCAGAGCACGGTGATTTCATCATGCGCGTTAAGGCATCACGCGGTTACGTGCCGCCACTGCGCAAGCAAATCCTAGTGCGCCTCGATGAGCCAATCGCGATGGCAACCTTGTCCGATGACGATCAACTAGGCGCCAAACCATCCACTGCCGGCGAGTCGATCTTCATCCAATCGAAACAAGGCGACCAACACAAGAACCTGCGCAAGGACGGCAACTCACTGGTGCCCGTCGACGTGCCAAAGGACAGCAAAGTCCGGATTCGCTTCCAACTACCGCACAACGGCTTCTACCAAATCGATCTAGTTCACCGCCCTGTCCAGAAAGAGGCGATGCCGTCAGTGCGCTTGAAATGCGCCGGCCACAAGATCGACGAGCGCCCCGAGATGAGCGCCGAGCAAATGAAGCGTGCGCGCGTCGTAACGCCGCTTGGCGTAGTGGGCATGCGCAAAGGCAATCAGTCGCTCGAACTCGGCGGCCCGTTCTTTATGGGGTTCACCGACGTGGTGATCACGCCCCTGCCTAAAGATCACCCACTGGTCCAACGCCTGTCGCGACACGATGAGGAACAAAACCAAGCCGTAGAACAACTAGCCCCATCGATTCGCGCGCTGATCGGCACGCGCACGGATGACGGCATGGATTACACGACCTTCGGCGATTCACAGGAAGTCCGCGCCGAACTCGGCAAGGCACAGACATACAACTTCTTCGGTCGACTTGAGAACCTGCCAATTCCAGCGCCGGAATCCGGAGACAACGAAATCCTTTCTGGGTTCCTGTTGCTCGGAGTCTGGAATGACCACCTAGTCAAGTCAGCCAAAGAAACGGGGCCACCGCTACTCGTTGAGTCCATTGAGTTCGAGGCGCCCTACCTGCCGCAATGGCCGCCTCAGTCGCACACCAACATCTTCGTCGACTCCGACACCCGCTCCAATGACTCGGCCTACACGCGCACCGTGCTCGACCGATTTGTCACGCGAGCCTTCCGCCGGCCATCGCAGACCGACGAAATCGACCGTTACCTCGAGTTCTGGCAGTCAATCCGCAAGGACTACGAGACCTACGAAGACTCCATCAAAGAAGTCCTGGTCGCGATCCTGTGCTCGCCAGAGTTCTTATTCCTGTGCGAACCCGTTAACGAAATTGGGGACGACCAAGCACTGCCAGCATGGATGCTCGCCAACCGACTGAGCTACTTCCTATGGAACTCACCGCCTGACGCGCAACTGCGTGAACTAGCCGAACGCGGCAACCTGCAAGCGGAACTACTGACGCAAGTCGATCGCATGCTCGACGACAAGCGTAGCTCTCGGTTCCTGCGCCGCTTCAGCCACGAGTGGCTACGCATGGATCGTCACGACAGCATGACGATCAACGTCAACAAACACCCGGACTACACGCGCTACGTCAAGCGCGACATGGCCGAAGAGACCTACACGTTCGTCGAGCACGTCTTCCATGAAGACATGCCACTATCGACGCTGCTACAAGCAGACTTCGCGATGCTGAATCAAAACCTCGCCGAGTTCTACGGAATCCAAGGCGTCAAGGGTCAGCAGTTTCGGCCAGTGCCGATTGCGGCAGACAAACCCGAACGACGCGGCGGACTGTTGTCACACGGCGCGTTTCATGCCGGTCATTCGGATGGCACCGAGCCTCACCCGATCAAGCGGGCCGTTTGGCTGAAAGCTCGCTTGCTTGGCGACGAACCGCCACCGCCGCCGCCAAACGTCCCCGATCTAGACCCGGAGACCCCTGGCTTCGACAAGATGACGCTGAAACAGCAGATCGAATCCCATCGCGACAAGGCTTCGTGTCGCGACTGCCATGCGGGCATCGATCCATATGGCTTTGTATTCGAACGCATGAATGCAGTGGGTCGGCTCCAAACAAAACGTAAGGGGATGGTCATCGACGCCACCTCAACGCTGCCCGACGGCACCGAGGTGGATGGCTTACGCGGCATCCAAAAATGGCTGATCGACGAGCAACAGAGCACGTTCGCACGCTCGGTCATCGAACACCTATTTGCCTATGCTCTTGGCCGAGAAACCTACTTTGCCGACGAAGAAGAGATCGACCAGATACTTAAGATGGTCGAGAAAGACGGGTTCCGAGCACGTTCGGTCCTGCGCAGCATCGTGACCTCGCCGTCGTTCCTATCGAAGTAGTCATGCCAGCCGGGGCCGCGCATTTCCCACACACAGCAATCGCGGGTTTGCCAGCACCCAATAATTGCATACCATTGCAGCCTCGCCCGACTCTCCAATCAAGAGCATAGCGCTGAGCATGCAGAAGACCTGGCAACTTAACCGTCGATCCTTCCTACGCGGCACAGGTGTAGCAGTCACGCTGCCGATGCTCGATGCGATGCAACCGCTGTTGTCTGCATCTTCGGTAGCGAGCGGCCCGACAGAAGCCATCAAACGGATGTGCTACGTCTACTTCCCAAACGGCGCCTCAATGCCGAAGGAACATGACAAGAAATGGGGCAAGTGGCGCTGGCTGCCACACGACCCGGGCAAGGACTACGAATCCACTGAGGTATTGAAGTGCCTCCAACCGTTCCGCGACAAGATGACGTTGCTGGGTGGACTAAGCCACCCACTGTCTCGCAACTTGCTAGGCCACCTCGCTGGCGACACATGGTTGACCGCTGGCGACATGCGAGGCGACGTCTACAAGAATCGCATCTCCGTCGACCAAGTCGCTGCGCTGCAACTCAAAAAGCACACGCGCTATCCATCGCTCGTGCTATCGACCGACGGCGGAGTTGGCTACAAATCGCGCACGTCAACACTGTCGTTTGACCACGCTGCCCGACCTATTCCGTCAGAGCATCGCCAACGCCTGATCTTCGAGCGTTACTTCACTCCCGGTGGCGGCGTCACGACTGCCGAACGCAAGAAGAGCCTCGCAGCCGGCAAGAAGATCGTTGACCTCATTCTCGAAGACTCCAAGCGCCTACAAGGTCGCCTCGGCAAATCTGACCAAGAGAAACTAGAGCAGTACATGCAGTCGCTCGACTCGGTCGAAGAGCAACTGCGCCGCAACGAAGAATGGCTCGACCGCCCGCTGCCGAAGTTCGACGCAAGCAAGCTAGACCTCGACATCGCAGCGAACGTCGACCCAGCCGCCTACCTACGTTCGATGTACGATTTGATCGTGCTCGCACTGCAGCTCGACCTAACGCGCGTGGTCACCTACATGACCGGTCGCGAAGACGGCATGGGCTTTGCCGACTCGTTCCCGAACCGCGCACTCGGCATCAAGCGCGGCCACCACACCATTAGCCACGACGCACATGATGGCCACTGGGAACAATGGGGACGCTACGACCGCTGGCACGCGGAACAGTTCGCATACTTCGTCAAACGACTCAACGAGATCAAGGATCCGGACGGCACGTCGCTGCTCGACACGACCGAGATCCTCTACGGCGGTTGCTGCAGCACTACGCACAACGCACGCAACTTGCCACTCGCGCTCATCGGCGGCGGCAAACTCGGCATCAAACACGGCCACTACCGCAAATACGACGAAACCACCCCGTTTAGCAACGTATTCGTCGGCATGCTCAACGCCGTTGGCGTCAAGACGGACACGTTCGTCGACAGCACGGGTGGCATGCCCGAGATCTTCGGCTAAGCGACGAGGCCTGCGCTAGGCCACCACCATCGGTGATGGCTACAGGAGATGACTCTGCTGCCAGCAATCTCACTGCCAGCAACGAGTCAACTGACGGTCAAGAGCAGCGCTATTCGCCGTCCTGCTCTTCGTCGCCTTCCTGCTGCAAGAACTCCAGCAGGGCAGCCTCTTCTTCGTTTTGCATCCAACTCGGATCCGTGTGCTCCGGATCGATGTCAACCTTGATGCTCTGCAGCATCTCTTCGCCATCAACCGTGAGGCGCGCGGTATAAACGCCGAGACCAACGCGACTGCCGCCACGGCGGCGATAGAACTGGATCGCACGCTCGCTCGCACCAGCCGGAATCGCCACCTTGCCACGAAGGTTCCAACTGACCCGATGGAAGCCCTTAGCAGCAGGCGAGTCGAGAGTCACGATACTCCTACCACCACCATCGAGGATCTCTAGTTTGATCGACGTGGCCTTCTTCTTGAGGTGATAGGCGAGCTGCGCACCATCTGCCGGATTCTCACCTGCGAAGCGTCGCGTGGTATCACCAGTCCCCATGCCACTGCGCCAGATCACCGCTGACACTGGCTTGTAGAAGTGAACGTCCTTCGCCATCACGTCCTTCGTCATCTGACGAAGTTCGTTGACGCTGGTAATCCACAAACTGCGACCATGCGTGCCGGCAACAACCTCTCCCGAAGGAACGTTGAGCGCAAATGCGTGCACGGCGACCGTCGGCAGATTGCCATTGAAACGCGTCCAATGCTCGCCGCGGTCAATCGAAACGAACGTCTGGAACTCCGTGCCAAGATAGAGCACGTTTTCGTTGACCGGATCTTCCTGAATCGTCCGGGTGGAGCCTGCGTCACTCGGCAGGGTCTTGCCAAGGGTTCGCCACGTCGCGCCCATATCCTCGGTCATGAAAATGTAGGCCGCATCGTCATCACTGCGGTGACCATCGAGGGTCACATAGGCCCGTTTGGCGTCAAACTTTGAGGCGACCAATTCGCTAACCCAACGCGGGCCAGGAACGAGTTTATGAATCGGATGTGCTCCATCCGGGTCAGCCACCCCAGCAGCATTAGGCTCAAGCACGGCGTCGGACGGGCCGCGAATGACACTGCCATCCGCTGACGGGTCTGCCTCGGCCTTCTCCTCGGTAACGGCTTCCGCTTTGGCGAAGCAATCGGCCCAGTTGGCGCCACCATCTCGAGTCACCCACAAAGCACCATCATCAGTGCCAACATAGACAACATTGGCGTCACTCGGTGATTCGGCCAACGCCGTCGCCGCACCGCGATCTGTATTGGTGATCACCGGTGAAATCGACTTCATGCCAGCGCCCCGGTTCAGCGACTTGAATACGCGGCTACCGGCGGTGTAGACGATCTTGCTGTTGTGACCCGACAAGACATACGGCGTCTCCCAGTTGTAGCGAATACGCTCCCCCTTCTCACCACTGCCACCGCGCAGGCTGCCGCGCTTGCTGCTACTGAGATCACGCCATCCCGGAGGACCGTTCTGGCTCTGGCTGTAGACAACGTTCTTATCATCTGGATCCACTAGGCAACGGAAGCCATCGCCACCGCCGACGCGAACCCAGTCCTGGTTGCGGGCACCAATGCCGGCGGTCCGGCTTGGACCACCCCAACTACCATTGTCTTGCAGGCCACCGTAGACACGGTAGTTGCGATCGGAGCTGACACCGACGTGGTAGAATTGACCAATGGCGACGTGATTGAGCTGATCCCAGTTCTTGCCGGCGTCATAGGTAATGTGAATGCCACCATCGCAACCGTGAATGATGTGGTTGCCATCGTTGGGATCAATCCACTGTGCGTGGTGATCGACATGCATGCCACGACCAGCATTGCCGTCAAACGTCTTGCCGCCATCCGTCGAACGGTAGAGTGACGTGCCGCAAATCATGATGTTGTCACTATTGCTCGGATCGATACGAATCTGGCTGTAGTACATCGGCCGCGGGTTCAGCGAGTTGATGCGCTGCCACGACTCACCGCCATCGACTGACTTATAGACGCCGCCATATTCATGGCCGTCCTTACCTTGCAGATCCTGCATGTTGCCAGCCTGGCCACCTAGCGTTCCTGTGAACGGCGAGCGAGCGTCCTTAGGATAGTTGCCAAACTTGATCGTGACCTTCTGGTCCTTGCTGTCGCGAACGACAGCCAACACTGCTTCGTCACCAGATTTGTATTGGCGACACTCACGCTCGAACTCCTTTGGCGTATTGACGCGCTTGCCAGCAATCGACAAAACGACATCGCCTTTCTGGAGGCCAGCGGTCTTCGCCGGCGTTGCGACAGGCTTCTTAGGCTTTTTCTCCTGCTCGGACGCATTGCTTCTGCCACGCCCGCCACGACCACCGCGGCCGCGACCACGGCCACCATTACCGGCCTCAACGGAGGTGATTTTGACCCCAGCATCTGTGTCAGCAACCGTCGCGCCGTGATACGGCGCGTCAGCTGGTTGTTTCGCGATCATGTCACTCTCGACAACCGCCATCAAAACGTTCGGGTCCGCGCGATAGTAATCAATGCCAATGCGACCGAGGTTGCACGACGGCAAGCCGTTCTTGACACGCATCCAATTGGTTCCGCCATCGGTAGTCTTCCAGATGCCGCCGCCAGGCCCCCAGCGCTTCGCCGGGTCGTTGGTGTCAAAGCCATCGCGCTTACGCTCGTAAGTCGCAACCATCAACGTGTCAGGCTCGGTCGGATGCATATCGATATCGACCACACCCGTCACATCGTCGACGTAGAGCACTTTCTTCCACGTCTCACCACCATCCGTCGTCTTGTAGAGACCGCGCTCTTCGTTCGGACCATAAAGACGACCAAGTGCACCGACGTAAACGATGTCAGGGTTCGTCGGATGGATCGCGATACGCCCCGTTTGGAACGTGCCCTCGAGCCCCATGAGCTTCCAGGTCTTACCGCCATCAGTCGACTTGTAGGCGCCGTTGCCGTAACTCACCGAGTTGCGAGGATTGTTTTCGCCAGTGCCAACCCAAACAATGTTCTGATCGGACTGCGCCACGGCGACGGCACCGATAGAGACCACCTTCTCACGGTCGAACTGATGCTCGAACGTCATGCCGTTATTGGTGGTCTTCAGCAAGCCTCCGGAAGCCGTCGCTGCCCACCAAACACTCGGCTGCTTTTCGTAGACGGCAAGACCAATGATCCGACCTCCCATGGTTGCCGGACCAATACTGCGCCACTGCAGCTGGTCGGCCCACGCCCGAGGTAATTCCTGACTGACTACGGACGAGGCGACAGCGAGTGCTGCGCCAACGGCAAATAACGAGCGATACATACGGTTGGATTCTCCGAGGGGGTGCGAACAGAGCGTTACAGTGTAACGTTCATCGGCAGGATGCCCCTGCAACGCCAAGCGCCAAGCGCAATAGGCACATATGTGTCACAAGCCTGCGCCGAACCGCAACTAATTGTGCCCACCCGCTGCGGCGCCCGCTACTTGAGCAATCGCAGCATGGCGTGCCCCATCGCATCGCCGATCAGGAAATAACTCTCGGCGTTACCGAACCAATGGTGGCCGTGGCCGGTGTTGGGCGAGTCCTTTGGTTTACGAAGGAACGCACGAGTCGGCACAAACACGGCCGGGCCAGACACATCTTTGTGCTCAACACCAAGCCGCTGCGCCGCACGGAACACCTCGTGATCCGCGTTGCCGGTCTCGGCGACCACAATTGGCAATTTGGGCGTCATCAGGTCGCCGCGGACGTCATGAATCAAATGCACAAGGTTCTCCTCGTATGCCGCGGTTGCGTCCTTGTCGCACATGTCATTCCACCCCTGAAACCAAACGAAACCCGACAACTGCGGCTGGTGCTTCGCAAACTTCGGAAAGGTCTTTGCGACTGTAGAGATTGCTTCCTTGTACTCCGCAATCATGCGCGTGTAGTAGGGACCCGTCTCACCCTCAGCACTCGGCGGTCGAAAGTCTTTTGCCAAGCTCTTCCCACCCCAAGCCGTCTTAATCAACAAGACCGGGTCCGAGAAATGCTCGCCAACGACATGCCCAAACTGCAACTCCGGTCCGAAGTGGTGCCCGCCGTCATAGACCGCATAACCAATCGATAGCTCCCCCACCTTCAGCTGCTCACCACGCGCACGATACCAAACGACCACATCTGATCGCTGCGTCCACTTACCGTCCTTACCGCGCAAATGATCGTAGCGCTGCTTATCTACAGCATTCGCCATGACGTGCTGCAGCGTGCCGCGGCCGCCGTTGTAGTGCTGCTCATGATCGAGGTCGACAACAGCCTGCCCCTCCATATTCGATTGACCAGCGAGCAAAAACACCCGCAGTGTTGGCGGGGTTCGCGTGGTTTCGGGAGACGCCTGACTCGAAGCACAGACTGCAAGCATCGACAACGCGGCAATGCAAGCGAACGACAACATACGATGGCTTACCATGAGGGGCCGAAGCATAACCGACCTCCTCTACATGCCGTCACTCGACATCGGCAATCACCAGATCAAGCCAGTGGACCGCACAAATCCACCTCAGCCCCCTGAAGAAATCCCCGGATCAACCTGGAATACGCCATTAGCCAACGGCTCTGATTCGGTCCCGTCACGGCACTTGCGCCACCTCCCGCCCCCCCCAAGCCCTG
>Ga0315331_10001090_pt1 | contig 20165 bp, 15 predicted proteins | sample M160m34915metaG_FD_203456 | JGI IMG/M metagenome (GOLD analysis project Ga0315331, IMG submission 203456) | Ammonia-oxidizing marine archaeal communities from Monterey Bay, California, United States - M1 60m 34915 | ecosystem: Environmental > Aquatic > Marine > Intertidal zone | place: USA...
ATCGCTCCGCCACTACAGCCGTTCATAGCGCATGGCTGACAGAGATCATCGACCTCGATCGCAAGACGGCGATCGTGAAATACGACGAGATCATCAAGAACAGCACCAAGAAGCAGCCCGAGAAGTGGATCGCCGTGGCCCGCTTGCAAGAACTCAGCCGCCTTGGCGTCATAAAACCAGAACCACTAGCGTCCCCCATCCAGGCACCACCACAAGTTCGCGATGCCCTCAAGCTGCTGAACGAGCCATTCCCCTACGATCAGGTCTTGCGTGACACAGGATCTAGCTCGGAATTGCCGCCGGTACGACCTGCAACGCCACTGGTTCAAGACTGGGTACGCAACCAAACCGGACCAACCGTTCAGGAACGCTTCCGACGTCGGCGAGGCCGCCCAAGCGCAGTGGTCATCAGACCTGAATGGCTTCGCTACTACGCCCGCGATGTCATGAAGCTTGAGTTGGAAGGAAACCTCGCCAAGGCCAACGCTCTGCGAGGCCTTTTCTTCGTCAAGTTCAAGCCCATGGCGGTGACCGGATCTCGCGAGGAATTATTCGCGACGGCAATGGAGCGATTCGCCAAGCTCATCGAAGACGAGACCTGGCAACGTGGACGCACAGCTCTGCGCAAATATGAGAAGGACCTTCGAGCTCTAGCCAAGAGCAAGAGCACCCCAGCCGAAGGCGCGCATCTCGCCATCGAACTGATCAGACGGATCCCTCACTACTCGACGAAGTTGCTGGCGGACCCAGAAGCCACCACAACAAATCCGAAGTAGGAGCGTCACCAACAGTCATGACTACGGTGACAAGAAAGTCCACGAAACCAATCGGCTAGGTACACACCACTGCCTAGGACGGCAGTAGGTGTCGGCCAATCAATGGACCGAGGCACAGCAGTCGGATGCCGACTCGTGCCAATGTAGATGCATAGGCGTTGCCGCCATGACCACTAGCTCAATGAGCCAACGGAGGCGCACTCAGCGCCTTGCATCCATCTCAGAGAGGAACTAGTTCCCGCTTGAGATCAACTCGCCAGACTCAGCGTCTGTCGAGGAACTCGAATCAAACCAAGTGCCTTGGTAGATATCGAGCGGCTCGATCTTTGGACCACCCGGAAGCAATTCCGCAGGGCCATAGACCGCGCAGAGCGGCAGGTCCACCAGGTGGGTGAGACCGTAGATGCCATGCTCAATCGCGTGGTAGAAGAACGTGAACGGGAAGGAGATCACCTGAACGGTTCCCCCACTGCCCATGCCTTCACGCACGTTTTGCGACGTAGCCATGCCATCAGTGGCACCGCCGTAGAGCATCAACACGGGCGTCGCGGCGCCGAGAAAGATGTCCTTACCGGCACGCTTGATGGTGCCACAGGAAGTGAGAGTCATGGCCGCGAGGGCGAAGACGGAGATCAGAGCTTTGCGAGCGTTCACGCTGGATACCTCGGAGGGACGGTCGACACCGCCGACAAGGAGTTGCCGGCTAGTAATCGGGAAGGACAATCGAAGGGGCTGTCTCGGCAGGAGATGCAAGCGTATGCCCCACCGCTGGGCAAGCCTCCCGACGCAAAATCCCGGCACCGATGGCAGTTGCGGCCCTGGGCAACCCCCGACAGCGACTCGGTGACAAGGCCCTATCAGGGCGAATAACAGCCCTCAGAAGGGTCCCAGCCATGTGCCAGACAGGCACTTGCGAGCCCCACCACAGCCCAGACAAACACAGCCACAAACCAACTTCTCTGACCGCAGCCCCCCACTAAGAGGCTCAGACCGGTAACGTGCTGACCTTCATGGGCTATAGTCAGCGGCCGAACAGGCCGAAGAGAGCCTGACATACAATGCGTCGCAACTCATCACTAGCTTGCTGGACCACCGGCAAACCAGGGATCCTAGCCTTAGGCCTGCTGGCCGCAGTGGTATCGGGGCCTGCTACGGGCCAAATCCAACCAGCGTCGCCTCAAACAGCTCCAGCGCCCACGATTCCGCTCCCCGAACCGGCGCAAATCGACCCCAAGCCGCGCGGCGAAGGGCGATACCAAGGCAGCTACAGCGAATCGACCAGCCGCGAACTATTCCGAGCGTGCGACGAAAACAGCGACGATCGGCTAGACGTTTTCGAAACAGCCAGTTGCTTCGACATACTCCCGACGTCGCGCGACCTCGAGGGCTTTGCACGGATCGACAATGATCGCGATGGCTTCGTCACGTGGCCAGAGTTCGACCAACGCTTCCGCAAGGGACTCAAGAACGGCGGCACCTTCGTGGTACGCACGGCACGCCCCTTCGTCATGCCAGAGCCGCCACCGCAACCGCTAACCGATCTGCAGAAGTTCATTCGCCTGTATGACAAGGACGGCGACGGTGGCCTCTCGCCAACCGAGATCCTGGACTTACTCAAGGCGACCGGCTTACCAGAGGTTGTCGCAACCGTACTGATGCAGTCGGACCTCGACCAATCTGGCAAGGTCGAAGAACCCGAACTCGCACCGTGGTTCGCACAGCTACCAAAGCAGACCACTCCAGGCAAAAGCAATCAGAAGACAGGACTAGCCCAGCCATGGCTGGATGCAGATGGCAACTTAGACGAATCCATCGACGCTGGCGAATTGACGGTGTTGCTTCGACGCCTAGATCCCGGGCTACTGCGGTGGGCCAAGAGCTTGCTCAGCCGCCTGGACACCAACAAAGACGGAAAGCTCAGCGCCAAGGAACTCGAGAAATCCAGGCCTCCAGCTACACCTGAGAAGCCCCAGGCGACCTCCGGCACCAAACTAATACAAGCTCCACGGCGCTGATTGTGTAGCCCCGCTGGCCCATACGGCGCCGCGCGAGTACGACTGTATGTATGGTGCGCACTCCGAGCTCTCGTCACTCACTCCTGTCGGCCATGCTGCTGTCATTCATCGGCGGTTGCACGACATCACAAGACAGCGTGCTGCCGCAGACCACGGCGGAATCGAGCAACTACACCGAGACATCGCGAGTCGCCGACATGCAACGATTTGTCGATGCATGCGCCGATCTCTCCCACGGCAACCGCTTGACCGTCCGCGTTGCGGGCAAGTCTCACGAAGGCCGGGCCATGACTCTGGTCAAGGTCTCGCTACCCGGAGCGGCAGTAGAACAACGCTTGCGCGCCTTAGTGATCGGCAACATCCATGCCGGTGAGGTCGAAGGCAAAGAAGCGACCCAAGAGCTTCTACGCGAATTCGCAACGGGCAAACACGAAGAGCTACTAGAGCATTGCGATGTCTGGTTCGTGCCAATCTACAATCTCGACGGCAACGAAGCGGTAAAGGTAGGAAACCGCCGCGGACAAAATGGCCCCGATGCTGTCGGCCAACGCGCGAATGCACAGCGACTCGACCTGAACCGCGATTTCGTCAAAGCCGACGCGCCCGAGACTCGTGTCATGCTATCGCTATTCCGCGAAATCGACCCACACCTCTTCGTCGACCTGCACACCACCAACGGTTCACATCACGGCTACCATCTTACGTACGCCCCGAGTCTTTCGAGCAACCTCGACCCCGCCATCGACCAGCTCGGTCGCAAGCTACTCGAGCAGTCTCGCCAAAAGATGAAGTCGCACGGCTTTGATGTTTTTGATTACGGCAACTTTGAAACACGTGACTGGGATGGCAGCGGCGCTCCAACCTCTAAGAAAGGCATCCGCGGCTGGTTCACCTACGACCACCGTCCGCGCTACGGCATCAACTACTACGGCCTGCGCAACCGCATAGGCATCCTCAGTGAGGCCTACAGCTACGCTGACTTCAAAACACGCATCGAGGCGACACGCGCATTCGTGCTGACACTGCTCGAAAGCATGGTCGCCAACAAAGATGCGGCACTAGCGACGATGGCTACAGCTGACCGCCGTGCGAGTTCTAACAACAATGCACTCTACCTCGGCACCGACACCAAGTTCGGCAGCCCTGAACAGATCGACATCCTGGTCGGCAAGGTCGAGCGCGCAGGTGGCAAAGACGGCAAACCACTCCGCTTTACTCGCGTAAACGAATCGACCAAGGAACAACTGCCCGTCGTACGCCGGTTCCGCTCGGCCAAACAATCGCGGCTCCCCAACGCCTGGGCAATCACAGCACCAACACCGGAAGTAGTGCAACGCCTGCAATGGCACGGCATTCACTTCCGCACTGCAAAAGCAGCACAAACCTCGACCACCCGACAATTCGAAGTGAGCAAGAAGCGCAAACCCAAGCGCCCCTACCAAGGCCACCAAGAACTCGTGCTCGAAGGTGAGTGGCTCACAGCAACGCGTAAAGAACTGCCGATCGGCACGATCATCATTCCGGCCAACCAACGACTGGCGATGTTGGCCGCGATGTTGCTCGAACCGCTCAGCGAGGATTCGCTGTCGAGCTGGAACTTCTTTGAAGCCTCAACCACCACGCACTACCCAGTGCTACGTGTGCTCGACAAGCAACCACCCCTAGCGCAGCCCAACACACGGTAACTGCGGATGGCGACATCAGAGCCATTCTGAGTTCACCGCCACGAGGTCACGCTAACCAGCCGAACTATCATCAGCTTTCTTCGGCGGCTTAGGCTTCGCCTTCGCTCGCGGCTTCGCAGGCGCCCGCGACTTCGCTGAAGATCTGGACTTGGCCTGAGATGGCCTCTGAGCATCTCGACTGGGCGGCAACAAATCGATCGGCGCGCCAGTGGCCGTGCGGCACAAGATGCGCTTCTCGCCCTCGATAGTCAGCGGCCGCAGCACCAATCCACGCGAACACAGCTCGCGCACAAACTGGCGAGTCAGCGGCAAATCCCGGTAGGTCTTTGGCAACCGGAACTGGCAATCCTCACGCCAGCGCGAACACCCGTAGGCCTCACGCCCCTCTACAACCGGAGCCTTACACAAGGGACACGGCCCTAATCCGTCCGTCGACAACAACGGTGACAAGCCCTCATGGATGAGGTTGCGAATCATCGCACCGATTTCCTCCATGAATGCACTGCGATCCAGCTTGCCCTTTTCGATCTCGCCTAGCTTGTGCTCCCAATCGCCAGTCAGTTCGGGCGACTTGAGCACCGGATCAGCGATGATCGCGATCAAATACCGGCCAAGATCAGTAACCCGAAGAGCCTTCTTCTCCCGCCGGATGTACGAGCGCGACAACAACGTCTCAACGATTGACGCGCGCGTCGCTGGCGTGCCAATACCACGCCCCTTCATGGCTTCGCGCAGCTCTTCATCATCGATCAGCTTGCCCGAAGTCTCCATCGCTGCGAGCAATGTATTCTCCGTATAAGGGCGCGGCGCCTTGGTCTTTCCTTCGTGCAACAACGGCTTATGCGCACCGCTTTCACCCTGCTCGAACTTTGGCAACTCCTGCCGGTCGTCATCATCATCGGCAGCCTTCTTCTTGGCCTTACCCTTAGCCTTCTTCACGGCTTCGGATTTGGGCTCAAGCGCACTCCAACCTGGATCGGTGATCACGACGCCACGCGCTCGAAACGGCACCTCGACGGACATCGCATGCACCGTCGTAACGTCTTGCAGACGGCTACCCATGAACACCTGCACGAGCCTCATCGCGACCAGATCGAACACCAACTTGTGCTCTCCCGACAACGACTCAAGCTTGCCTGTCGGCACAATCGCATGGTGATCGGTGACCTTGTTGTCATCGAACACGCGCTTCGGCTTGCTACGTGGGCCGCGCTCGCCCTCGGCCGCACCACCGACGTAGTCAGCAAGCAATGCCAAGGCATCCGGGTTCCAATGACGTAATTGGCCAAGCGTCGTACGGATCGGGTCGACCATGTCCATGGACAAGTAGCGACTGTCAGTACGAGGATACGTCAGCAGCTTTTTCTCGTAGAGCTCCTGCGCGACCGCCAGCGTGCGCGCAGCCGACATGCCATGACGAAGATTCATGTCACGCTGCAACTGAGTCAAATCAAACAGTTGCGGTGGCGGCAGGGACTCTTGCTTGGTCTCGATGCGCTCAATGCTGAGTGGCTGGTCCTTGACCTTCGCTAGCATTTCCTCGGCTTCGGGCTGCTCCCGGAAACGGTCACCAGCGAACTTGAACATCGCCTTGCGATACTTGGTCCGCAGTTCCCAGAAGGGGCGGGCATCAAAGACCCGAATCTCATCATCACGCTGCGCGATCATTGCCAGCACCGGCGTCTGCACGCGCCCAAGACTCCACAGCACGCTGCCACCACCGTAACGAACCGTATAGGCACGAGTCGCGTTAAGGCCAACGATCCAATCCGCTTCACTGCGGCTTCGCGCAGCATCGTGCAACGCTTCGTACTCGGTGCTTGGCTTGCGTTCAGCTAGCCCCTTCTTGATCGCTGGCTCGGTCAGTGAACTCAACCACAACCGCGTATGTGGTCGCTCAGGGCAACCTGCGTATTCGAGGATGTAGCGAAAGATCAATTCGCCCTCGCGCCCAGCATCCGTCGCACACACCAATTCTTCGGCCGAACGGCACAGGTCCGCAAGAATATCCAGCTGCTCTTTACGACCTCGATCGCCTGCCGGCTTCAATTCAAAGCGCTCAGGAACAAACGGTAGCCGGTCCATCGACCAGCGCTTCAGCTCCGGATCGTATTCATCGGGCGTCTTCAGTGTCGCGAGGTGGCCGAGAGCCCACGTCACCTGCCAGCCGTTGCCCTCCATGTAGCCATCATGCCGAGTATTCGCCCCCAACACCTTGGCTAGGTCCCGCGCCACCGACGGCTTCTCGGCTACTACTACGTTCATGCTTTCTAAACCCTAGCAAGCGAACCCGTCGGCAGCGACCACGCGATTACGAACAACCACGATACCCACCCAGGAAGCCGGCCACTTACTGCCAGCGGAACAGACGCATCGCGAGCCCAAAAGCGAGCAGACCAACGGCCATCAGCACGGTCAAGGGGAACCAGACGTCCAGCAAGGAGCCAGACTCCAACATCACCTGCCGCAACGTGCGGTTAACGTGAGTTAGCGGCAGACATTCGGCCACCCAACGGACCGGGCCTTCGAGGGATTCGTTCGCGAAAAACGTTCCACCAAGAATCCACATTGGCAACTGCACAGCATTCATCAAGCCACCAATCGTCTCAGTCGTACGTGCGCGCGAAGCACACAAACAACCAATGCCGGTGAACGTCCAGCCGCCAATCACGATCATCAAGAATGCCGCGAGATAGCTGCCGCGGAACGGGACGTCCCAGAGCAACACACCAAACAACATGATCGCGATCGCTTCCGGAATCACCAAGATCGATCGACCAAGCAGATAACCGGCCAAGAACTCGGAGCGACGCATCGGCGTAACGAACAAACGCCGCAGCAAATTCTGCACGCGCATCTGGACCAGATTGAAGCCAACGCCCCACATGCCTGCCCCGAGTAAGTTCAAACCGATGAGACCCGGTATTAAGAAATCGATATAGCGCGAGCCTGGCCGATCTTCGATCTCGGCACGAATCGTCTCAATGCCGCCTGCGCGATCGGCATGCAGTGCACGCTCGACCAACAAACGAGCCAACTCGGCCTCTGGACGGGTTGGGTCACTGCGCAACACAGGGCCGTCTTCATCAACCTTGATCAACAGCGCAACAACGCCTCGCGCCAACGCCTGATCAGCAGCATCGGCCGGCAACAACGCAACTGACAAACGATCTGCCGATTGCACCGTCGAATAAATCGCGGCAGAACCAGGCACATCAACAATCGCAACCGGTACTGGCGGAGGCGTTCCAGGTTGGAACGCGAAGCCGAGCACAACAGCCATCATCAATGGGAATCCATACGTCCAGAACACTGCCGCAGGACTGCGCCAGAACTCTACAAACGCCATCCGCGCCACCTGCTGCACCACGCGCCACCTCATGCGTCATCTCCTTCGCGCAGGCGGCGACCCGTCAAGTGCACGAACACGTCTTCTAGTGTCGCATGTCGAGTCGACAAACCGTCAATCGCAAACTCGCGCGCCGAGAACAGCTGCAACAAAAGCGGCAAGGTCCGATGCACAGATTCGACAGTCAATATCAAGCGTTGCTCCTGACGTTCGACAGCGACCACTTCAGGAAGTGCCAGTAGTTCGTCGTCGCTCGGTGACTGCAGAGAATCGACGATCACGAAGTGCTCAGCGGCCAAAGAGCGAATCAGCTCCGCCGGAGTTCCTATGGCGATCACTTGGCCGCGATCAACGATCGCCACTCGATCGCACAACTGCTGCGCCTCATCCATGTAGTGAGTCGTCAGCAAGACAGTGCCGCCCGCTTTTTGATAGTCACCGACAACGTTCCAAAGTTGCCGTCGCGACTGCGGATCGAGACCAGTTGTCGGCTCATCGAGAAATAGCAGCTCGGGATCACCGAGCAGTGCCGTCGCAACAGCCAAACGTTGCCGTTGGCCTCCGGACAACGACTTCTGGCGCGCGTCCTGCTTCTCTTCAAGCGAAACCAAGGCCAACGCGTCATCAACAGACCGACCCGAATCGAAACAGGAGCGGAACAGCGTCAGCACTTCACGGACATTGGCGTTCTCGTGGAACTTCGTTTCCTGCAGGCAAACTCCGATACGAGCACGGATCGCGTCATCTTCCTTGTTACGCCATTGCCGCCCGAGGATACGCACTTCGCCAGCGTCCGGAACGGTTAAGCCTTCACAGATCTCGACGGTGGTTGTCTTACCTGCACCATTCGGTCCAAGCAGGCCAAACACCTCGCCCCGATGCACAACGAGATCGAGGCCGTCGACAGCAACAGTTTCGTCGCGGCCCTTCGTGTAGACCTTGCGCAAACCAAGCAGCTCGATGGCCGGACTATCACCTACGCTAGCACTCACCGCGGGAACGCCTCGGGTAAGCCACCATCAACTGGCAACACGGCGCCCGTGGTCGGCGTCCGCATGCTAGCAAACCACGCAACCGCTTCGCCGACATGACGCGCCGTCACCGGTTCCTTTAACAACGAACGCTCACGGTAGTAATCGCGCAATTGCGCTTCGTTAATGCCACGAGCTCGCATGCGATCGGGCCCAACCTCCGCCCACAACTGACTAGGGATCTGCTCATCACCAAACACAGCATCAGCATTGATCACATTGACGCGCACCGACAGTTCCGCCAACTCCATCGCTGAGATACGACCAAGCTGCAGTGCAGCAGCCTTGCTCGCGGAGTAGGCGCCGAACATAGCCCCTGGGGCAAACACGTTCTTGCTTGCCTGCAGGACAACGGAACCACCCGTTTGCTGCCGACGGAACATGCGGGCAGCCGCTTGCAACACGAGCATCGTCCCCGTCGTATTGACTTCGAGCACGCGCGCAAACGCCGCTTGATCCATATCTTCGATGGAACTGACGTACGCAATCCCAGCGTTTGGCACAACGCAATCGACGCCGCCGAACTGGACCGCACAAGCAGCAAACATCGCATCGACGGCAGCAGCATCCGTCAGGTCGGCGACATGTGTAACGAGTCGCCCGCCGAATGCAGCAAATCGCGATGGCAGCTGCTGCAATCGCTCTCCATCAATGTCTGTCGCAAACACGCAGGCACCGCGCTCCAACAGCACCTCGACAATACCAGCACCAATCGCACCGGCAGCGCCTGTCACAAGCGCCACTTGACCAGCTAACTCAGGGGGCTGCCCCTTACCAAGCTTGGCGACTTCAAGCGGCCAGTATTCCATCTCAGCGAGAGCCTCATCACTGAGCGCCACGTAATCACCGAGGGCATCACCGGTCGCTTTAACGCGCAACGTGTGCTCAGCGATATCAGCAGCGACTCGCGCACCTTTCAAGTCGTGATGCAACGCGACGACACCGACGCCAGCCAAGACCGCCACCACCGGCTTGGGAGAGTGCATGTGATCAGGCGAAATTTTCTTCGCGCTGACTTCGTAGTAACGACGGTAGGCAACTTCGTATTCCGCAACCAACCGACGGATGCGGCCTGGGTCAGCAACATCCGAGGGTGCGAGATACAGGTAATGCGCTTTCGTGCGAATCACATGGTCGGGGGTAATCGGATTACTCAGACACAACCGCTGTGCATTTGCATGCATACCAAACGCAGCAAGGTCGTCTCCGGTGCGTGCATCGGCAACAACGCGAGTGAAGCCACCAACACCGGAGCTACTGGCACCAGGAGTGGCAGCGACAGCGCAAGCACCGCGCAATACCGGCAACACCCTCGCCAACGCCGCTGCGCGCTCCGACACCGGCAACGGTGCGGGATCCCCCACCAGCATCGCCGACGGCCCGCCCAACTCGCGTTTCAGGTAACGCTCTGCGCCGTCCACCAACTCGATCGTCCGGTCGTAACTAGCTTTTGCCGTATCACCAAAAGTGAATAAACCGTGCTTCGCCAAAACGATACCAGTGCATTCAGGCGATGCGGCGTATGCCTCAGCAACCACCTTCGCAAGCGGGAAGCCAGGCATGATCCACGGCAGCACCAGCACCGAATCGCCAAGCGCCCGCCGCACGTGCAGCTCAGGATCTGGCTGATCCGTCAATGCTAGGATCGCATTAGCATGAGTATGGTCGACAAAGCGATGCGGCAAGAACGCATGCAACAATGCCTCGACCGAGGGATTAGGCGAACGTGAGTCGAGCAAAGCGCCTCGCACGGCGTTGACCATGTCGGCGTCGCTCAATTCCTCGAGTTGCTGTAATTCACGCAGGGCATCGAGACGCACTGCCGGCAAACCAGGCGGCTCAATGTCAACGAGATCCCATCCGCTCCCCTTAACGCACAACACGTCAACGGTTCGCCCCAACAAATCTTGGCAAGTTGTCTTAACCGACGTGTTACCTCCTCCATGCAGCACCAACGCTGCCTCGCGCCCCAATAGGCGCGACGAGTAAACACGTGCGGCAACAGCCGGACCTGCAGTTGCGTATTTCTCTAAGAAGCTCTGTGCTTCATCATCATCCCAAAGGTTCTTCATCAATCACTTCGCAGGCCGGTTTTCACGCAGCCAGGCCAACAGTAGCTCCATATCCGCCGCCATCGGCGACTCAATAACCAGCGGAGTGTATGTCAACGGATGAGGCACTGTAAGTCGCAACGCATGCAAACAGTGCCGCCCAGGATCTGGCGCTCCCTCGGGGATCCCAACGTGTTGCCGACGACGCGATCGATAAACACGATCGCCAACTAGCGAGTGACCAATCGCGGTCATGTGCACGCGAATCTGATGCGTCCGCCCCGTTTTGGGCCGGCATAAGAGATGAGAGAAGCCATCGAACTCTTCAACGACTTCATAATAGGTCGATGACTCACGACCACCTTCGTCGAGCACAGTCATACGTTCCGGGTGCTTGGCGTCCGTTCCGATGTTGCGCTCAATCCAATCACTGTGGAAACGCGGCACACCATAGGCAATGCAGTGGTATTCCTTTTCGGCCGTGCGCTCGCGGAATTGCGCCTTCAAGAAATCAAATGCGACCTGGGTCTTGGCAACCAACATCACACCCGAAGTTTCACGGTCGAGCCGATGCACGATCCCCGGTCGCTCCGCATCCGGAACAGTTGGCAACTCGCCAAAGCGATGCCGAGCCCAACTAGCGACCGTATGCACGGGACGATGCCGCCCGTCTGGCGGATGAGCGGCGATACCAACCGGCTTATTGATCGCGCACAGATCCGGATCGTCATACAGCAGTTCGATCTCCGGAACAGGCAAGTCCGGCGCCAGGGTATCGACGTTCACATGAGGCTCGAGCGTGAACGTAACCCTCATCTCACCGTCGAGATTGAGCCCCGGACGAACTCGTTGCTCCCCTTCGATCTTGACTAGGCCAAGATCGATCATGCGCCGAGCTTGGCTGCGGGTCGAAATTTCCTTCAGTCCAGCCAGAAATACATCCAACCGTATACCCGAATCTCGGGCCGGTACGATGCGATGCAGGGGTTCATTATCGGCCATGGGTGCGGCCGCATTCTGAAGCAACGCTTCCGCAAACTATCTAACAAAATTTGAGCCAGTGGCTGCGCAGTGCCACGAATCTTGCAGTGTCGTTCTTTACGACAGTTCAGACGGGCAAGTTGCCCAGACATTCACAAGAACGATGTTGAGTCACGGCCCACGCCATGGGAACTTAATGATCACAGCCACAACTGAGGAAATCCCATTTTCCCATGAACGAGACAGGAGACCCGTCAATGAGACATTCCGAGATCTCTTCTGAGAGCCCGACGGACACATCCAACTCCGCTGCCAAGCACCACAGCAGCACCCAGGATTCGCCCGACCGAAAGAGTCGTGCGCGAACAGGACGAGTTCTCATCGTCGACGATGAGCCGGACGTGCTGCGCAGCCTATCGAACACGCTGACCCACGATGGATTCGAAGTCACAGCCGTCAACTCATTGGCAGCCGGTGTCGCAGCACTAGACCAACAGACCTTCGACCTCATCCTAACGGACCTATACCTGGGCAACAGCGACCTGGGTTCGCAAGTCGCCCAAGCGGCGCAAGCCGTCAAACCTCCACCACCGGTCATCGTGCTGACCGGGAAGCCGACCTTCGACGGCGCCCAAGCGGCCCTTCGCAGCCACGTCGCAGACATGGTGGTCAAGCCTGTCAACCCACAGAAACTGCTCAACACCTGTAACAGGGTCATGCAGGAAGCCGCGCTTGAGCGACGCAATCGGGAACTAGAGTCGGTCAACCGAGTGCTCACTTCGGTGCTGCCACGAACGATCGAGATCAAAGATCCAACCACCAGCGGTCACGCTGCTCGCGTTGTCGAATACACCGACACGCTGGCTGAGCGCTGTGGCGTATCACTTGAAGATCGCGCGTCCCTCCGCCTTGCGAGCTTGCTACACGACGTCGGCAAGATCGGTATTCCAGATGACATTCTGCAGAAGCCGGGCGCACTAACCGCGGACGAACGAGAGATCATCAACCGCCACCCGCAGATGGGCTACGAGGTCCTAGAAGGACTCACCGAACACGAAAACGTGCGAAACTGGGTCTACCAGCACCACGAACGATGGGACGGCAAGGGCTACCCCAACAAGCTAGCTGGCGAAGAAGTGGCTCTACCGGGCCGCATCCTTGTCCTGGCCGAAGTCTACGACGCACTTGCAGAAGTGCGCAGCTACAAGCCTGCTTGGCCGATTGAGAAGATCGTCGCGCTCTTCCGCGCCGAAGCCGGAAAGCACTTTGACCCGGAACTCGCGTTGCTAGTGGCGGACGGCCTTGAGAAGAGCGGTTCACGCTTTTTCTCGGCCAAGAAAGACATGCTGTTTGCCTAGATCGGACCATCCGAGTCACAGCGGACATTCCGCTGGCAAACGAGCAAATCCACGGCCCGACCAAGCGGATACTCACGATTTGGCATCGCGAGGCCACATCTTGCGCTTAAGTCCGCCTTGCTATGAGGCCTTGCGACGCGTGCACTCCACACGAATCCAGATCTCCTAGCCATTTAGGCTCGATGGAGTGCCCAACGAGCACAACTGCCGTAGGGGCTTTGCCGCATGACGATTTACAGTCACAATGCATTGGTGCTGAACGTAGCCCATCGCGGCTACGAACGGTACACTTTGAGCCCCCTCTGCGGTCCAGGAGACGCCGACCCCTCGCGTCCCTCGGCCAACTGCCTATTGCCTCCCCAATCCCCGATGCAATCGAAATCGATGCGCGCGACGACCCTGCTGTCCATCACCCTTGCGGTCTTCCTCTCCTCCAAGACCTGCGCGCAAGCGCCGGCAGCCGAAGGCGGTGCAACCGCAACGGCGCTACCGACCACTATAGACGTAGACACTCTGCCTGGGTTCCTGCTCAAAGTGCCAGCAGGCACAGTATTGGTAGGCATGGAGGTAGAACCCTTCGCCGACGCATGCGCCCAAGCGGCCTACTCGTTCGATTGGAAGAACGCCCACAAGAACGCCGCCGATAAGTACAAGACCGCGCTGCGCCGCTCGTCGTCGATGATCGGCCGCAAGCAGTACCAAGTAAAAGAGTTCTACCTCTCCAAATGGCCGGTAAAGAACAGCGAGTACATCGCATTCGTTGACAGCCAACGGGCCGCCGGCGTCGAAGTGCGCCCGCCCTACCACTGGTGGCGCTACGGCTGTGAAAAGGACTACGAAGAACGCCTAGAGGACATTCGCAAACTCTTCCCTAAAGACAAGCATGGCGCCCTCAACTACTGGGAAAGCAAAGGCCACGAACTGCCCTACAAGGCCGAAGACAAGAAGGGCCAGTCGATTGCCGATCACCCGGTAGTGTTCATCACGTGGCGCGAAGCCAATGCATTCGCAGCTAGCATTGGCATGCGTTTGCCAACAGAACTAGAGCTAGAGCGCGCCATGCGCGGCAATGGCACTCACTGCTGGCCAGGTGGTGAGCGCAGTCCAGAAAGCGACATCTACACCGAGAAGATGCTGGCCTTCCTCGGCATGGCAAACACGTCAGACCACGACACCAAGCCTGTCGGCACCGTAGAAGGCGCCCGCGGCCCGTTCGGTCACTGGGACTTGTTCGGTCAGGTTTGGCAAATGGTCGGCGATCTCGGATTCGATCCGATCCATCACGACATGGACTTCTACTTGAAGCACTGGGATCTTCTGCACAAGCACAAGACCGCCCGCGTTGTAGAGAAGAAGCCGCTGTATCAAGGCCACCTGACAATCGCCAAGGGAGGCTCCTACCTGTCCTTCCAAGAGCCGGTTCAGTTGATGCTCGATGCACGTGCACCAATCACCACAACCGCCTGCCTTGAGTCACTCGGCATGCGCCTCGCGAAGAGTATCGCCCCTGGCTACGACTTCCTGTATTCGCTGCAACGCGTACAGTTCAACAACGAAGCCTTCGCTAAAGACCAAGAGCTCAACTTTGACGCGCTAGTTGGCGCCGAGCGCTACACACTTGGCGCAAACGACTTCCCGACGAACTACGAAACAGCCGCGTTCGCACCGGTCAACTTCCTGTCGACGGAGAAGAGCCCCAAGCTCAAAAAGCTCGCCGAAGGCAGCATGCAGAAGCCGATGCTAATCGGCGCGCTGGCAACATCCGCCAAGTTCGACAACGGCACCGAGCCCGGACTCTACTCGGTCTTCTATCGCCAGGGCGGCATCCCCAAGGAACTGCGCGATGCCACCAAGGCAGGCTATCGAGAAGTCACCAAGGCTCGCAAAGAAGCCGCAAAGCGCGCCAAGGCAGCCGCCAAATCGAGCAAGAAGAGCGACGAGAAGAAGGACGACAAAAAGAAGTCCAAGAAGCAGGATTCCGTCCGCAAGTGGCGCATGGTCACAAAGCGCTATGGCCTGACCGATGACGACATCGTCAGCACCAAGGCCGCCAACGGCGACTGTGGCTACGTGGTCATCGATGGAGTCAAAATCCCGACGGACCGCGACACGTTTATCTTGAGCACCAAGGGCGCGATGGTATCGGTCCTACCTGGGACCAAGAAGAAGCCCGCCAAGGTCCCATCCTTCCCAAGCACCGTAGAAATGGTGAATAAAGAAGGTCAATCGGGCAAGACCACCGCCGCGTTCACCTTTGGAATCCCGCTGGTGAGCAACAAACCCAAAAACGTGGTCGTGTTCAATCTGCACGCAGTGTTGGATCTAACTGAGGGCAAGCCCTGGCGCCTGCCGAAGAAAGACTAACGCCCGCGAAGATCGCGCGGCGAATCCACGACTAACCGCGAGAACTGCCCAGTGAGCGCTCCCAACCACAAAGACGCGATCGCCAAGATCAGCGACAAGGCCAAGAAAGCCTTCTTCGTTCAGGACTACTCCGGCTCGCCACGCATTGACGGAGTAGAGATCGTCGAGCTAAAGCGCTTCAACGACGACGGCGGCGCGATCACCGAACTCGGTCGCCTATCCGCTGGCATGCACGAGCAGCTCCCTGGCTTCGAAGTGAAGCAGGTGAACTACTCCGAGATGGACCCCGGCGTCTGCAAAGCGTTCCACCTCCACCACCGTCAAACCGACGTCTGGTATGTGCCCCCGAGCGACAAGCTCTTGCTCGTATTGCACGACTGCCGAGAAGGCAGCAAGACCGAAGGCCAGACGATGCGATTCGTTCTCGGTGATGGCAAAGACCGCTTGGTGCGTATCCCGCCAGGCGTCGCACATGGCGCCCGCAATATTGGTCAAAGCACCGGCCGCATCATCTACATGGTCGATGTGATGTTTTCCGCTGACGACGCCGAGTGTGATGAAGGACGCCTACCGTGGGACTTCCTCGGTGCCGAGATCTGGGAAATCATGCGGGGCTAAGAAGCAGGGCCTCCCGCCGCGACCGACACACAGCAACGGCGAAAGCAACGCACAACCAGCGTCGGCCGTTCGCCGAGACGGATTACGCGCTAAGGACTCGCGCGTGGCCTCCTAGAACCCTGCCAACCACCGGCCTCTCACCTCCTGAAGGACCGGCACCAGCAATTCTTGATCGAGCGAGACAACTGCGAGCGCGACCAGCAGAGCTTGCGGGAACTAGATGTTCGCCAAAGGCCCAACAGCCAATCGCACGGCAAAGGGGCCGTGAACTTAGCGACGGCGACGTGCTCGCTCAGACTGGCGTCGCCGGCAACATCGGCTACTTCGAACCAACCGGAACTGTACCGCTAATCCGGCCCATCAATGGCAGGACGCGTCGAACACGATCGCCAGCCGCACTTTCACACTCCACACCGAGCACGAAATACTGGCCAAGCTGCACATCGCGGCCGAGCGGACGATCCAGGTAAAAAGTCGCGCGCCACCCAGCATCAATCGACAACGGCTGCATCGAGACATAGGACCGCATGTCGGGGCCTCCCTCTGCCGGGCTATCGATCTGGCGCAACAACACTTCGCCGATCTTCCCCTTCGAGCCGCCCGCATCTGGGCCGACCCCAAACGTAACCGCCTGATCACTGGTGTTCTCAACCAACACCAAGACCCGAGTATCTGGGCTGTAGACGTCAATCGAGACACTGGCGCCGTGGATGGTGCCACCAAACTTGCCAGCACCGAGCGGCGACCAGTCCGTCCCCCCATCCAATTCGTAGCGCAGCCATGGACGCGGCGGCGGGGTATGACAGGCGGAGAGCGTCAGTAGGCTCGCAAGGCACAGGTAACTGTTCTTAACCATCACCATCGACCATAGACCGAGCGGACGATTCGCCAACAATGAGCCTGCACATTTGCAGTCTTGATCTGATTAGATCCACACCCCTCTGCCGCAGGATATGCCGCCAGAACGCCCCCAGGGGCGACCAGCGAGGCGCTCAGCCATCAACCCAGGAACCATGCCTAAAAAGACAACAGGCCACCTACGGGATGCGTAGATGGCCTGCTGCACATGGAGCCGACGATGGGATTCGAACCCGCGACCTATGCTTTACGAAAGCATTGCTCTACCAACTGAGCTACGTCGGCACACGTTGGCGAAGGAGAGTAGCCACCCGCTCGGGGGCCGTCCAGTGCGATTTAGCCGTTGGTCCTCAAACGAGAAACGGCCGCAGCACTAGACAGTACTGCGGCCGTTTCTACGGCGACTCCCCAAGAGGGGAGTCAGGAACTAGCAAGGCCTAGAACTACCCTTCGCTGCTCGAGCCAGCGACGCGGGCGAGCTTCTTCATCATCTCCAGCTTCTTCTGCGCATCGATCTTGGCCTTGCCAAGGGCCGCTGCGATCGCCGTGCGCAACCCCGAGTCGGTGCTGCCGTCGATGGCAGTGCTCAACGCGGCGAAGACGCTATCCGGGCAGTTCGACATGCGGCTCAGCACGCTGCCGATCGCCAAAGCGGAAGACTGCTTGAGATCAGCACTGCCAGTCTCAAGCGCGCTCACGAGCGCCGTCAACTGGGCCTCACCACCAGCGATACCAATCGCCATGGCAGCCGGGACCGAAACGCTATCGCCACGGTTTAGCTGCAGGGCCAAGTTGGCCAAGGCACCAGCGATGTTGGCCTTGCGGCCGGCAAGGTTCAGCAACGCGGCCGAAGCCTTGCTTGCGTAACCTTCTGCACGGGCGCCACCAGGGTTGTCTGCACCTTCGAGAGCCGAAGCGACTGCAGCCTGAAGGTTTTCCGCCGTCAGCGGGGCCGTGATGTAAGCAACTTCATCGCCAAAGCGCTCGGTAGCAGCCTGCTCATCCTTGGTCACCACGATGATCTTCGTGTTGTCCATGCGACTATCCTTGCGGATGTTACCAATGACATCTTCTGGCAAAGCATCGGGAAGGATCTCGTTCACAACGACAACATCGATGCTCGGGTTACCCATCAAGGTCAACTGACCGCTGATAGCATCTTCCGAGGTCGTGTAGACCTTCGAACGCTCGGCATCAGCAACCCCGGCAACCGCACGGCTCGCGGCGTCCGGCACGATCATGTGGATCGTGTTGACCATCTCTTCGGTCACAGCCTGTGCAAGGACGCCGACAACGCTGCTCAGCAGCGGCACATCATTACCGGTGCTTGAGCGAACGATCGCCTCTGCAGCCGCGTAACTAATGCGCTTGTCCGTGCTTTTTAGCGCGCCAACGAGAGCGTCCTTGTCGGCGAGAACTCCCATCTCAGCCATGGCCGAAATCGCTTCGATGGCAACCGGAGCGATACCTTCCATAACAGCAGCATCGAGCGCGCCACGCATAGCGTCTGTTCCTGCAGCCAGCGCAGCAATGCGCAGTTCAGCAGCAACATCTTCCATGCCCTCGACCGTGTCATCGCCAGCGGCGATCGACGATCCGATCAGGTTGGACTGTGCGAGGTTCGCAGCAGCAACCGCACTGCGAGCATCAATGCTCTCCGGCGCGATACGAGCGGCATCCGCAGCGGCCGACTTAGCCAACTCGGTTGGGTAAAGCAACGCGGGCACGTCGGTTGAAACGAGCTTGTCGTCAACCAGCGTCCACACAACCTTGCTGAAGCCACCAACCGGAACGTTACCGCGCAGGTAACTATGCGATTGCGCCAGCAGTTGGCTCAGGGCATCGCCTCTCGCGCCATTCTTGGCGACGAACTTCTTAGCGATTGTGCTGATGTTGACGCGGTCATCGTTCGCGAGATGCGTCAAGATCGGCAGCGCGCGGGCATCACCAATCAAGTGCAATGCAGCGCATGCGTTTTGCACAGCGAGGTCGTTACTGCTCTTCAGCGACTCAATCAGCGGCAAGACCGCAACCGAGTGCAATTGCGACAAGACACTTACCGCGTGGATTTGGCCGTCGGAGTTATCCGCATCGCCAAGCATCGCAACCAGTGCCGGCACGGCGAACTCACCGTGAGCCGAGACCAGCGTGTTCACCGCGGCCTGACGCGTGCCGTAGTCGTTGCTTGCCTCGGTGGCAGTCGCGACCAAGTCGTTGATCGCATCTTCGTCACGAGAGCGCTCACGCTGCGTGGCCTTGGCACGGTCGAGGATCGAACGTGCGATCTTCGAGACGTCGCCAGACTCAGTCATGAGCATGTACCACTCGTCTTGCGAAACAGACTGATACATATCGTGGGCCGCCTCATTGGACGGGTCACCGGCGATGATCTCTTGCAGCTTGGCTACCGCTTCATCCTTCTTGTTAAGACGAAGCATGGTAACGGCTTCCTGAAGCGGCGAACCTTGCGCCAGGGCCGAGCCGCCTACTACGAGAGCGACAGCAGCGGCTAGGAGAGACTGATGGAACGAACGGGCCATGAAAGCGGACTCCTTGAGGAGATTCGGATGCGGTAGGGGTCTGGAGAGGGCTCTGACAAATTACGGTACGTGGGCGTTTGGACGAAGCACGCACTCATAACTCCCCCTCCGGTCCGCATGCGGGCTGGAAAGGGCTTTCGAATGCTATGTTCCGTCGGCGGGCCGTCAAGTAGACGAACCCACGAGCTTGATATCTGTGGCCGGATAACCCGATTTCGCCAGCTTGCGTGCGGCCGATAAAGGGCCGCAAACCCCCAGAGCCTGCCCTTCCACCGGCATAGAGCCCCCTCGGAAGGACAAATGCCCCAGTTTCGGCAAAAGTACGCCCCGGGAGGCCGCTGGCGCCCTGGCAGCGGGCCGCTACAACCTTTCTCCATGAGTGACCAGGCGACCGTCTTGATCGTCGATGACCACCGGGCCGTCCGGGAAGAGATCGCTTTTGCCCTCGATTTCGACGGCTGGCAGACCCGAGAGGCCGACGACGGCCCCTCCGGGCTAGAACAGGCACAGGATCCAAACGTCGATTTGGTGCTGCTGGA
>Ga0315331_10001095_pt1 | contig 20086 bp, 23 predicted proteins | sample M160m34915metaG_FD_203456 | JGI IMG/M metagenome (GOLD analysis project Ga0315331, IMG submission 203456) | Ammonia-oxidizing marine archaeal communities from Monterey Bay, California, United States - M1 60m 34915 | ecosystem: Environmental > Aquatic > Marine > Intertidal zone | place: USA...
TCGAGCGAAATATCTGCGTCAATGGGTCACTCTTGATGGGGTTGAAGGTGAGTTCGAGATTATCTTTGATAAAGGAAAACAATTTGTCTCGCTTAAAAAGTTGTAAGCAGACTGGAGACGAGGAACACAATCAGGACCAACCTCCCACGGCCTTTGAGGTTGCCATTTAATTTAATGCCAGGAAAGTTGAAGGCGGCTAAAGATTTGCATCAAAGTGAATGGATTAATTTGAATCGGTAAACGAATGAAGCACCGCAAAGCAAAAAGAGATATTCGAAAGTGATAGGTATACACTTAGGGCGGCAGGCAACATTTTCCGTTCAAATACCATCTATTACGTCCCTAAGCAGAAGACAGTATGCAAGTTTGAGTCGCCTTCATACACAAAAAGCGTCAAGAAATCAGGACGACTCCCGAGGTGCTCAAGGGGGGCTGATGCAAGCAGTTGAAATGGCGGACCGAGTGTGACTCTCTACGTAACTATTCTCTAATATCTATGTAACACAATAACTTCTCAGCTACCCCAAGCACTCATTTTTTAAAAATCAACACATCCCGTAACCCCAATAAAATCAACAACCTCAACAGACAAAGATAAATAGGAACCACAACGTAGGTGATTCCTCTCATTTTTGATCCTGTTTTTCAGTTTTCCCTGTGAAGCTTACGGCGCAAGAAGGATGGGCGGCTTCGAAGATCAAGCACGGCACAAACGCATACAGAGTCTTTCTCGATAGTATAGAAAATACCGAATGGAAATCGTTTTGAAAGCATTCGGTGTTTACCCCACTTCTTGCGATGTGTTCCTGCGTAAAGTTGTAGGGAATCTATTTCGGCGATTAGCGTGTCGAGAAAGTAGTTGCCTATGCCTGATTCTTGCCGTTCATAGAAGGAATGACCATCTACAAGATCTTCCTCAGCTGTACTGAGAATCTCAATATTCATTACCGGACGCGTTTGCGAATGCGTTCTTTGGCTTCGTCCCATGGGGAGAATTCAGCTTTACCTTCTTGAATCATAACATCACGACGTTCCAGCTCTTCTCGATGCCAGTCAGGTGATTCGGGCTCATCCCCTCCATTTTGCAACTGCTCCCAAAGTGCTTCCATGGCCATCACGGCTTCAGTTGGCGAAAGAGTTTTGATCTGATCGATAACGCTCACTAGTCCAACATACGAAACCTAGGTGTGTGAATCAAGTAGAGTTCCTTTTAGGTGGTGGTTGCGTTGTGCGTGGTCCGGGTAGAGGGGGGAGGTTTCCCTCGCCCCGCCCCCGCAGATCCGTACGAGCCCAATTAAGTGCACTACATCTTGATCAATCTCGACATCGAACGTGATTGAAAGCTGCTGAGCGATCCGGATGTACCCACATCGCGGATTCCGTTTCTTGAATTCCACTACAGCATCAATCAGTTCACGTTCAGGTCCTTTCGGTCGAGGTTTCTTCTTCTGCTTCGCAGATAACAAATCCCGGTATTTCCGATTCACAAACAACTGATGGAGTTTGAACAACGTCGATGCCTTCAATGATGCCGAAGCTTTGGTGAGCCGTCGTTTTGGAATCAAACTACTCAAGAATTCCAGAATCAGCTTCTGAAACGATGGAACATTTAGTGCACGGCCCCGCCCCCCCTATTCAACACAATCATTTGCTTTTTCAATAACAAATTTTCAGCGATCAGCGTCCTCGTCCCTCCCGGACGCATCAACTTGGCAATCACATGCAACAGATGTCCAACCACCGTAAACAACACGTTCATTTACTGCATGTTATAAGCAGACAGGAGGCGAAGAACTTTACTTTTGACATGTCCATTTTTTGGGGAGTCAGGTCACTGGGAATGGAAATCGGATGTTCACAAACTGTGGTTTGACCTATCAACCCCTTACCTTGATGTTACCATGAGCGAACAAGATTATTTGATAGAATTCATGGATAAGTGGTCAAGATTGAGGAGAAAGAATCAAGAGAACGAGGCGATTTGGAATAGAGCAAAACAGAAGGCAACCCCAGCCCTTCTTTCAGGGAAACCACAAACTTTACAGGACACTGCTAAACTTTGCAGGGAGTGGGCATTAAAGAATAAGAAAGACGGCTTATTAATTTAGGTGGCAAGCAAGTTGAATGGGTTGTACCTGGCGTCAACAGTCAGGTTGGAGGCTTCAGATACCTGAACTTACTTGTAAATCTCAAAGTCATAAAACTTACCGAGAAAAAGGTAAGGCTCACGTGCGAACGAATCAATGGCGGTATTTACTCAATGACTAAACAAAAACCCATGACTATACGTCGTAACATGCGTTTGCCTTTTTTGAACTTAGGAGGCTTTCTAATACGCTAGCGTTTTGTGGAGGGTGGAATGTAAGCACCCAGACAAACAAACATCGTTGGAGCGAGGCTTATTCTGAATTATGCCTCATATATGTACCCTTAAGGGGTGTGGTAAAGGCATTGGCTCATTGTTCATCTCAGTGGAGAAAGTGCAGGATTACCTGAGTAGGAGGTAGGTTTAGTCACCGCCGCCACAACCGCCGCCACAACCGCCTCCGCAGCTGCTGCCACAGCCTCCTTCACAACTATTCCCGCTGCTATCTCCGCCATTACCAAAGTGCAATGGACCTCTTTTATGATCCTCATGGCCAATCAACCGCAACCAAGCGCGACGGAGAACAATTACCACAAATGATATCAACAATCCTGGCAAAAGGATAAAAACCAGGAAAAGTATCATGGACAAAATCATGCTTCAATACACGGCCCAAGACACCAAATAACTCCATTACAAATTCAGTCAGTATTTGTAACGCAGCGAAAAATTCGCTCCTGAGTATCCATCAGGCGAAGTAATCAAAACAGGCAATACGCCGCCAGGCGAGTCGCTCCCAAACATAAACTTCAGGAATTTACTTTCTCCAAATATTAGTATGATAGCAAAAGGTTAAATCTCCTGAAAAATGCTTTTTGAAATCAAATGAGTTCAACTTCCTTGATAGATGGGTGGTAAAAACTACATAGCGAAAATTCATTCCACAATAGTCCGAATGAATTTGCTGAAAAAGTTGAACTCGGAGTTTACGCAAAAATCAATTTGTGAATTATAATCCCCTTGTTTCACGGCTTTAGCATAAAATTTGACCAGCTTTTGTTCACCTGCGCCAACAGGAAGGTCAAACGTGTAACTCATGGTGTCGGCGATTGGAATATGCACTGCCTCTTTGTGGTTCGGTTCTGTTCGCAATATTGCTATGCCTTCCAAATACGTATCGGCTATATCGATAGCCACAAGTTTTTGTTGCTTAGCTGCGGTGTTATTCACTTTGGCGACAATGATAAATTCATCGCCTTTCTTTACGCTCAAAGGCAATTTCACTTCTGCTTCGAAATTTTCAGGCTCTCCTCCGCACCCTAGAAGTGAAATCGCCATAAAGAGTGTTAACACCAATTTTGTTGCTTTTTTCATATATGTTTTACTTTTCAGCCTATTGACCAAACGTTGGAGCGGGCAGGTTATGAGCGTTTTATCAAATTGGATTTTCAAAACAAACTTGGCTACCACCTCGGAAACTTTCCAAATGCTTGTAACAAATGGCTCAGCTTTAAGACCATTACAATTATCGACTGTTTTTGTAGCACTAATGACCCCGCCCCTGAGTATCCATCAACAGAAGTCACTCAGGCTTGGATGGGTCGGTCAGTTGTCAGGGTCAATGATGGGCAGCTAATAATTTGGCCGCAGGTCGATACCGTGGACCTCCTTCAAATAAACAGCATGAGAAACCACTGCAGACGTTGCTTGAGTGTCTGTTCAGGGATTCCCATGGACAGCGATAAAATGGCAGAAATCACGGCAGCGCAAACCAGGATCAATGGCTCATCAGTGAATTGAAAAGTTAATGCGAAGCCTCCAATAAAACCCAGGAGAGCATATATCAGAGGATACATTATTTAGATTTTTCAGAGAGTGATTCCGGCCAGTCATCTGGGTTGATACCGTGTCTATGCACCCAACTGTCGTAGATAAGCTTGTATTTTCTGGAACTTTTGAGGGTAGACCGTAATCCCAAGAGACCACCAACTCCACAGAACACAGTGATCATTAGTTCGATCTTTTCACCAGACGAGATCCACCGAGCAAAGCTTACGGGAGATGCACCTACGCAAACAACCCAGAGAAGGATATTAGGTAAAAGGCCAGGCTTGTGTATCATTTTGCTGCAGCTCATACAGTGTAATGAGTGAAAACCACTGCCCGTATCATTGGTAGGGACCCAGTTTCCTTTTTTCGTTTCAGATTGACAATACGGTCGCCCACAGCTGAAGCAGTAATAGTATTTAAGCCAAGTTGTCATACTCTATGCCATGCACGGTTCGCTGAATCACCCCAAGCACTCCCCTTGAGTAAACAGTGTTTTATACTAATCAAGCCTCGGAGATAACATTCCACCCGCTAGGGTCGCTGCCGTGCTTTTCAATCCATCGATCATAAATGGGCTTACACCGTTTTCTCATTCGGAAAAATGGAAATAAAGGAGCAGCACTTAACAAACCAAAAGCCCATGCATCAGGATTGTTTGTAGATAATGCAATCGCGAATGCAACTGATGATACCCCGAGGGCGGGCAATGAAACATTTCGCCAGAATGTGGGCGATAGTGATGCGAACGAGAGACCACAATAGAGACAATGAGAAAAAGCACTACTTTTATTATCCGTCGTTCTAAACGTCACAATTCTGCGTTTCGTCTTAAGGAAGGGTCTATCGCATTCAGAGCAGTAAATATAATTACACCATTTAGCCATACTTATTAAACGCCATGAACCTCCCCAAAGGGCCATTATAAATTGAGGCTGGGTTTTTAGCCACATTATGCTGCTTACAATCCTCGCCTGAAGATCCAAAAGCTGAGGAAGGATCAGGGCGAAATGAAAGACACTAGAAAAAGAGCCTATGGGTAAACACCTGATATTTAATGCCCCCAGACCGTAGATCGCTTCTACAAAACGCCCCAACACAGGCTGCGATTATTGTTAGCAGGAGGTGTTTCATTTCACTTCAGCTTTCCTGATTAACAATTCTTTGTGCCTCGTGTTATCGAAATCATCTAATCTTCCATAGGCATCTACCTTGCCATCTTTGAATCGGATAAAAGCTTCATAGACCATGAACCCATTAGGTTTCAAGAGTTCCTTATCAAAGCCCCTGTATATGAAATATTCAGAACCGTCCATGGCCGCGACCCTAAACGGTTCTCCGTGCAAGGAAATAACAGCCTGTTTATCCATGCCGATAGAAACGGTGGATAAATTATAGCTTTTAGTTAAGGCGCAACCCACCAGCAACATGGCTGCGATTGTTGTGATTAGGAGTTGTTTGATCATGTAAACCTAATTACCCGCCAATGATTTCTAATGTTGCATTTAAAAGACATTAATTATTTATGGAAGGTGTCAGTCAAAGTAACGGGGATGTGTTACGGGATAATACAGAGCCTTTCTCACCCGGCACCATGGTCACGGGGAGCAAAATATCAGCATTGATTTTAGGGACGGACGGAGTCAAAAGAATCTTCATTCATTTCACCGCTACAATAAGCCTCACCAAGTGTCATCGGAAAATCGATGGGAAGACTCGGTAGTCCATTACCTAAAGTAATCTTCCCATTCAGGCAGGCTATTTTAACTGTTAGTCAAATATAAACGCCATCAAACGCATCTGAAATATTCAAACGAGTTGTAACTTTGGGTTGTAAATCGCAGGTGAGAAGGCAATGCGGCACTTTTAAGCCGCTAGGCGGGAACGTTTTAATAAAGTGGCGGAGAGAGCGGGATTTGAACCCGCGGTACGAGTTATCCCCGTACGTCGGTTTAGCAAACCGGTGCTTTCGACCACTCAGCCATCTCTCCGCACTGAACGTCGTGGTGATAATGAACTCGGTTTTGAAGCCTTAAGCAAGGAAAATATCGTTCTTCGAGCGGCTTTCTTGCATTCACTCCTCTGGAAAGATTTTGATCGTTATTACCAAGATAAAACGAACCTGAGAAGACGCGTGAAACCGACCATGAGTTCAGCTCAATCCTACGCACAACTTTGATGGAGCTATTTCCTTCGGCTTGTCTGGAATTCGGTGACTCAAAGCTGAACCATTTTTCGTTTTAACCTCTCCACATGGATCTGAATTACCTTTGATTCAGATCTTACGAGCTTGAATGAATCGCTCGACATATTTTCCAAGTAAATCAGTCTCGATGTTAATCAGACTACCTGGTTTTCTTGTGTGGAGATTGGTCACTTCATAGGTATGCGGAATGATCCAGACCTGAAAACTTTGAGCCAACACTTTGGCCACGGTCAGGCTGATACCATCCAGGGCAACGGATCCCTTGTGCACCAATAAATGCATGAGCTTTTCCGGGGGCTGAATTTCAAGCAGCCAGTCCCCCCCGTGCTGCTCCCATTTCAGCACTTTCCCGACTCCATCCACATGGCCTGTCACAAAATGCCCATCAAGACTGCCGTTGAAGCTCAAGGGGCGCTCGAGGTTCAGCAAGCTGCCGGGGCCAGCGGTATGTAGATTCGTCACATCCCATGTTTCCTTGAGCAGGTCCAAGGAGATTCGTCGTTGTTTTCTTGCATCAGGTTCGGAAATTTCAACAGCAGTGAGGCAACAACCATTCACAGCGATGCTGTCGCCCAGTCGAAGTTCACTCGATGTGTGCTCCGCTTGGATTTCAAGACGAATGCCCTTGCCTGTGTCATTCACCTGCAAAGTTAAACCTGTTTCCGCTACGATACCCGTAAACATGGTTAGAAAATCACCAATCCCGAGCTTGTCTGCAAGCAACGAATTTGAGAATGAATAACTATTTCAAAACCATGTTTTGGTAAGAAGAGGTTTCGCTCTCGAGCCATGCAGGAGCAGAGGGCAATGTCCTTGAGCTGGAGCACAATATCAATCCACAGGGACAACCATGAAGCGGGCACCGTTGCGAGTCCATATATGCAGCAAGACGGATTCGCCTTTGATCCCCCTTGCGATATCGATCACATCTTGAGCACCAGATACAGCGTTATGCTCCATCTGCAGAATGACATGACCTGCTCGCAATCCTACAGCATGGGCTTTCGAGTCGGCATCTACCTCGGTAATTAAAGCCCCACTCATGTTTTGCTTGATCCCGAATTGCTCTCGCAGTTGAGGTGTCAGATTGGAAACTGCTACTCCTTGAAGAGCCGTGCCACTATCATCTTCTTCATCACTTGCCCAATTTCTCATGAGAGCCATGTATCCGTCGGTGGGCAAAGCGCCGATTTCAACACTCAAGACGCGCGATTCTCCACGGCGAAAGACAGTCATCTCAACCTCTACTCCCGGTCTTGTCTCAACTACCAAAAGTTTAAGATGCGTCAAACCACGCACCTCGGTGTCATTGAATTTTAAAATGACATCGCCTGCCTCAATGCCGGCTTTTTCAGCCGGACCTCCTATGCTGGACTCGCTTACCAGCACGCCTGTTGTTTCTTCAAGCCCGAACTGAAGCGCCATGGATTCAGTCATTTCCTGCATGCTGATACCCAGCAATCCGCGTTTAATATCGCCAAAGGTCACAATTTGTTCCATGACCCTTCGAGCCATGTTCACAGGAATCGCAAATCCAATTCCCTGATTCCCACCAGAGCGACTCACGATCAATGTGTTGATTCCAACCAAACGACCTTGAGCATCCAACAGAGCGCCACCTGAATTTCCGGGATTGATGGATGCGTCGGTTTGGATGAAATTTTCGATATCCATCATCTGAAGTCCAGCGCGTCCAGTGGCGCTAACAATCCCCATGGTAACAGATTGCGACAATCCAAAGGGACTTCCCATCGCAAGGACCAGGTCCCCCACTTCCAGCTGATTACTATCTGAAAGAGTGATTGGATCGAGGTTATCTGCGTTGATTTTGATGACTGCAAGGTCAGAGTGTTTGTCGCCACCGAGGACCTCTGCTTCGTACTTAGTCTGATCATCACTCAGTAAGACAGTAATGGTTTCCGCTCCATCAATGACATGATTGTTGGTCAGGATGAACCCATCCTCGGACACAATCACGCCTGATCCACCGCCTTGCACACGCCTTTCAGGTGCTTGCCGGCTTCGGGGTTGACCTGGTGCATCTGGGGAAAAGAACCTACGAAAGGAATCCATGTCTGAGTCACCCCCAAATGGAGTTTGCGGCATGGAAGTTTTCTGGATCACTTGAATGGATACCACACTGGGCGAAGCCTTTTTGACAACGGTCGCAAAACTGGTGGCGATCTTGATTTCTCGGGTCAAGGGAGCTGTGTCAATATCCAGCTTCGGGGGTTGAATATCTTCGGCAACACTCGACGTTGAACCTGAAAACAGCACCCAACCGATAGCCCCAATAAGTAGGCCACTGCCAAATTTGATCATAGATGAATAGTTTTTCATGATGCGTTGTATATGATGCGAGATGCTAAATGAAATTGACTCATCCTATTTCCACCTGCAACAAAAAGTTGACCTGAATCCTGATTTCCTTCGCATGAAGCAAACCAGCCGAGAGAATATCCTCCCGGCTGGCATGGGGCTTCCCATATTCAAATGAGATAATTTGGGGCACTTTTACGCCACGTTCACTTCAATTTTCCTGGGTTTGTTTTTTTCTGCCTTGTAGAGGCGCAGTTCCAACACGCCGGCTTTGAAATCCGCCTTGACGTTGTCTGCATCGACGTCCTCTGGCAGTGTGAAGTTCCGAGTGAAATGACCATATGACCGTTCGACACGATGATATTTTTTCCCCTTTTCCTCTTTTTGAAACTTGCGTTCGCCGGTAATCGAAAGAACACCTTTTTCCACTTTTACGGCGATGTCGCTTTTTTTGATCTCGGGTAATTCGACTTTGATGAGATACTCCTTATCATCCTCTGAAACATCGACTAGCGGAGTCCAGAGTTCAGTAGCTGCGGGCTCTTCCTCAGACTTTCTCGTCAATGAGCCGTTTCCCAAGTAATGACTCAGTCGGTTTTGCATCTCTTCCATTTCTTTGAATGGATTCCATTTTTGATTAAATACAGTGATTGCGTTCATATGATTGTCCCTTTCGATTTGTTTATTTTTTCTGCTCAGTGAATGATGCACCTGCTAAAGCGCGGTTCACCGCGGCAAGATCTCCTCATTGCCTTAACTCTCTATTCGCTGTTGTATCTATCATTTTTCATGCCTTTTTATATTTAAATCAGGAGTTGTTGGTATTAGCGCATTTAGATACCAGAACCCAAATCTTAATGAGCCCTTTTGACTCTATTTAAAAAATTTAAAGCGCCCGTTTGTCGCTTTGCGCCCTTTTGACTCTAAGGAATCATGATTTGTAATAATGCCGTTTAAATTTTACCCGCAAGAAAGAATCCTCAAGAAGTTAAAAGAAGAGTGATTACGTTATCCATTTACTGGTCACTTACTCATCGACAGTTCTCCCACGAGCAAGCATTATAGTGCCCTCTAACCATGGACGGCATTGCATTGAAACAATATTTGAAACAAAACAAGCGGGCCTACGGAACCGCCATTTTGACAGCTTCCCCCCTTTGGCCACCCATGGTAAAGAAAACGGGGGTGGATTTTGTATTCATCGATAGCGAACACATCGCCCTGGATCGCTCTCAGCTATCATGGATGTGCCGCACTTACAGCGCGCTCGGAATCCCCCCGCTCGTCCGAATTCCCAGCCCAGACCCATATCAGGCATGTCAGGTTCTGGACGGAGGAGCGGTTGGCTTGATAGCTCCATATATTGAAAATCCTGAACAGGTTCGGGATTTAGTTGGTGCGGTTAAATTCCGCCCATTGAAAGGGCGTCGTCTTGATTCATTCCTCCAAGGAGGTTCAGACCTTGAACCAGCATTACTGAAATACTTGGAATCCAAAAATCAGAAGCATCTTCTTCTGATTAATATCGAGAGCCAGCCAGCCTTGGATCAACTGGAGGCCATTCTTTCAGTGCCCGGCCTGGATGGAGTTCTGATTGGGCCGCATGATTTGTCATGCAGTCTGGGGATTCCTGAACAATATGATCACCCTGAATTTCAAGCAGCCATCAAGACCATCATTCAAACAGCACGTTCCAAAGGATTAATTGCTGGTAACCATTTCTGCGAAGACGTCAATCTACACACCAAGTGGGCAAAGTTCGGTGAAAACTTGATCATTCGCAGCAACGATCTATATCTGTTCAGCCGAGCGCTGAAACAGGAATTAAACACCATGAAACACGATCTGGGAGACAGTCTTACCACAGACGACACCCATGAGGATTTAGTCATATAGCAAGAGTTCAAATCATGAAGGACGCAAAGGAGCCCCTACTCAGCCATTCAGAGCTACTCCAACTCAAGCGATGGAACACCCCCACCATTTACAATGGATGGGAACAGGTCACGCGCCAAGATAGATCCAAAGACGGATTCAATCTTGAGGAAACGACAGATTACATGCCCGCAATGGGCCCCATGGTAGGTTACGCAGTCACAGTAGTGATTGAACCCTCAAAAGCGGATCATCCAGCGGCTAGACCCGATGCATGGCAAGAATATCGAGATTATATTGCTTCGCAACCGGGCCCCAAAATAGTCATTGTGCAGGACTTGGACAAGCCAGGTGTCATCGGATCATTTTGGGGAGAGGTCAACGCAAACATTCACAAAGCTCTTGGATGTGTAGGCACGATCACCGATGGTGCAATCCGGGATTTGGATGAAATGACTAACAGCGGATTCAAGGCACTGGCGAGGCGCATGTGCGTGGGGCACGCTCATTCATGGCCTGTTACCTGGGGATCCGAGGTGGAGGTTTTCGGTCAGACGATACGACCGGGACAACTCGTGCATGCGGATAAACATGGATTTCTAGCAATCGCAAAAGAAGATGAAAAACGAGTACTGGATGCCGCGCGATTCATGGACACCAACGAATGCAATACCGTCATTGAAGCAGCCAGATCTTGTTCTGGTTTATCAAAAGAGGAGGTCCTGAATAATATCAACAATGCCTCTCAGCGTTTCAGCCAAGCGGCACGCAATAAATTCTCAAGACAGGGAGAGTGGTAAAGACAATCGATCGCGCTCTTGCGGCTATTCAGCCTAAGGTTTAGGATTCAACTCATGTTTCCTTTGATCCTTCATGCAAAGTCATTGTTTCGAGAGAACTCCATCAAGCACCTGACCTTGCAAAAATTGATGAATTTCCTTACATTGTCCCTGCTTCCATTCCTTGCACTGGCAGGTTGTTCAACGATTCAAAATGAAACGCCACCTGTGTGGGCAAAAGGCGCAAAACCTCAGGAAATACTTACCAGCGGCGCAGGTGAGGGACCAGCGTGGCACCCCGAATTAGGCCTGCTATTCAGCGGCGATGGCAATGTGCAACGCTGGGACCCGAAAGAAGCCAAGCTCGACGTATTCCGCGAAAAAGCTGGGACAAATGGCTTACTTTTTGACTATCGCGGTCGATTACTGGCTTGCGAACCCAAACAAAGACAAGTCACTCGGTTGGAAAATGACGGCTCGATCACCGTTCTAAGCTCACACTATCAGGGAAGCCGCTACAATACTCCCAATGACATCACCGTTGATGAAGATGGAAGCATTTACTTTTCCGACCCAAGGTACGGTAATCGATCCGACATCGAAATGCTGGACGATCAGGGAACGCCCATCGAAGGGGTGTATCTCATCCGCCAAGACGGGACAGTAATACGCGTCATAACGCATGAAGTTGATCGACCCAATGGCGTGCTCGTCTCCTCCGATCAAAAGTATCTTTATGTTGCTGACAATAATAATGATACCGTTGGCGGGGCTCACAAATTGTGGCGATTCAAACGGAAATCGGATGGAACCCTCAATCTGAGAAGCCAGCAACTTATCTTTGACTGGAAGACTTCAAGAGGGCCAGACGGAATGGTGCAGGATGCTTTAGGGCGTATTTATGTGGCAGCTGGTTTGAATACGGATAACTTGCCCTTTGAAACCAAACTACCTTACGAAGGGGGAGTGTTTGTTTTCACGCAGAACGGAATCCTTCTGGATCATCTCCCCATTCCAAATGATGAGGTTACCAACTGCGCTTTCGGAGGGGAGCAGTTGAAGACTTTGTTCATTACTGCTGGTGGACACCTTTGGAGCATGAAAACTTCAATTTCTGGAGACCTTCCGTGGCCAAAAAGCATATCAAGCAAAACGGATTAATACGTTCGTAAGCTACTAAAGTCCCTGACGTATCATCCTGTCAAGGAGCATGAGTTTTTCCGTTATGAACCCTTTTCTCAGATATCCAAAGCCACTGGGAATCGTTGCACTTTTGTGCCTCTTTCCCCTGCTCTTCCAGGCATCCAAGATCAAGTTCTCCTCTCAAGCGGATAAGCTGCTGGCTACAGATCAAGGCCAACAGGAAACTTTCGAAAAACTGCGTGGTATCATCAATAATCAGGACGTCCTTGTTGTCAGCATCAGATGTCCTGAAGGCATCTTTTCTCCTTCTGGGTTGATCAGTCTTCACGAAGTCAGTGAAGCCCTTTTGGCAATGGAGGGTGCGTCTGATATCAAGAGTCTCACCCACTCCTACAAACCCGTGAGATCCGGCTTCAGTTTCAACATGGTTCCCCTGGCCGCAACGAACCATCTAGATGTTGTATCCTTGAAGAAATTATCCGATTTTTCTCTGGGCAATCCGCTGATCAAAAACGTGATGGTTTCAAGTGATGGCATGGAGGCCCTGATCAATGTGACTTTCGGCACTCCGATTACAAGGACACGTCAGTCAAGCCTTTCTGAGGAATTGGATGAGATCCTGAACCCATGGGTAATAAAAGGCTGCCGTTTTCATTATCTGGGTTTACCCCTCGCTGAAAATGAAGTCAGGGAAGCTTTGAAATCGGATATCAGGTGGATGATACCGGTTCTTTCAGCAGGCATCGCTCTCATGCTGATCGGTTTCATACGATCCTTCCGTTTATTGGTTTTCCTTTTTGTACAATCGGCATTCACACTCCTTTGCGGTATTGCATTACTATCCCTACTGAATATTGGTATCCCCTTGAGCGGCTGGTTGCTCATTCCCTTTTGGGCGACGATTCAATGGACTCTGTTGATACATTGCCTTTCGGCCTGCAGGCAAAGCAACGAAGACCGCACCGAGCATCCGGTAAAAGATGGCATTCAACGTATCTTCAAATCAGCTTCGCTGGCCATGTTGACCACAGCCATTGGCATGGGATCTCTCAGCGCCAGCGAATCTGCATTCATCCAGGAGATTGGTTTGATGGGAGCAGGCGGTGTGGTTCTCATCTTCTTGACCACCTTTGGCCCGGGAATGTCCTTTCTCAAGATATTCTATCCTCACTCAGCTGATCGAGGTTCGCTCAAACGACATCGAGAAAATCTACATGAAAGTTTTGTTCAAAGGTATTTGAATTGGCTGCTTGGAAACCGGCGTTGGATTTTGAGCATAGCCTTGTTCATCTTCCTGATCAGTGCCTTCGGTCTCAGGTATCTATCTACAGATATTCGCATCAAATCTTTTTTAAACAAGGACACAAGAACTCGACAAGGATTGGAGCATTTTGACCAGATCTACGGCGGGGCCAATATTTTCCAAATGGAAATCGATACAGGTAATCCAAATGGGATTCATCAAAGGCAGGTATTGAACTATCTTGAAAAACTCCAGCAGCAAGCAGAACAAAAGCCTGAGATAACTGCTGTTTACTCATACGCACAGCTTCTGTCCATGATGAATCAAATATGGGAACAGGATACACCTGGGTCTTTTCAGTTACCAAAATCAGATTTGATTCTGGGAACGTTCGCCACGGTTTTAAAAACACAGAACTACCCGTTCATGCGAGCGTTATGTGATACAGATTATCAGAAATCCTGGCTCATTATTCGAACACCTGATATGCCTGGTAAAGCCTACGTGAATCTAATCAGTGAGATTGTGGACATTGCGGAACGCGAACTGCCAGACGGGTGTCAGCTCAATGTTCAAGAGGGATTGTACAAGGTGATACAATCCGACCGGCAGATTGTTCAAAGCATGACCAGATCAGCTTTGTCAACCACATGTATTATCCTGATTCTCCTAACCCTGCTCTGGCGATCCTTTAAATTGGGATTCATGGCTGTTGCTGTCAACTTGTTGGCTGTTGTATTTGTGGTCGGAAGCGCTGGATGGCTGAATATTCCCTTCAACACCTTCACTGTCATGATTGGAGCCATGGCCATGGGTATTGCAGTGGACGATGCCGTTCATTTCGTATCCTACTGGCGTTCGAGACAAATGATGGCAGAATCCGCAAATCAAGCTTTGATGGCTACACTGAAAGCGAAAGGACGCCCCATCGTGTTTACCAGTCTCATTCTTGTTTTTACATTTACTGTGTTTCTCGGATCTTCAATCCCCCCTGTCAGCCAATTCGGAGGTTTGTGTGCACTTGCGTTCGCCGCAGCACTTCTTTCAACATGTGCCGTGTTGCCGTGTTTACTCGGAGATGATATTTGCAGAAATAACTGAGAGCACTGTTTGTAATATCAAGGTTTTCAACTCAGGTAACCCTGTTCGTGAAACCAGGCGATTTCATCGGTCAAGGACTCGGTCAGAGGTCGAAATCGAACACCTAACTCCTGTATGGCGCGTGTATTGTCAAAAAGCATGGGAGAACCTGCGAGGCGAACTCCAGTGATGGGAGCGACCGGTGGCTTTCCTGTCATGTTGGAGAGCCCTTCACTGAAATAACTGAAGCACAATGCAAGCCAGTAAGGTACCTGTCTACTGGGCATGAGACGGCCGGTGATTTTTGAAAGTTCCTCAAGGAGTGTGCTTAATTTCAGATTGGTGCCTCCAAGTATGTAACGCTGCCCGGGTTCTCCTTTTTCGTCGGCAGCGAGGTGACCGACTGCCACATCTCGAGCATCCACCATATTCATATGTGTCTCGAGAAAAGCGCCATACCGTCCATTCAGATAACCAAGCAGCATTCTTGAAGGCGGCGTAAGGGTGGAGTCACCCGGACCAATGGGAACGGTTGGATTCACGATCACGACCGGAACCCCTCTGTCAGCTGCAGTCAGGGCTTCTTGTTCTGCGAGGAACTTGGCACGGCAGTAGTGCCCGGGCATATCCTGAAGAGTCCATTCTACGGATTCATTGGTAGTGTTGAATTCTGGTTTCCGCCGGAAGCTTTTCAGAATGGATTCAGTCGAACAATGAACAATACGATCAACTCCAGCTGACTCAGCCTCTTGTAAAACATATCGTGTTCCCATTTGATTCACGCGGTAGAAATCGGAATTTTGGTGTGACCAGAGACCCGCTTTGGCTGCCAGATGAAAGACTTTGTTCACTCCTTTCATGGCTTGTTGAACATCCGAGAGGTTGGTGATATCCCCAGCAATATACTCAACCCCTTTCACTTTCTTTTCAGGGATCTGAATATCCAGCACTCGCACTGCATCCCCTCTCGACAGGCATTGATCAACCACATGTTTCCCGATGAAACCTGCCCCTCCCGTTACCAGAGTTAAGTGACTCATCAGGTTGCTCCCTGTTGTTTACCAGGAACTTCATAGCCCCAGTGATCCACGTACTTACCCCAATGCCGATTCACTTTTTCAATAGTTTCCGAGTCATGGGAGTAAGGGTTCTTTTGATATGGTTTCACTGAATCAAGATACTTGGTGAAAATATCTTCATCTTCCTCGAATGCTCCAAGTTTCAGCCCCTTATAGATTTCCCGAAGAACAGACAAGGGGCGCTGATCCAATTCATCGTAGCCAAGCTCGATGAATTGATGAGATCTCATATGTTCTGTATCAGAGATGAGTCGATCCATGATATGGGGATAATGCTCTAGAACAATATCAGGTATCGAAAGATGATCGTAATTTTGAAAGGCCAGTTCATGAAAAAGATTGCTGTAGAAATTCTTCATGGACTCAAAAACGCGGTATGGATTGCGATGGATATGAATAAACTTTGCCTCAGGATACATGGACTGAAGCAAGGAAACTCTGGCTGTGTAAACCGGATTCTTGACTAGGATGGGACACCCAGACTGGAGGATTGACAATTTACGCATGAAGTATTGGAACGTTCGCTTCCAGTTTTCAACTTCAAGAGGAGCGCAGCCCCTGAAATAAACACCTCGATTGAAATGTTCATCAAAGCGTGAGGGGAAATACAAACCATGGTAAAAGGATGGTTCTGTCATATTGGCAAGCGCAATCTCATCTTCCTGCGGTGAATCAGGCATCACTGGAACATTATCAATGAATCGTTCCGAGGGAAGTGTTTTGAGCAGCAACGGTTCAAGCCATCGCCCTAAAGTAAGCATGTTCCATGGAATGCCAGTTGCGATTGGTGGGAGGTATCCAAACCTTGGTGATTTTGATAAGATATTGTAAAGATGCGTCGTTCCGCTTCTCCAGTGACCAAGAATGAAAACGGGAGGTTTCTCTGACATCCCATTGTTCAACTGACGATCGAAAAGACGTCGCTCAAGGGCATTGAACGGAATTCGGGCCGCAGCAGAACATCCAATCATGAGCAAGTCCACAAAACGTTCACGCTCAATCGCACCATTTGAGAGAAACAAGCGCAAAAGCGTCTTTAAATCAGCGCCACATAAAGGGTGCGTCGCTAACTTCCTGCGGCGCGCTTCAGTTGGTTGCGTTTTCTTCATTCGACTGCGGGAACCTCAGGTAAAGTTTCAATGCCCTGCTCGATTAAAGTTTCCACGAGAACTTTGTCAACATGCGAGGCTAGTATTACCCCTCATAAAGAATCCAGCTCAAATATATCAAACCTCAGGGCGCATGTCTGAGAGACTCATCTGGAACGCATGCATACCCAACTCATTTCATGTTCTTGAATCTATTCAAAACACCCAGTTGCAGCCGACAAAGTCACATCCCGGCATGCTGAACTTGTGGCAACTTGCCTTTCAGCTGATGCACAATATTTGGCCATTGGAAACTTCTGAAGAATGTATGTTTCAATGAACCGAATCAGGATCAGGAATGAAACAACTCATGGACCCAACGGCTATTCCCAGGATTCACGATTCATGCAATTGTTCTGGAATACGACAAGTGATACCCGAACTGTAAATTGAACGAGATTCACTCTTTTCAATGCCTGTATTTTCTTCTAGTCTGACCCTTTCTTTCAGGAAACAATGATGAACTGGAAGCAACTGGAGAGGAAACAATCCAAACCCCCATTTTCTGTTACGTATTTTAAAAATGCCAAGTGTTTACATCAAAACCTATGGGTGCCAGATGAATGAACGCGACTCAGAAGCAGTCGCTGCACAGCTTTGTGCCAAGGGCTACACCATGGCTCCATCTGAAAATCACGCAGACGTCGTGTTACTGAACACATGCAGTGTCAGGGATCAAGCGGAGCAAAAAGCACTGGGAAAAATGCAGAATCTGGCCGTGACACTCAAAAGAAACCGTCCTGACGTGGTTCTCGGCTTCATGGGTTGCATGGCACAAAGCCGAGGCAAGTCCTTGGTCGATCAGTTGCCCGATGTTGATCTTGTGCTGGGGACACAGAAATTTCATCATGCTCCAGAGTATATAGATGATCTGGTTCATGGCCGAAAACAACAAATTGTCGATACCGGCGAGGAGCAAGGCAGCGAAGCCACGATCAAAGAACACTTACTCAAAGGAAATACGGAAAAATCATCCGTCACTGCTTTTGTCAGTATCATGCAGGGATGCAATCAATATTGCACTTTCTGCATTGTCCCTTACACGCGTGGCAAGGAACGCAGCCGATCCATCGAGGAGATTGTTCTTGAATGCCAGCAATTGGTCGATCGAGGCGTCAGGGAAATCACACTGCTAGGACAGATTGTCAACAGTTACGGCAAAAGGGAGATTGGCATGAAGGATGGTAAATCAGCATTCGTTCAATTACTGGATGCGGTTCATCAAATAGAGGATCTAGAGCGCATCCGATTCACATCTCCACACCCGAAAGGTTATGGAGATGACTTAATCGAAGCTTACGGCCGTCTTCCCAAATTATGCCCAAGTGCCCACATTCCGGTTCAAAGCGGCAGTAACCGTCTTTTGAAACGCATGCACCGGGTTTACACTCGGGAGCGGTTCCTTGAAATCATCCATAAACTTCGAAAGGTGAATCCTCATATAGGACTCACTACCGATATCATCGTCGGATTCCCAGGGGAAACCGAAGAAGATTTTCAAGCCACCATGTCGCTTGCCGAGGAAGTAGGGTTTGATAATGCCTTTGTTTTCAAATATTCACAGCGCACCGGGACACCCGCAAGTGAAATGGACGGTCAGATTCCAAAGGAAATCATCGAATCGCGCCATGCCATCTTGTTGAAACGTATCACAGAGATCGGCCGAAAACGATACGAGCAGTTTTTGAACCGTGAAGTCGAGATTTTAGTTGAGGGCCCGAGTCGCAGGAATTCAGAGCGGCTTGAGGGACGCACAGGATGCAACAAGATTGTAGTCTTCGAAGGCAACAAACAACGCCACCAGGGGCAGTTGTTAAAATTGAACATAGAACGCACAGGATCGTTTACTCTTTACGGAGATCCAGCGATACTGAACGTCAACGATCCGCTACCCACCTGCTGAGCACATTTTAAAATTATAATTTCTTATGTCACTGTCACTTTTATCTATTTTACTGGGAACCGGATTTGCAGCACCTGCGATTTATGGTCTGCTCAGGCCAGCTGAATTTCAAAATACCATGAAGGCGTTCTCCCGTTCTAACAACTGGGGCTACCTGCTGATGACGATCGCAACAGCCTGGTTCCTGTTTTTGGTCCAGCAGGAAGATATTTCTGATTTCGCGGCTTACAAAAATTTAATGATGATTGGCTTCGCTGCGATCGGTATAGGAACCGCCGTCTTCGTTCGAGATTTTCTAGCTGTCAGAGGAGCTGCATTGGTCATGCTTCTTCTGGCGAAGTTGATGGTGGAGACTGCACGTTGGGTTGATACTCAATGGCGTCTTGTGATTGTGATCTGGGCTTATGGATTGGTGATAGCTGGAATGTGGTTTACCATTTCACCGTGGCGCATGCGTGATGGCATACAATGGGCGACCAAGGATCTGGGCAGATTGAAAATCCTCTGCCTCTCGCGAATCGCATTTTGTGCATTGGTCATCTTGCTTGGAGTTACGATCTTCCGAACTTCACCGTCATTGTGATCCAGAGCAAAGGCAGGGTTTTGGTCATCAGGGGAGGTGCCATTGGCGATTTTATACTCACCATCCCTGTATTGCAGGCACTCAAGAAGAATTTTCCTGCGACACATATCGAAGTGCTGGGTTATCCGAAGGTAGCCAACCTCGCCATCGAGGCTGGGTGGGCGCATTCAGCCAAATCTATAGAAGCACCCGGACTTGCCCGTTTCTTCGCTCCTAAGGGGCAGGTACCCCCAGAATGGCTGCAGTATTTCGCTCAGTTCAACATCATCATTACCTATCTTTTTGATCCAGACAGTCTTTTCCAAAATAACGTTTCACTTTCCGGAAAACATCATTATATCAAAGGGCCGCATCGTCCCGATGAACGATTGAATCTGCACGCCGTTGATGTCTTCCTGAAGCCTCTTGAAAAGCTGGCTATTTACGAAACAGGCGTGTTACCCGACCTAAGCCGTATAGGAGCTCTAAAAGGGAAAAATTCGGGTTTGAAACGCCGGATAGCCTTACACCCTGGAAGCGGAAGCACCAAAAAAAATTGGCCATTGAAAAACTGGATTCGTCTGACAGAAGAATTGCTGAATGATACCAATGTGGAAGTCCTCATCGTGGGTGGAGAAGCTGAAAGAGAAAGCGCTGAAAAACTTGATGGCCTATTCCCAAAAGATCGAACCCGACTTTTTATGAACCGTCCATTGGAGGAAGTGGCGCGCGCCCTATCCCAAAGTCAGGCATTTGTCGGACACGATTCCGGCATCAGTCACATAGCGGCGGCTCTGGGGACTCCTTCCGTCATTTTATGGGGCCCTACCAACATG
>Ga0315331_10001096_pt1 | contig 20079 bp, 20 predicted proteins | sample M160m34915metaG_FD_203456 | JGI IMG/M metagenome (GOLD analysis project Ga0315331, IMG submission 203456) | Ammonia-oxidizing marine archaeal communities from Monterey Bay, California, United States - M1 60m 34915 | ecosystem: Environmental > Aquatic > Marine > Intertidal zone | place: USA...
TCCGGTTTACGTCGATGAGGATTGCATTCTCAATCAGAAATGTAGAAGCCAGTGCACCGCACGATGACTGTATCAGATGAATTTGACGGCCCCGAGATTCTTGGAGAGTTCGTACCGTATCTCGCCCATCGGATCGGTACACTGATGGACCGAAATATAGATCCGCACCTCAAAGAAGTAAGGCTGAGCATTGAGATGTGGCGGGTTCTTTTCGTCCTCGCCTATGTCGGGGACCACAACCTCGTCGCCCTTTCCGGGGCTACCGGGGTGAGAACGTCGACCCTGTCCCGGCTTGTCGGGCGCATGGAACAGCGCGAGCTGATATCGCGCGTCCGTTCCGAACAAGATAACCGAACCGTGGAGGTATCTATCCTTGCCGCTGGCCGGCAGATAGTCGACAGGCTGACGCCCTATGCGCTGGAAATCCGGGATATGGCGGAACAGAACTTCTCTGACGAGGAATTACCGGTTCTGAAGTCCTATCTCCGCCGGCTTTATATGACGTTGCAGGAAAACGACCGTAAAACGTCTTCCTAGCTACCTTCGCGCCGCCACGCCCACATCAGGGTACCGACGCCCAAAAGCAGCACCAGAATTGCGGGAAGCATCGGTGTTTCGCGGACACTAGCAACACGGAAATCGCGGTTAGATACGACCCCCATCCAACCCGATCCGGACGGTTTCCGGTCGGCGCGAACCCGGCGCAATGTCGGCGCACCGTCTGCGAGCCAGTGCGTGCCGCCGCCCGATGCCAAGGCCGCAGGCCTGAGTAGCGCGGTCGTTGCCCGCATATCCGAAAATTCCTTCGGATTGACGTTACCGACGGCGGCGACGGCGGTTATCATGCCGTCATTAAGCCGGTATATACCGACCTGATCCACCGAGATGGTCCCGCGGGCGCGCCCGCCCGGCCCCTTTTGCAGGGTCACGGTCTTAGTCGCGCCGGATGGCAGGGTGACTTGGACCTCAGGATGTTCGTCCGACACGCTGCGGCGGATGATCGCCAGTTCACTTCCCTCGACGACGGCCCGGAGATCTTCTTCTTCCAGGTCGGGCTCTTTCATCAACCAGTGCGCCAAGCGACGGAGAATTTCGGAATGGGGACCACCGTTTTCGAACCCCCGCGCCCATAGCCAAATGTGATCGCTCAGAAGTTGGGCGACACGGCCTTCGCCAACCCGATCGAGGATCAGAAGAGGACTGTTATTGACACCGTTGAGCAGGGTATGTCCGCGTGTTTTGGTCGCCTCGATCTGGCGGAACCAGCGGCCCCAACGCGGGACGCCATCAGTCGCAGGCGCCAGGTCGGCGGTCACCGGATGGCGGTTTCCGCTTTCGGTAATAAGCGGTTTAAGGCCGCGCTCGATGACATTGCCGGTCGGTGCGCTTGGCAGGATATCGCCCAGAGGTGTGCGTGACAGGCTGAGCGGCGTCGCGAAGGCGGGGCCGGCAGCGGTCAGAAGGGCTCCGCCGTCTTCGACATATTGCACGATATTCTCCAAGTAGAGGCCGGGCAACACGCCCCGTCTGCGATAGCGATCGAAAATAATTAGATCGAATTCCTTGATCTTGACCTCGAACAGTTCGCGGATGGGAAAAGCGATAAGCGACAATTCGCGGACCGGGGTCGCATCCTGTTTCTCGGGCGGGCGCAGGATCGTAAAATGGACCAGGTCCACGGACGGGTCCGCTTTCAGGAAATTGCGCCATACCCGCTCGCCGGGATGGGGTTCCCCGGATACCAGCAAAACCCGTAACCGTTCGCGTACGCCGTTGACCTGCACGACCGCCCGGTTGTTTGCCGTTGTGATTTCCCCCTCAAGAGGCGCTGCTTCGAGCTGCAGGATGTTTGCGCCGGCATGGTCGATCTCTAGCTTTATTTTGTGCGGGTGGCCGATCGGGACGGTCGCGACCCGATCCGGTTTGCCGTGCTGGACGATCGTGACCCGGGTATTTCCGCCGGTGGTCGGCCCGTTATAGTCCCGCACCAGAACTTCGATCTCCACGGTTTTCCCGACCAGTCCGAAACGGGGCGCATTTTCGACGACAAGCCGCCTGTCGCGCTCTTTCGGCGACCCGGTGAGCAACGTGTGCACCGGCCCGGCGATGGGCGGTTTGGTGCCGTCCGATGGCGCATCGTGAACCTGTCCATCGGTGATCAGAAAGGTGCCGCCGATCCGATTCCGGGGCACGCTTGCCATTGCGTGCTGGATGTCCTCGAACAATCGGGTACCGTCGACCGGCACTTTACGGTTCTTGTCGGCTCCGCCCGCGCGGATAACCCTGACATCTACATCCCGCATCCGCTTCAGTTGTTCCGTCAGATCGGTGACAGCTTTTTCGGTCAGTGCGGCCCGTGTACCGATGCGCTGAGACGCCGATTCGTCGACTACGACGGCCACCACGTCGCGGTTGGCGATGCGCTCTTCTTCCACAAGTACGGGATTTGCCATCGCCGCCAGAAGCACCGCAAAGGTCAGCAAACGCAGACTGGTGCCGCGCGCCCGACGCCAGAATCCGAATCCTGACAGGATAAGGGCAAGCGCCGCTAATGAGGCGAGAACCGCCCAGGGGAACATCGGAGCGAAGGCAATGCTGAGCATTCTATTGCCCCAGCCGGTCGATAATTGCGGGAACGTGGACCTGATCGGTTTTGTAATTACCCGTCAACGCGTACATCACCCAGTTGACGCCAAACCGGAACGCCATTTCGCGTTGGCGCTCGCCGCCCGGGACCACGGCCGCCATCGGCCGGCCGAAACTGTCGACCGCCCACGCGCCTGCCCAGTCGTTCGACCCGATAATGACAGACGAGACACCGTCATTGTGGCGTCCGCCCCGCCGTTCGACCCAGAGAGGGCCACCGGCCCAGCGTCCGGGGTAGTCGTTGAGCAGGTAGAACGCCTTGGTGAGCACGTGATCCTGCGGTGCGTGGGTCAGGGCCGGTACATCGAGACCGCGCATCAACCGGCGAAGGTGCAGGCCGGCTGCCCCCACACCGCCGGTGGCGCTGGACGCTAAGCCACCACGTTCGCGCGTATCGAACAGGATCGTCCCACCGGTTTTAAGATACTGATTGAGCTTGCTGCGAACCGTATCGGACAGCAGTGGCTGACGCGGCGATACCGCCCAATAGAGCAACGGGAAAAACGTCAGCTCGTCGGATTCGATGTTGACTGCGAGGGGGTCTGCCGGCTCGATCGCCGTTCTGCTGCGCAGTACATCGCTCAGGCCTTTCAGACCGGCAAGGGTCATATCGTCGAGTGCTGGATCGCCCGTCACGACAAAGGCAAGTCTGGTTTTAAGCGTAGCGGCAAGGGCCGTCGCATCCTGTCCCGTCGGTGCCGTGGTCGAATTGCCCGGCGTCGTCGGGATCTGCGTCTGCTGGGCAACGGCGGGATCGGCTGCGGGGAGCAGGAACAGCCCGGCCACTATAAGTGCCGCGGGAGATCTGCCGATACGGCGCAGGTCGGCGAAGCCGCGCATGAAGAAGCTAATCACAAGATCGATCAGGGCGAGCAACAGTGCCGCCAGCAGCAGCCAAGGTTTAAAATCGACTGACGGGGCCGATACGAAGCCGGTACGCTCCACGCCGGCGGGGAGGTCCGTTATCGGTTGCAGCGATGGCACCGCACTGGCGAGGTTGAGCGCCCGGCGCCCGGCATCCTGGCCGTAATAGCCCGGCGGTGTCGCCGGTGCTGGTTTTGCCGTGACGAAATCCTTGGCGGTGATGCTGATCGCATCGGTCGACGGCGCACCGAGCCGGCCGAACCCGTCAAGCGTTTGCAGCGGCGGCAGCACGCTTGTCTGCTCTTCGCTGACGACGCCCGCGCTGAGCCCGACAATCCGCCGAAGCATGTCGACGAAAAGTCCGGAGAGCGGGATGTTCGACCAGTCCGTATTGGCCGTCGTGTGTACCAGTACCAGCCAGCCGCGACCGCGTTTCTCGGCGGTCACGAGCGGTGTGCCGTCCGACAGGCGCGCCCAGGTTTTCTGGTTGAGATCGAGCGCCGGTTCGGCAAGAACCTGCCGATTGATCCGCACATCCGGCGGCACCTGCAATCCGGAAAACGGGCTTGTTTCCTCAAACGGCAGCAGCCGGGCGGGTTCTGCCCAGGACATAGCGCCACCGAGCACCCGCCCGCCGCCGCCACGCAGACGCACGGGAATAAGATCGTCGCCACCGGTAGCGAGCCGTGGTCCGGCAAAACGCAGGGTAACGCCCCCTTCCTTCATCCACGCGTCGAGCGACTGACGGTCGGAATCAACCAGCTTGCCGATATCGGCAAGCACCACGACCGCAATTTCGCGATTGAACAGCGTCGATACTGTGCCGCGCCGGATTTCGGCAAACGGGCGCAAGGCACGTTCCAGGTAGTAAATCGAAGACAGCAACGGTTGTGCCGCTTCTGCAGTATCGCCCGAAACAATGCCGACCGGGCGCCGGCGCCAGCGTTCGTCTAACAGGAAAACTTCCCCGGCATTCGCTCCGTCTTCGATTTCGATCCGGGCGACGTCGTTACGTAATTCGCCGGGCAGCGTGAGCCGGGCCGAGGCAGTACCGTCACCGCCGGTAAACTGAATCTCCTGTCGGCCGATCAGGCGTCCGTCTTCCGAGACCGCGCGTACCCACGCGGACTGCTCCTGGGTGCCGGGTACCCGCAGGACAGGAACGACGAGAATTTCGTTTTCTGATTTTGGCGGTTGGATCAGCAATGCCCGCGCGGGCACCGGTTGTTCGATGACCTGAAGACTTCCGAGTTTCTGCAGGTGCTCCGCCAACGGGCCGACATCAGGTCCGCCGAGACCGTTTGCCAACCAGATGACGTTTGCCGATCCCTGAATTCCAACGGCGCGGATCGCGGCAAGCGCTTGGGCGCGATCCGACTTCCACGGTTTGGGTTGCAATCCCGAAATGATCCGGTGCGCCTCGTCGGCGCGCAGCAGATTGCTGACCTGAATCGGCTCGCCCGGCGATTTCGGGGCGGTCGACAAAACATGAACGGGTCGGTTCTGGTGGCTTGCCTCATCGAGCAGTTCGTTGACTTTTTCAAGACGCTGCGGCCAGTCCGCCGCCGATGCCCAATCGTCGTCGATGACTAGAACCAAGGGGCCCGATCCGCGCAACGCGGATGTCGGATTCAGAAGCGGGTGGGACAGGGCCAGTATCACCAGCGCTGCCAGCAGCATCCGCAGCAAAATCAGCCACCACGGTGTCCGGGCAGGGGTATCCTCATTCGGCCGCAGCGACAGTAATAACCGTATCGGCGGAAAACTGACCAGGCGCGGCGATGGCGGGGTAACCCGGAGCAGGAACCATAATGCGGGCAGGGCGACAAGCGCGGTCAGAAGCCAGGGTGACGTAAATGCAAGGCTGCCGAACGTGAGCATCAGGCGCGCTCCACTTCCGACATCAGCATGTGAAGCGTCAGCAGCGTTGATTCGGACGGACGGTCTGTCCGGTTGACGGAAAAGGTCCAGCCGTTCGCGCGGCAGAGATCGGCGAGGGCGGCGCGATGGGCATCCATCAGCGCAGTATATTCGTCGCGCACGGCTTCAGCACGGCCGATCAGAGTGGCGCCTTCGCCTTCGAGCCCTTCGAAACGTTTGCGGCCGATAAACGGCAGCGTTTCTTCCGCCGGATCGCATACCTGGACGATATGGCCGCTATTGCCCTGCTGGGCATAGGCCAGCACGATCGGCTCGATCTCGTCGATCGGATTGAGAAAATCGCCGACCATGACGATCCGGCTGTGGCGCCGGAGCTGTTCAAACGGCGGCATGCCAGCCTCGGTGACGCCTTCAAGGGTGAGTTCGGCTGCCATGCGCGACAGCACTGCACGGCCCCGGGCAGGCCGCTGTCCCGTGCCGAGGCGCGAAATCCGTTCGCCGCCACGGACAAGAAGCGATGCGATGGCCAAGGTGATAACCGCGGCGCGTTCCGCCTTGGTGGGTAATTCGGGGTCGGAATGCCAGTTCATCGACGCCGACCGGTCGGCCCAGAGATAAATATTTTGCGCCGCTTCCCATTCGTTTTCCCGCACATGGGCAAGCTGCGTTTTCGCCGATTGCCGCCAGTCGATGCTCTGCGCCGGGTCGCCCGGTTGATAGCGCCGATACTGCCAGAAACTGTCACCGGCGCCGGCGCGCCGCCGGCCGTGTTCGCCCTGGGCGACAATCGTCGCGACGCGTTCGGCTTTCACCAGCAGCGGCGGCAACGCCGAGGCAGCTTCTTCGGCGTGCCGGCGTACACCAGATGGCGCCAGTGTGTCGTTTATGGCGGGTTTGGGGGCTCTCACCCGAGCGGCGCACACAAACGCGAAATGATATCGTCCACTGTAATTCCAAAGGCGCGTGCCGAGAATGTCAGCGCCATGCGATGGCGCAATACCGGCGGGGCAAGCGCGATCACGTCGTCCACAGAGGGTGCGAAACGGCCGTTGAGCAGAGCGCGGGCCCGGGTTGCCAGCATAAGAGCCTGGCTCGCGCGCGGGCCGGGGCCCCAAGACAGGTGATTGCGAATTTCGGGATCGCCCGCTTCATTCGGTCTGCCGGCACGTACCAGTTTCAGGATTGCATCCGCGACCGCATCACCCACCGGAATGGAGCGCACGAGTTGTTGCGCGGCGATAAGGTCTTCTGCTGTCAGGACCTGTTCTGCCTTGGTGTCCGTGAGGCCGGTGGTCGCCAGTAGCATTTTCTTTTCTGAGACTGCATCGGGGTAGCCGACATCGACCTGCAGCAGGAACCGGTCGAGCTGTGCTTCCGGCAACGGATAGGTGCCTTCGAGCTCAAGCGGGTTTTGCGTGGCGAGAACATGGAACGGTTTGGGCAGGGAATAGTTCTGGCCGGCGACCGATACTTCATATTCCTGCATCGCCTGCAGCAATGCCGATTGGGTGCGGGGGCTGGCTCGGTTGATTTCGTCGGCCATGAGAAGCTGGCCGAAAATGGGACCTTTGATAAAGCGGAAAGAACGCTTGCCGGAATCGTCCTCTTCGAGGACTTCGGAGCCCAGAATATCGGGCGGCATCAGATCCGGAGTAAACTGGACCCGTTTGTCTTCAAGCCCCAGAACGGTGCCGAGACAATCGACAAGCCGGGTCTTGCCCAGTCCCGGGTACCCGACCAGTAGCGCGTGCCCGCCGGCTAGGATCGTTATAAGTGTTTGATCTATAACGTCATGTTGGCCGAAAATGACCTTGCCGATATTGTCTTTAACGGCTGCCATACGCTGGCCGAGGGCTTCGACTTCGGAAACAAGGCGGTCCGGCGGGTCGCCAACCGTGGAAGCTGTATCTGCAGTGGTGTCAATATCGGTCACGACGATCCTCTGAAATAGGGTATGTAAGGCCTATGACGGCTCATTCTCTCACTAATCTTGAACGCGCACTGGCGCAAAGCAAGACCAAAAGAGGCACCTCTTCTACGCCCACGGGCGGCCAGCAGATGTGCGGCGATATCGATATGCGGATCGCGCGTGACGGCACGTGGCACTATATAGGCTCGCCGATTGGCCGGATGCCGCTGGTCAAACTGTTCGCCTCGGTGCTGAAGCGGGACGATTCCGGGGATTTCTGGCTGATCACGCCTGCTGAGATGTGCCGTATCCAGGTCGACGATGCGCCGTTTATGGCGGTTGAAATGACGGTCGCGGGAAGCGCCGAGCGCCAGGAACTCGTTTTCCGCACAAATCTTGACGAAATCGTGACCATGGGCGCGGCGAATCCGCTCCGCGTCGAGATAAATCCTGACACGCAGGAACCTGCGCCCTATGTAACAATCAGGGATGGGCTCGACGCCCTTATTTCCCGCGCGGTATTTTACGACCTGGTTGAGATCGCGGTGGCGCGGGAGGACGGACCGGCGGATGTGCTGGGCGTTTGGAGCAGTGGTGAATTTTTCGAAATCGGATCTCTTGGCAATGCCTGACGACCATATCCTGAACGCCAACGATACTGCCGGCCTGCGCCGCCATATCATCGGCGCGTTCGACGGCCCCGGGATCGAGCCGCCGTCGCTGGACGACGGCGACGAAGCGTATGGCTGGGTATCGCAGGACAAAGACGTAAAGCTGACACGGATCACGTCGGCGGCAGTGCTCGTGCCGCTGGTCGAGCGACCCGAAGGAATGACGGTATTGCTGACGCAGCGAACCGCGCATCTCAACAGCCATGCCGGCCAGGTATCTTTTCCCGGCGGCAAAACCGAGCCGTATGACGACCACGCCGAAGATACGGCCTTGCGCGAAACCGAAGAAGAAATCGGGCTGCCGCGCGAACATGTCGAACTGATCGGGCGGCTCGGGACGCGGACGACCGGGTCCGGATTCCGTGTCACCCCTGTTGTCGGGTTGATCCGTCCGCCGGACGATTTCAGGCCGGATCCGGGAGAGGTCGAAACCATCTTCGAGGTGCCGCTTCCTTTTGTTCTCAATCCTGCAAATCACAAGACCGAAACCCGTTTGATCAAGGGCCTGGAGAGACAGTTTTATGTCATGCCCTATGAAAATTTCTATATTTGGGGGCTAACCGCCCGCCTTCTCGTTGCACTTAGAAACACGTTGGGGACGCCATGATCCGTCTGCTTTTACTAACTTTTATCCCTTTGCTTTTACCTTTTGTGGCGTGGTTCATCTGGAACGTCTTTCGCGGCAAGCCGGTGATCGATGCGCATACCGGTGATCAGGTGCCGCCCGACATCCAGAAAGCGCCCCGAGGCAAATTGCTGGCCGCGGGATTTGTGCTCATGTTAGTGACGATCGGAACATTTCTGCTGTTTCATCATCGCTTCGCCGAAGAGCCCTATAAGGGTATCGATGTTGACGCGGTAGAGCGTAAACTTGAAGAAGAGAAAATGCGTCTGCGGCAACAAAACGCGAAATAGCGACTGTCGGAATATTCTGTGACTCCTGTTGAGAAAATTGTACCACCCGAATGGATGGACGCCGCTGATACCGTTCGGCTTTTCGCGGCCCTGAACGAGGGCGGCGCGGAAGTTCGTTTTGTCGGTGGCTGCGTGCGTGATGCGATTGTGGGCCGACCGGTCAAGGATATCGATCTCGCGACGGATGCAGAACCGCCACGTGTAATCGAACTTCTCGGTGAAAAGATGATCCGGGCGGTGCCGACCGGCGCCGATCATGGCACCATTACCGCAATTCCCGACCAGCGGCCTTTCGAAATCACGACCCTGCGTCAGGATATCGCCACTGATGGCCGACATGCTGAGGTCAGCTTCTCCAGGGACTGGGTGGCGGATGCGGCCCGCCGCGATTTTACGATCAATGCACTTTCCGCCGACCGGGACGGCAATATCTACGATTATGTCGACGGGCTAGCCGACCTTCGCGCAGGTCGCGTGCGATTTATCGGTGTGCCGGAAGACAGGATCGCCGAAGATCATCTCAGAATTCTGAGGTTTTTCCGCTTCCACGCGACATATGCGACGTCCGATCCCGATGAAGCGTCGCTCGCCGCCTGTCACGAAGCGTCAAGCAAGGTTGAAACGTTATCAGGCGAACGTGTCTGGCAGGAACTGTCGCGATTATTGGTTCTGGCAGAGCCGCGGCCTGTGCTCGAACTCATGGAGAATGCGCGCGTGTTGCGTCTTTTGTTGCCCGTGGGGCGGTCGGTCGCCCGACTGCAAGCGCTTGCAGCACTCGAAGATATGGCAGGGGTGCAGCATGATGCGATCCGCCGGCTGACGGCGCTGATCCAGCCCGACCGTCAGGAAGCCTCCCAGATCGCAACGCGCCTGCACTTGTCGCGCGCGGAAACGGACAGGCTCGATGAGCTGAGCGCGAGCCGTGGCGGCTCAGCGGCCGGCATGCCTGAACTGTCGCTTCGCCGGGCGCTCTACTCTCTGGGACGGGAAATTTTCCGCGATCTTATTCTGCTCGACTGGGCGGATCAGATCGCCCGGGAGCCTGCAGTTGCTGCCGGTAATACGCTGGAATGGAAAGCGACCTGGGACGCAACCCGTGACTGGACGGGGCCTGAGTACCCGCTCACCGGGGAAGATGTTATGGCGGCCGGCGTCGCCGAAGGCCCCGATGTCGGCGAATTTCTCGAAGACATCGAAGAATGGTGGGTCGAACAGGCCTTCCGACCGGGACGCGACGAATGTCTTGATCGACTCCGCCTTGTTATGCGGCGGCGGTAGAGCTTTTCGGTCGTGGCCCGGGCTCAGACGTCCGGGAAACGTTTGCGCAATTCTTCCAGGGTCATTTTTTCGCGCATCTCGTCATCGAGATAATCGACACCGATACCCAACTCGTCCCATCTTGCGGCAATTCGGCGTTCGAGTTCCGGATCCATCGATGCAATTGGCGACATGCGCCGCCCACCCCAGTCCGGGTTGCGGTCGAAGGTCCAGTTCCGGGTGGCGTCGATCAGGACACGCGTCCAGCGCGCCGTGCCGAACTTTCGGATCTCGGTATATTCCGGCCGCGTCGACGGATCGAGCGGCGATCCGAAGGTCGGCCCGAACGTCATGACCCCGTCTTCGCTCGCGTTGACGCGGAATGCCATCGCCCATTCACGGGCCTCCCAGTCGCGAAGATCGATATCTTCCTCGACCACCATGACGTTCTTGAAGAACCACTGACCAGCGGAGGTGCCCCACAGCGTGTTGGCGATCTGCTGGGCATGGCCGTGATAGCGTTTCTGGATTTGGACGACGATATTCATGCCGGTGACCACCGGCGGCATCCAGACGTCGAGTACGCCGTCGACACCCGCATCTTCAAGCATGTTCCAGGCAATCGCCGACCACGAATATGCACATAGCGCCGAATCCTCGCTCGGGAAGCCGGGCCGCGCGCCTTCCAGTGCACCGCGCATGATCGGGTTATTGCGGTGGGTTATGCATTCGATCTGGAGGACCGGCTTGGGGGACGGGGTGCCGCCCTCATGGCCGGGGTAATCCGCGAACGGTCCTTCCATCACGAAGGTATCGGGGTCCGGATCGATAAATCCTTCGATGACGAATTCGGCATTGGCAGGCACTTCGAGATCGATGGTTTCGCATTTCACCAGCTCGACCGGCTTGCCGAGAATGGCGCCCATCATGTCCCATTCGCAGACCCGTCGCGGGAACGGACTGCCTGCGCAGAACGGCATCACGTCGTGCCAGCCGTGGACCAGGGCGACCGGCATTTTCTCCTTAGTGTTGCGATGTTTGCCGAAATGGCCGCCCCAGCCCTGTGTCGGCAGCATGAGCTTGGCGATCTTGTTTCGACCCGCGACCATGCCGCGGTACAGCCCGACATTCGCCCGGCCGGTTTCCGGGTCCTGAGTGACGACACCGCAATACGTGTCGATATAGCGTCCGCCGTCGGCACCATACCAACGGGGGGCGGGAAACTGACCAAGATCGACCTGGTTGTCGCGCAGGATGTTCGCCTTTACCGGTCCGCTTTCCACGGATACCGGTGGCAGCGGCTCGCGGTAGCGGGTCTTGAAATGGCGCACCAGGTCCTTGTCCGACGTATCCGGTGGCAGACCTGCCATGATCGCCGTGCGTTCCCGGGTCGACAGACCGCAGGTCATCAGGCGGGTGCAAAGCGTATCGGCATGATCGCGGATGTTCTCGAAGATCAGGGCGGGGCCGCCCAGCGCCATATTTGCGCGTGTGATTGCGCCGATTTCCTCGTCCCAGTCGACACGTGCGCCGATCCGCTTGATTTGTCCGGCCGCTTCCAGCGTTTCGATCCAGGTACGCAGGCTGGGCTTTTGTTCTGTTTTGGTCATTTATCTTCTCCCGTCAGTCGACCATACCGACGGGGGTGCCGCACGAAAAGGGCTGCCGCAGTGCTAGATTCACGCTCTGGTTTGTGGAATCATTCCTAAAAATACGGGGACTGGAATGCACACGGGGTATGAACTGGTCTGGATCGCGGCAGAGCGCACGCCGCATCATCCGGCGATCGTCGATGACCGCACCGACCGGACTCTAACCTATGCGGAACTGATCGCCGAGATCGATGTAGTTGCCGCCGGCTTTGCGGCGCGCGGCATCGGGAAAGGGTCGCGGGTTGCGACAGCCCTGCCGGCCAATTGGGAGCACTGCCTCGCCATTCTTGCCCTGATGCGGCTCAACGCTGTGCCCGCGATGCTAAATTTCCGCCTGAAGCCCGAAGAGATAACTGCCATTTGCAAAGCGTGTGAGATCGACGCGGCGGTGATATTGCCCGATGGTGATCTGGCCGCTGCAATTTCCGGTGAATTGCCCGCTGGAGCGCCGATATGGACGGTCGGGGCGGCGGCTGGCCCGGCTCAGGATTTTGCAGTCTGCCGCGCCGATACCGCGACACTCAACCCCTACGAAAAACCCGCTGAGACGGATATGGCGTTTCTGTTCTTTACTTCCGGCACGACGGGTGTGCCCAAAGCGGTGGTGCTCAACCACCGGACAACCGAACACCGGCTGGTCTGGTTGTCGACCCAGGGGGGATTGCGACACGGTATGCATAACCGGTCGCTCGGCTGCATGCCGCTGAGCCATGCGATCGGGTTCTATGGCGTTTTTCTGGTCACGCTGTCGTTCAACGGCACGTATTTCGTCGTCTCGGACTTCAATCCGCAGGCCATCGTCGATCTCGTCGACCGCGAAAAGATTACCTATGCCTTTTGTGTGCCGACCATGTTTCAGGCAATGGTTGGCGTGCCCAATTACACGCCGGCTAAAATGGCCTCGATGGAGATTGCGTTATTCGGCGGGATCACAATCGATCCGGACCTTCTTTTGCATATTCATGAAAACTGGGGCGGGACAATTCGCCATATCTACGGCACCACCGAAACCATGGCATCGCTGTCCAATCCCGAGCCGGTCGGCCAGCATGCGACCCTGCGGCCCACTTATTACACCCGGTCCCGCCTTATCCGGATCGGTGGCGACGGTCCCGACGATGTGGTCGCTGCGGGGGAAGAGGGCGAACTGATCGTCGATGCGACTGTTGACACGATCTTTACCGAATATCTCGGGCAGCCCGATGCCACCGGGGAAAAACTGCGTGACGGCTGGTGCTATACCGGGGACGTGTTCGTCCAAGAAGAAAACGGCGACATTACCATCGTCGGGCGGGTCGATGACATGATCCGGTCCGGTGGCGAGAGCATTCACCCCGAAGAAGTCGAGGCCGTTCTGGAGGCTCATCCCGATATTGACGAGGTCAGTGTCATCGGCGTGGTCGATGCGAAATGGGGCCAGATGGTGGTCGCGGCGGTGGTTGCGAAATCAGACGGTACGGCCGGTCTATTCACGGATCTGGATTCACATTGCAGGGCATCGTCTTTGGCCGGGTTCAAACGGCCGAAGGCGTATCACATTGTTGAAACTCTGCCGCGGAACGCGGCCAACAAGGTGCTCCGACGTTTGTTGCGCGATGCCGCAAGCGAGGCACAGGCGAGCGGTGATGCGAATTTTCATTCGGTGAGTTGATGCGCTAGCGTGCGACTTTGACCAGCCGCCCTTTGACCCGGCGCACTTTGTCGCCGTCACGCAGACGCGTGAAAGTCATTTCCATGCCGGTCGCCAGCAGGGTGCGATCGTATTGCTGCAGCTCATAGACCCCGTTATCGCGCACCACCATCAGAAACACGCTCAGCGTATTGTCCTTGATCCGTGCCCAGCACAATTCGCCGCCGGTGACCGGGTCCTTGGATTCGATCGCCTGTCAGACCCCGGCGCGGTGCTTTTAAATATGCGCATGGAGGTCTTTCGGCGGGTGTCCGGTTTCCCGGGTGAGCCGCCGCCGCAGTTGACACTGGTCCACGTGACCGAGAATCCGGACTCTGCCGGTTGAATGTTCACGCCGAAATCCCGCGCGGTGACGCCGAAATCAAAATACAGGCTGTCGTCGTTTTCCGCGACGCCCCCGCCCTGGAATTTTCCGTAAAAAGCTTTGATGCTGAGATCTGCCGCCTGGACCGCGCTTCAAGCCGCGAAAAAAAGCAGACCGGCGACCGCACCTCGGAAAATGTGAACACGTTTCATTTCGATACACCGTCCCCGATAGCCACGTTATTAAACGACACTCGATTAGTGCGATAATCGGTACACCAAACGCCTGCCGCGCGCAAAACATTGCCGTGCGATGGCGGCGCGATTTAGGTCAGGGCCATTTCACTTCCGGGGGTAGGGACATCAGGATGGCGTCCACATTGCCACCGGTTTTAAGACCGAAGATCGTGCCCCGGTCGTGCAGCAGATTGTATTCGACGTAACGTCCGCGCCGGATGAGTTGATGTTCGCGCTGTTCCGCGGTCCACGGCTTATTCATATGAGTGGTGACGATTTTGGGATACGCGTCCAGAAACGCTTTGCCGACATCCCGGGTGAAGGCGAAATCCGCATCCCAGTCGCTGCTGTCGACATAGTCGTAGAAGATTCCGCCGACGCCCCGCGGCTCGTCGCGATGGGGCAGAAAGAAGTACTCGTCGCACCACTTTTTGAATTTCGGATAATAGTCCGGGTCGTGGGCATCGCAGGCATCTTTGAACGCGCCATGAAACATCGCCGTATCGTCGTCGTTCGGATACATCGGGGTCAGATCGCCGCCGCCGCCGAACCAGGCCTTCGACGTGACGATAAACCGCGTATTCATATGGGCCGCAGGCACCAGCGGCGATTGCATGTGCGATACCAGCGAAATTCCGCTCGCCCAGAACCGCGGGTCTTCCTCGGCACCGGGGATGTTTTTTCGGAATTCCTCGGAAAACTCCCCGTGAACGATCGAGATGTTGACGCCGACCTTCTCGAAAACCCGGCCTTTCATGACCGACATCTCGCCGCCGCCGCCGCCAGGCCGATCCCACATGGTACGCTCGAACCGTCCCGGTTTGCCGTCGCCAATTGTATCGTTCGGGACGCCGACCTGGTCTTCAATCGCCTCAAAAGCCGCACACATGCGGTCGCGCAGTTGGCGGAACCATGCCGAAGCGGCTTCCTTTTTGTCGTCGAGTGTTTTGTTGGTCATTGGGTCGACTGCTCCCCAGGGATTGTCATCCCGCAAATCCTTCTGTCTGGCGCAGTGCTTCGCCAAGCACGATTGCCGCCGCCGTGACTACGTTAAGCGACCGTGCGCCTTTTGACATCGGGACAATCAGTCGCGCATCCGCTGCCCGGTGGATGTCGTCCGGCACACCTGCACTTTCGCGGCCGAGCATGAGCGTATCGGTGGGCCGAAAGGCGAAGGCGGTGTGCGCGGTGTCGCCGGCGGTTGTCAGTAGGATCGAACGTCCGTCGTTGCGCGCTGTGACATAGTCCGCCCAGGACGGGTGCCGGACAATGTCGGTCTGCGCGCCGTAATCCATCGCCACCCGGCGTAACCGGCGGTCGTCGAGAACGAATCCGCAGGGTTCGATCACGTCAACCGGCACACCGAGACAGGCGGCGAGGCGAAATATAGCACCGGCATTCTGAGGGATATCGGGCTCGAAAAGGGCGATACGCATGCGCTAGGGATAGCGCCGCCCGTTCCATCGCGCAATCTCGCATGTTTTCAACGGGTTCGGAGCGTTATTAACATAGTCTTAACCAACAGGGCGCAGGGTTTGCAGCGCGGGAAAATTCGACTATACCGATTCTCTACTTGGTTAACGTCCTAGAGCTTTTTACGGAGGTTTTGGGTGGAATTCGGCGGAAAACATGCGGCGACGCGCCGCATGCATCGAATCCAAACCCGTGGTAGCTATTGTCGGGGCTGTGACCAGTGACCTAGAAGGATTCCTAATGTTCGCTTTTCTGTGAATGTTCAGCGGAAATAACGTGTCAGCGGACAAACGAAAACAAGGTGTGAAGCATGGCTGATACCGAAGGTACGGCAGCGACGGAACATGGTCATGAAGGGGAAACCCGGCGTGACTTTCTGCAATTGGCAACCGGTGCATTTGGCGCCGTCGGTCTGGCAGCGGTTGCGTGGCCGTTCATTCAACAGATGAACCCGGCAGCGGATACGCTGGCGCTCGCCACGATCGAAGTCGATCTGTCAAAGATCGAAGTCGGGCAGGCCATCAAAGTGAAATGGCAGGGCAAACCGGTGTTTATCCGGCATCGCACCAACGCGGAGATCGATGCTGCGGCGTCGGCCAACGCCAACGACCTGATCGACCCGGAAGAAGACAAGGCCCGGGTCAAAAAAGCCGAATGGCTCGTTCTCGTCGGCGTTTGCACGCATCTCGGGTGTATCCCGCTCGGCACCGCTCAAGGCGAAGCCAAGGGTGAATTCAATGGCTGGTTCTGCCCGTGCCACGGCTCGCACTACGATACATCGGGCCGTATCCGCAAAGGTCCGGCACCGAGCAACCTACCGGTCCCCGAATACACGTTCATCAGCGACACCGTCGTCAAGATCGGCTGAGGAAAAAATAAATGGCACAGTTCCAGAAACCCGCTTGGCTTGATAACGGTCTCGTCCGCTGGGTCGATCACCGTCTCCCCATTTTCACGTTCATGAGCCACGAGCTCTATGAATATCCGACGCCGCGGAACCTGAATTACTGGTGGAATTTCGGTTCGCTCGCCGGAATCGTGCTGGTGATCATGATCGTCACCGGTATCACGCTGGCGATGCATTACACGCCGCATACCGCGCTGGCCTTCGATTCTGTCGAACGCATCATGCGTGACGTTAATTACGGCTGGCTGATCCGGTATATTCATATGAACGGCGCGTCGATGTTCTTTATCGTCGTGTACATCCATATGTTCCGCGGGCTCTATTTCGGCTCCTACAAGGCGCCACGCGAGATTCTTTGGATTCTCGGTGTCGTAATCCTGCTACTGATGATGGCGACCGCCTTCATGGGTTATGTGCTGCCCTGGGGCCAGATGAGCTTCTGGGGTGCTACCGTGATCACCAACCTGTTCTCGGCCATACCGTTGGTCGGCGACTGGATCGTCACGCTGCTGTGGGGCGGTTTTGCGGTCGATAACCCGACCCTGAACCGGTTCTTCAGCCTGCATTACCTGATGCCGTTCGTTCTGGTCGGCGTCATCGTTCTGCATATCTGGGCGCTGCACGTGCACGGCTCCAACAACCCGATCGGTATCGATACCAAGGGCGAACAGGACGTTATCCCGTTCCATCCCTACTACACCGTGAAGGATATGTTCGGGCTTGGCGTGTTCTTGATTTTCTTTGCGTATTTTATCTTTTTCGCGCCGAACTTTCTGGGGCATCCCGACAACTACATCGAAGCCAATTCGCTCTCGACCCCGGCGCATATCGTGCCCGAATGGTACTTCCTGCCGTTCTACGCGATCCTGCGTGCCGTTCCGGCAAACTTTGTCGGCGAATGGGCAACGGCGTGGATGGGCTTCGTTCTAATCGAAGCCAAACTGGCCGGTGTGCTTGCGATGTTCGGCTCGATCGCGGTGCTGTTCGTCCTGCCATGGCTTGACCGCTCACCGGTCCGGTCTTCGCGCTTCAGGCCGATGTATAAGTGGTTTTTCTGGATATTCCTGATCGTCTGTATTGTGCTCGGCTATGTCGGCGCCAAACCGGCCGAGGGCATCTACATCGTCATTGGGCGTGTCGCCACGATCTGGTACTTCGCCCACTTCCTAGTGATCATTCCATTGCTCGCCAAGTTCGAGAAAACGAAGGCACTTCCGAAAAGCATATCGGAGCCCGTTCTGGGCGGCGGCGGGGGCAGTGCCTCCGGTGCCGCAGCAAAGCCGATGGAGAAAGCCTGATGAATACGTTCGGTAAAACTATCGTTGCCGGCGCTCTGGCATTCACCATATCGATGACCGCCTCCACGGCGTTTGCCGCCGGCGATGCACCGCATGCGCCCGAACATCACTGGTCGTTTACCGGTCTGTTCGGCACCCATGACCGGGCAGCGCTTCGGCGCGGCTTCGAGGTCTACAAGGGTGCCTGTGCGGCCTGTCACGGTCTTCGCCTGGTTGCGTACCGCAATCTGATGGATATCGGCTTTACCGAGAATGAGGTCAAAGAGATCGCCGCCGAGGCCGAGGTGCCTGCCGAGCCCAACGACGACGGAGAGATCGAGGATCGCCCGGCGCTGCCGTCCGACCGGTTCGTGTCGCCCTTCCCGAACGATAACGCCGCGCGTGCCGCCAATGGCGGTGCACTGCCGCCGGATCTTTCGCTGATCATCAAGGCACGTCTCAACGGTGCGAACTACGTTCACGGCCTGCTGATCGGATACAAGGAGCCCCCGGCGGGCAAGAGAGTACCGGAAGGCATGAACTACAACGCCTATTTTGCTGGTAATCTGATCGCGATGCCGCCGCCTCTGTCGGATGACGGGGTCGAATATTCCGACAAGACCGAGGCGACCGTCGCCCAGCAGGCGGAGGACGTGGTGACGTTCCTGAGCTGGGCCGCCGAGCCGGAGCTGGAGGAACGCAAGCGGATGGGCGTGAAGGTCATCCTGTTCCTGCTGCTGCTGACTGGTCTGCTCTACGTCGTCAAACGCCGTATCTGGGCGGACGTGCACTAGACCGGCGCACAAATTCGAATACGTTAAACAGGCGGGTTTTTGACCCGCCTGTTTTTTTGCCCATAGGAGTTCGGAAGGAAATGCGATGTTTAGTCATGTGACGTTTGGCACAAACGATCTGGAACGGGCGGGGGCGTTCTACGATTCCGTCCTCGGGATTGTCGGACACACCCGCAGCCTTGAAGGCGAGACCTTCATTGCCTATGGCGACCGCTCAGACTCGCGGTTTTTTATCATGCGGCCTTTCGATGGCGCGGTAGCCAGTGTGGGAAACGGATGTCACGCCGCCTTTAACGCCGATTCCCGTGCGCAGGTCGATGCCTTTTATGCAGCGGCCCTGACAGGCGGTGGCACCGACGAGGGCGCTCCCGGTCTGCGCCCCCACTATCATGCGGACTATTACGCCGCTTACGTCCGGGATCCCGACGGCAACAAGATTCAGGCGAAATGCCAAAAACCTGAATAGGCGCTATCGTCCTTCCGGGGCGTCTCCTGCATTCCCCTGTATAGCCGCGCGGGCCCCGGCGGCGGCGACGTTGGGTCGATCGCTGGCGGTCGATCCTTCATCGCCTTCCGCGACATGCACGGTGACCCGCTGGTACGCGAATTCAATGCCGATGTCGAAAAGTTTCCGGATCTCGGCATAGACGACCTTACGGGTCATGAACTGTTCGCCCGGTTTGGTCATTAACTTCACCCGGATGATCATGGCGGAATCTTCCATCTTGAAGACGCCTTGGGATTTCAGCGGCTGCATGAACATGTGGCCGACTTCCGGACGAGACATCAGTTCCTTGCCGAGGTTCTTGATCAGTTTTCGGACCTTTTCGACATCGGTATTGTAATTCACCCGCAGCGGCAGTTTCATCATCACCCAATCGCGTGAATAGTTGGTCAGGTGGTTGATTTTGCCGAAGGGAATAGTGTGTAGCGCACCGCGATGATGACGAAGCTGCATCGAGCGCAGCGAGATTTTCTCGACCGAGCCTTTGACGCTGCCGACATCGATATATTCACCGATCCGGAAGGCGTCATCGAGCAGGAAGAAGGCACCGGAGAAGATGTCCTTGATCAGGGATTGCGCCCCGAAACCGATGGCGAGGCCGAGAACGCCCGCGCCGGCAAACAGCGGGGCGATATCGACCCCAAGCTCGGCAAGCGCAACCATGCCCGCGATGATGATAATGACGATCAACAGGAAATTTCGGAACAGGGGCAAAAGCGTTGTCACCCGCGATGTGCCGCCGCCGCTGCCTTCCTCGCCTAGTGCGGCGGTGAGGTAGCCGCCTTCGTCCTCGATCTTGCAGTCGATCGCGATATCCACGGCTTCAAAAGCGAGCCAAGCGATAAAGACGATCAGAATAACTTCCCAGACGGCATGGGCGATGGTCCCCCTCTGCGCCAGGTTAAGCCCCAGACGGCAAATATCGCCCGGGCAACAAGCGCGGTGATCAGAATTGCGGCGGCGTGTTCCGCTACGTCCTTGAAGCTGCGATGGTGGCGCTCAAGGGCGAAGGATTCGTCATCCACCTCGGTTTTCTGAACGGTCTCGACCGTGTTTTCCGCCGCGTCGCTGCCACTCGCCAGCGCCATTGTCCGGATT
>Ga0315331_10001098_pt1 | contig 20076 bp, 15 predicted proteins | sample M160m34915metaG_FD_203456 | JGI IMG/M metagenome (GOLD analysis project Ga0315331, IMG submission 203456) | Ammonia-oxidizing marine archaeal communities from Monterey Bay, California, United States - M1 60m 34915 | ecosystem: Environmental > Aquatic > Marine > Intertidal zone | place: USA...
TAGTGGAACCGTTCGTCCTTTCCCAAGTATTCGTCCATAAAGTCAAGGCCTGCCAAATGGCTGCCAGTAACAAACCGAAAAACCCAGTGCTAATCAATCATGCATCACACAAAGAATGACACTATGAATTTACGCCTGCTAATCGCCCTGCTTTTCCTGCCACTTGCCACCCTCCATGCAGCTCCGGACGGAATCGCCGGTCCACTCATCGGCACCGTTCAACCCGATCGGGTGTCCTTGTGGATGTTCGCCCCGGCCGAGTCCGCATGTAAGTTCACCTATCATTGCGACGACCCCTCCTCGCCCAAAAGTGGCAAAGGGCAAATTACAGCAGTCTCCAACCCGGCTTCGGAAGGCCCGGGACGCCCATTCAAATCAGTCATCGAGGGGTTGTCGCCGGACACACGCTACCACTACACAATCACCGTTGATGGCAAGAGCGACCCTGCCTGGGCGGGATCCTTCAAGACGGCCCCGGCAGAGGGAAAGCCTGCGTCCTTCAGGCTGGCGCTCACCTCCTGCATGAAGATCGGACAACCTCAGGCCTCCTGGTATCTCCTGCTCGCCCAGCAACCCGATATTCACCTTACTGTGGGCGACACGCACTATGCCGACACTACGAATCCGACGGTGCAGTTAAAACACCACGTAACCTATCGTCGGCAAAAGGAATTCGCCACCGTGCTGCGCAATATCCCGACCTATGCGATCTGGGATGACCACGATTACGGCCCCAATAATTCGGATGGTACCACCAAAGGCAAAGAACATTCATTGGCCGGATGGAAGCAGACTTGGGCAAATCCAGCGCTTGGAACTCCCGATACTCCGGGCGCTTTCTTCAAATTTTCCCATGCCGACGTTGATTTCTTCTTGGTGGACAGCCGCTACCACCGCTCGCCCAACAAGACTCCGGATGACGACGAAAAGCGCATGCTGGGCGACGCGCAGTTCGCGTGGCTTCTGGACGGTCTCAGGAACTCGAAAGCCCGCTTCAAGGTCATCGTCTCAGGCAGCACCCTTCACCACAGTAAAGTTGACGGTTGGCGCATCTTCACCTTTTCGCGCCACCGCCTCTTTGATGCCCTCAAGGAGCACCGGATCTCCGGTGTCATGTATATGGCCGGCGATATCCACAACTCTCTTGTCTGGGAGCATCACGAATCCGATCGTGTCGGCTATCCTCTGGTCGAGGTTATTTCCTCCGGGGTGGCCAACAGCAGAACGCTCAGCTTTGCTACGGTGGATTTCGACACCACTCGCGAGGATCCCACTGCTCGGGTCCGAATCGTCTATGGCGATGGCACGATCCGCGCCGATAAGACCTGGAAGCTTTCGCAACTGGAGCCGAAGCAATAGAATCGGCCTGGATGAAGTGCCCAAAAATGGAGAAGTCAGGTATGAAAAAATCAGTGCTCACAGTTCTATCCACTTTAATAGCTACCCTGCTCGGGAGCTTTGCCTTTGGCGTGGAGAAAAAAACGAGGCCCAACGTCGTATTCTTTCTGGTCGATGACCTGGGCTGGTCCGACGTGGGCTGCTACGGCAGTACCTTCCACGAGACCCCGAACATCGACCGTCTGGCCAAGGAGGGGATGCTTTTCGATAACGCCTATGCAACCTGTCACGTCTGTTCGCCTAGCCGGGCGAGTATCCTGACGGGCAAGTACCCCGCTCGGACAAATTTGACGGAGTGGCTTGGAGGACGGCCCGAGCGGGACTACGAGTCACTTCATCACGGGGAAAAGCTGACCGCTTTGCCGGACGAGGAAGTCACCCTGGCCGAAACACTCAAGCGCCACGGCTACGCCACCGCGAACTACGGCAAGGCCCACCTGAGGGTGGACCCCAAGGCCTATGGTTTCGACGAGGAGATCACGGGGTGGGTGCGTTCCTATCACTATCCTTTTGGCGGTGCTTACAATGAGAAGCTCCCGGCGAAAAAAGGCGACTACTACACGGACAAACTGACCGATGCGGCATTGGATTTCATTGAGCGCAACAAGGACCGCCCCTTCTTCGTCCATATGGAGCACTTTGCGGTGCACGACCCGATCCAGGGGCGTAAGGATCTTGTCGAGAAATACCAGCGGAAACTCGCATCCATGAAACCGGAGAAAGGTCCCGAATTTATTCTGGAACCGAACCCGGACGGCCCGGAGCTTTCCGAAGACGAGCTCAAGACACTTGAGAAAAACGACTCCTTGAATCTTCATCAGGACAAGCGGGTATGGTGGGTGAAGCAAAAGCAGGACAACGTCGAGTTTGCCGGAATGCTTGAGGCCACCGATGAAAGCCTGGGCAGAATCCGGGCCAAGCTGGCCGAGCTCGGGTTGGCCGATAACACCATCGTGATATTCACGGCAGATAACGGAGGCATGTCCGCCTCGAACCAATACCGGGGAATCAATCATCCCAGAAACTCTCTCGATAGCCGCTTTGCTTCCTCCAACCTTCCCTTGCGGGGAGCCAAGGGCTGGAACTACGAAGGTGGGATACGCGTGCCGTTGGTGGTGCATTGGCCTGGCAAAATTCAGCCCAATACCACTTCGCAAGCATTGGTCACGGGAACCGATTTCTACCCGACGTTGCTCGAGATGATGGGCTTGCCCACCATGCCCGAGCAGCACGTCGACGGAGTCAGTTTTCTGCCCGCCCTTCGGGGCAAGGCTCATGACCGGGGGGCCATCTACTGGCACTTTCCCCATTACAGCAACCACGGTTACCAAAGCCCGGGCGGGGCGATACGGTTGGGCAATTACAAGTTGCTCGAATACTACGAAAACGGGAGCGTGCAGCTCTTCGACCTGGAACAGGATATTGGCGAGCAGAACGATGTCTCCGGGGCCAGTCCTGAAATCACTGCCAAGCTTGTGAAGATGCTACATGACTGGCGCGATGAAGTGGATGCGAAGATGCCCTATCCGAAAACCGCAACTTCAACACCAGCGAAGGGATCGCGGGTTACCAAGCCCAACAACGACCGCAGATCAGGATCGAATTTAGCTGCCGATGTCGCATCTTTTGCCCCCGGTTGGAAGGTCCGCGACTGGGGCGGTCCGGCCATGAAGCCCGGTTTGCGCGGAGAATGGGATGGTCGCAAGAAGGTGCTGCTTACACACCCGCTCAGTAAGACCGTTCCCTGCGTGCTTTCGCGAAAGGTCGAGGTGCCACAGGGCAAGAAAACCGCCCTGGCCCTTGAGGTAACCAACCACCCCAAGGGCAACTGGAAGCTGGTGGTAAGAGTCAACGGCAAGGAAGCTCTCAGCAAAGACATCGAGGAAACGAAGTGGCAGCAGGTTCAGGTCGACTTGAGCAAATACGCCGGCATGACCGTGAACATCGAGCTGGAGAACCGGGCCACGGGATGGGCCCACGAAGCGGCTTACTGGAGCCGAATTGAAATCACAAACTAGGAGTATCGGTTTGGAGCAGCGAAGCACATTGAAAGCTTTCCCCTCCACCGGGAAACCATTGGCATCGCCTTCCTCTTGCTTGCCATTACGGCGAGTGTATCGATTACATATTGTTCCTGATAATGAGGGCAATCTTCGATTTCTACACCCCGCTTAAAAAACGCCCCACCGCTCAAATTACTAAACCCGAAACCCAGATAACACCCTGAAAACACACGCCTTTTTCCTCTGTGCCCTGCTGCTTTTTCCGGCCTTCTCAGCCGCCCAGCAAGCCGGCTTCAAGCGTCCTCAGGCCAAGCACCGCAACAGCAGGCCCGTGCCGGATCCCTGGCTTGGTCACGGACATGATGAGCACCCGGAAATCCGCAATGCAACCTATCTGAAAACCCCCGCGCAGATCCAAGCAATGCCCGTCAAGGGCGGTGGAGACACCGGCAAACTGAGTTATCCAGAAAGCAGCGGGCTGCGCATTGTCGCCACCGGCCACAGCTGGATGCGGCCTGGCTTTGGCACGCTGCCGGAAATTGCCAAGGCTGCAGGGCTTGAGCAACGCCTGCGGGTTAACTACCGGGGAGGAGAACTTGGGGCAGCGCGCATGATGTGGGAACTGGAAAACGGTATCCTCTCCTCCAGGGGCAAGCCCAACCCGGTATGTTTGAGCGCCATCACGACCGGTGAATGGGATGTCATGATGTGGGGCAGCTACACCAACGACCGGCCCGAATATTACTTCGGGTGGATCGACTTCTGCCTGAAATTCAACCCGGAAATGGAGTTCTATGTCTTCAATGGCTGGCCACAGTGGGCCGATGGTTTCAGCACCGGGGACCGGAAACCAAGGATTGAAAACTACCGGGCCCGGGCAAAGAAAACCCAGCGAAGCATCACCGGGCAAATTGCCGGCCTGGACAAGCGTTACCCGGGCAAAGTCCATGTCATGCCAACCAACGAGGCCATGCTCGCGGCACTGGAACTTTATTTCGAGGGGAAACTTCCGGGCATCAAGGCACTCAACAGGAAGACTGAGGGCAAAAGCCCGTCTATATGGAGTGATGGCGGGCACCTCGGTGAGGGTATGGCTTGGCTGGAGGGCTATGTCTTCTATGCCACCCTCTACAAAAAGTCGCCCAAACTCATTAAACAAAGGCCCAGGCAAAAGCACGTGAATGCCGAGCTTGATGCCATTTTCCGTGAAATCGCCTGGCAAGCCGTGATTAACAATCCACTCTCAGATGTTGCCGATAAAAACGGCAATGGCATTGGTGATGAGATCGAACCCCTAAAGAACAAATGAAACGATTGCTATTTATTCTCTGTTTGCTTGGCGCCTACTCTTCCGTTGCCGTCGCCGATCAGGCCGAACGACCCAACATCCTCTTTATCTTTGCCGATGATTGGGGATGGGGAGATCTCAGTTGCCATGGCCACCCCTATGTCAAAACACCCAACATCGACCGACTGGCCAAAGAAGGGACCGACTTCCATCGCTTCACCGTCGCCAGTGGCGTCTGCTCACCGAGTCGCACCGCCGTGATGACCGGACATTTCCCGGCACGCTACAACATCAATGGTCACTTTGCCTGGGTTCCCAATAATGCCAAGCGGGGTATGCCGGACTGGCTGGACCCGCAGGCACCGCTTTTATCTCGCTTCCTTCAAGGGGCAGGTTACTCAACTGCCCACTACGGCAAATGGCATTTGGCCAATGACATGATCCCAGATTCCCCATCACCTGCGGCGTATGGGTTTGATGCCTATGGGGCCTTCAATTGTTCCGGCAAACAAATGCCGGTGCACGAGGATGCCAGGAATGCCATCGCCTTCATTGAGAAAAGCCATCGGGCGGGGAAACCTTTCTATATCAACCTTTGGCTCCATGAACCCCACACGCCTTTTCATACACTGCCCAAATACCGCAAGCGCTTCCCGCAACTGCAGGAAGCCGACAACATCTACGCCTCCGTGCTATCCCATGCTGATGACCGGGTCGGGAAAGTCCTAGATGCCCTCGATAGGCTCGACATTGCTGATAATACTCTGGTTGTCTTCAGCTCAGACAATGGTCCTGCCAGGATGACGCGCAAGGTGGCACTCAAGAAGATGCATGATACAGCAACCGGCGAAGGATATAACATAGCGGCTGCCAGGGGCATTACCGGCGGGCGCAAGGGATTCAAGGCTTCCCTGTTTGAAGGCGGGATCGGAGTGCCTTTTATTGCTCGGTGGCCGGGTAAAATTGCCGCCGGCAAGGTCGATAAAGCCTCCATCCTTTCAGCGGTGGACCTATTGCCCACCTTCTGTGAGATCGCAGGAGCCCAGTTGCCGGACTCCTATCGGCCTGATGGCATCAGCCAGTTGGCAACCCTAAAGGGGAAAGGCAAGATGCTGCGGGAAAAACCGCTTTACTGGAAGACGCTTTCCACGCGGCCCGTCACACGGCTCATGCCCAGTCACTGGGGCGCCTATGGGGTAGTGCACAAAAACTGGAAGCTGGTAACAGACCAGAGCGTTCAAGAGATTGCGCTGTATGACTTGCTTAAAGACCCGCTGGAAAAGAGCAACCTTGCCGAAAAACACACGCCAATAGTTGCCCGCCTCAAAAAGATGCTGAATGGGTGGCGAGCCACGCTGCCCGCCAAGCCGACAGGCGAGGTTTTTTCCAGCCTGCGCAAAGGCTAGCCCGCATTGTTCAATTAATGCGGCCGCACAAACCCCGCTGCCTGCCATCGTAAAGACGGCGTTTATCAGCTGGACATTGACCGCCTGATGGCCCCATAAGAAAACAACACCCTTGGAATACGAACACAGAATACCAAGCATGAAGCGAAGGAATTTCCTCCAGGCCGGCGCCCTCTGTGGGGGAGCCGCCGCCACGACCGGTGCCGCCCATGGCGCAAAAAGCCACCCTTCAGGTGTCACCGGTTACCAGTACCGGTTGCCCCGCCTTAAGGAGGGCACCCGGCTGCTTTTCATCGGCGACTCCATCACCGACATGAAATGGGGGCGCAACGAGAAAGACCGCAACCACTACCTGGGGCACAGTTATGTCTACTTGATCGCCTCACGCCTCGGGGTCGACATGCCGCAAGCCAAGCTGGAGTTCTTCAACCGCGGGCACAGCGGCAACCGGCTGACCAACCTGAAGTCACGCTGGCAAAAGGACGTGATCGAGATGAAGCCGGACCTGCTGAGCGTATTAATCGGTGTTAATGACCGCAAAGTTGAGAAAGTCAGTGCCTTCGCAGCAGATCAATGGGAAGCGGACTACCGCGATATCCTCACCCGCGCCCGCAAGGCAAATCCTGCACTACGAATTGTCCTGCTGGACCCGTTCGTGTTGAAATCCGGCTGGTGGATGACCAAGGGGGGGCAGTGGGAGACCAGCCGCACACAGATTGCCAAGATGTGTGCTATCGTTACCCGGCTGACCGGGGAATTTGACGCGGTCCACGTGAAGACCCAGGAAGTCTTTGACGCGGCAGCAAAGACGGTAAGCCCAGAGCAGTGGATCTGGGATGGCGTCCATCCCTTGCCGCAGGGTCACGAATTAATCGCGCGCAACTGGTTGCGAGCCGTCAGTGCCTGATTTCCGAAATGAAAAAGAACCCGCGTTTTCTCCTCGCCCTGGCATGGTTCGCACTGGGCACATCGATTCAAGGCGCACCCATGCGCCCCAATATTGTGCTCATCTTTGTCGATGACATGGGTTACGGGGATCTTGGATGTTACGGCAACAAGGCAAACAAAACCCCAAATATCGACCGGCTGGCTGCCGAAGGGCAGCGCTGGACAAGCTTCTATGCCTCAGGAGCGGTCTGTGTGCCAAGTCGAACCGGCCTCATGACCGGTCGTCATCCGGCCCTGTTTGCCGCCGGAAAAAACAATCTTACCAAGGTTCGCGACCATTTGATGGCTGCCATGCTCAAGAAACAGGGATATGCCACGGCTATCCTGGGCAAATGGCACTTGGCCGGCTACCCGCAGGATTTCACCAAGAGCCCAATGCATCCCCTGGAGTGCGGGTTCGATTATCATTTTGGTACACCGGGCAGCAATGATGTGCCGGCACCCCCCGGCAAGCGCCAGACCCGCCGTCTCTTTGACGCCTGTGATAAATTCACCTTCAGTGTGCCGCTTATCCGCGGGCGGAAACTGATTGAATCTCCCACGGACCAGGAGCTACTCACCAGGCGCTATACGCAGGAAGCGGTAAAGTGGATTGACTCCAATAAGGCCAAACCGTTTTTCCTTTACCTAGCCCACAACATGCCGCACGCACCGGTGTTTGCCTCAAGGGATTTTCAGGGTAAAAGCAAAGGTGGTCGTTATGGCGATACCATTGAGGAGATTGACTGGTCGGTGGGGGAGGTAATGAAGGCAATCAAGGATGCAAAAGTGGACGAAGACACTCTAATCGTTTTCACAAGCGACAATGGACCATGGTCGATGTTTGGGCCCCATGGGGGGACGGCAAAACCTCTACGCGGAGAAAAGGGAACCTCCTGGGAAGGGGGTTACCGCGTACCGGGAATCTTCCGCTGGCCTGGAAAAATCAAACCCGGAACCGTGAATGGGATGGCGGCCAATCTGGATTTATATTCTACTTTTGCTGCGATGACCGGTGGGCGAGAGCCTGAAGGAATGAAGGGTTATATTTCCAAGGATATGTCGAGCGTTTTGCTGAAGGAAACAAAGAGCCCGCGTAAGAAGTGGTTCTATTCCCACGGAGGTGCATTGGCCTTTCGGTCGGGTAAATACAAAATTCATTTAGGAAGCAAGGATCGTTCCTCCAACCCTGACACACGGGCACGTGAACCTGTTGCAAAACACGACCCGCCTTTGCTTTATGATTTATCGACTGATATCGCTGAGCAAACGGACATAGCCACCGATCATCCGGAAATTATTGCGCGTTTACTAAAGGAAATGAAAGAGTTTCGTGCGCTTCATTAAATTGAAATTAAAGGTGGATCCCCGGGAGTTTCCTAAGGGGTGCCGGATTTACGCGGTCCCGTTCCTTGGCCGCTCTACCGGTAATGTGTTTAACCTTTGCCACCCATAAGCATTGACCCGGAAGCCCGCGTGCGAAATGCTTCAGCTCAAATGAGACTACTCACCACACTCCTTGCCATCGCCTTGTTGGTGCCGCTACTGACACTTAATGCCGCTGCCAAAGGCAAGCCAAATATCGTGCTGGTCTTTATTGATGACATGGGCTGGGGTGACTTCTCCTGTTTCGGCAACACGCTGGCCGATACACCGAATATTGACCGGATGGCAAAGGAGGGAATCCGCTTCGAGCAGTTTTATGTCAATTCCCCGATCTGCTCGCCCTCGCGAACAGCCATTTCCACCGGGCAGTATCCGCAACGCTGGAAGATCACCTCCTACCTGAGTAACCGCGACCACAACCGGAAACGCGGCATGGCGCAATGGCTCGACCCAAAGGCACCAATGCTGGCCCGCGCGCTCAAGCAGGCCGGTTATGCTACCGGCCACTTCGGCAAATGGCACATGGGGGGGCAGCGCAACGTGGATGACGCCCCGGCAATCAGCAGTTATGGCTTTGAAGAGTCCCTGACAAACTTTGAGGGCATGGGCCCAAAGCTTCTTCCCCTGACCCTCAAGCCCGGGCAGGACCCCAAAAAACCCGGGCGTATCTGGGGAGATGCACAGCGGTTAGGTAAAGGTGTGCGCTGGATGCAACGCTCGCACATCACCGCCGGGTTTGTCGACGAGGCCATTCCGTTCATCAGGAAAGCCCTCAAGGCCGACAAGCCCTTCTACATCAACCTCTGGCCGGATGATGTGCACAGCCCCTTCTGGCCACCGGTCGACAAGTGGGCGGACGGCAAGCGCGGCCTTTATCACTCCGTGCTGCAGGCAATGGATCACCAGCTCGGCAAGCTCTTTACCCTGATTAACAACGATCCCACGCTGAAGAACAACACCCTGGTGCTGATCTGCTCAGACAACGGTCCGGAAAAAGGTGCCGGTTCCTCCGGGCCTTTCCGGGGATTCAAGACACACCTTTATGAGGGGGGCGTGCGCTCCTCGCTCATTGCCTGGGGACCCGGCCTGGTGACCGGAAAAAACCACGTCAACCGGGACTCGGTCTTCTCAGCCATTGACCTGGTGCCCACCCTGCTGGACATCACCGGATCACCCCATCCCAAGGGCATAAAATATGACGGGGAGTCATTAGCGGGGATCCTGCTGGGCAAGGCCGCCGGCTCACGCAAAGCAGCCATTTATTTCCGCCGCCCACCGGACCGGGACTCCTTTTATGGCGACAATGACCTACCGGACCTGGCAGTCCGGGACGGCAAGTGGAAATTCCTCTGTGAATATGACGGAGGTGAGCCTGAACTCTTCGACATGGTAAAGGATCGCGGCGAGACCAGCAACGTTGCCGGCAAACACCCCGAATTAGTCGCCCAATTCACCAGGGCCTGCATCACCTGGCATCAATCGCTGCCCCCGGACAACGGCCCGCAACTGGCAACCGATGCCCGAAAACCAAACAGGAAATCGACAAAGAAATGATAAGCTTTATCAAAAGATCCACGGCAATCCTGTTTGCCCTCCCGGTATTGTTTTCTTTTGCTTCACCCTCACAGGCGCAAGCTTCCTCTAGCGCCCTTCATGCCGCATTCAAGTCACACTGCATCAAGTGCCACGGCCGTGACGGCAAGGTCAAGGGCAAGGTCAACCTGCTGGCACTGAAATCCGACGCGGACCTGCTGGCCCGGCCAAAGCTGCTCGAGAACCTGGTCGCCGTCTTGAAAGAGCACGAAATGCCGCCCGAGGACGAGCCACCCCTGCCTCAAGCCAAACAGGAGCAAATGGTCGAGCAGCTGGAGGTAATGCTTCAGGAAGCCCTGAAAACCCAGCCTTACGTAACCACGCCGATCCGGCGCATGAACCGCTTCCAGTACAACAACGCGGTGGTCGACCTGCTGGAGCTTGATCGCCCGATTTTCCGTCTCAACGAGAGGCTCATGCGCCGGCGCGATAATTATTTCCATCCGGAAAGCAAAAAGATGCCCGCACAGGTGCGGGTTTCCAGCCGGCCACTGAGCAAGGACATCGACAACCAGCGCCCCGAGGGTTTCAGGGGCGTGGCATCCTTTCCCCAGGACAAGCGTGCCGAGCACGGCTTCGACAACCGGGCTGACCACCTGACGCTTTCGCCTCTGCTGATGGAGTCCTTTCTCAGGCTCAGCCAGACCATCTCGGAGAGTCCTGACCTCAACCCGAAGGAATGCCGCAGCTGGAAATGGCTTTTCAGCATCCCGGACCCAGAGGATTCGAACCCCGCAAGGACAGCGCAGGCCATGAAGCCAAGGATCGGCAAGCTGTTGCGGCGGGCATTTCGCCGGCCGGTCGATCCCGAAACACTGGAGAGGTTCGTCAAGTTCTCGGAACAGCAGCTTGCCGGGGGTGCCTCCATTGAGGCAACCATGCGCTCGGTGGTGGGTGCGGCTATCGGCATGCCGGACTTTCTCTATTTTTATGAAACTCCCAACAGGGAAAACGCAAAGAGCGAAAGCCGGGGCCGGGAGCCAATCAGTGACTTTGAGTTGGCCTCGCGGTTGGCCCTGTTTTTCTGGAGCAGCATCCCCGATGATACCCTGCTGGACCTTGCCGGGCAGGGGAAGCTGGGTGATAAGGAAACACTCAGCGCACAGATTGATCGCATGCTCAATGACCGGCGCTCCGGGCGTTTCTGCGACAACTTCCCGGCACAGTGGTTGCAGCTTGACCGCCTGATTACCTCGGTCCCGGACCCCAAGAAATTTGCCTACTTCTACCTTGTCGACGGTTATCGCACCAGTATGCACATGATCGCAGAGCCTCTGCTTCTCTTTGAGACCATCTACATCGAGGACCGTTCCATCATGGAATTAATTGACCCTAAATACACCTGGGAGAACGGCATGTTGCGGGCAAACTACGCCGGTCACTCCAAGGCAGGCCACGATGTGGTGACCCAGCTCTTCAAGCGAGTGCCACTGGACGACCCGCGCCGTGGCGGAGTGATTACCAATGCCGCCGTCATGACAATGACCGCCACCCCGACCCGAACCCAGCCGATTACCCGGGGCGCCTGGATGAACGCGGTGATCTTCAATGATCCGCCAGAACCGCCGCCGGCGGATGTCCCGCCCCTGCCCGAGGCCAGCAAGGAGGAACTTGCCAAGCTCACCATTCGCGAGAGACTGGCTGCTCACCGCAAACGCGAGGACTGTGCTGGTTGTCATAACCAGATTGACCCCCTGGGGTTTGCCCTGGAAAACTACGGGCCAACCGGTGTCTGGCGTGACAAGTATGAGAACGGGCGCGAGGTCGATATCAGCGGTGTTCTCTTCAAGCAGCATGAGTTCAGGGACTTCGCTCAATTCAAGCAAATCATCGTCAAGGAAAAGCAACGCTTTATCCGTGGTTTCATCGAGCACCTTCTCTCCTACGCCCTGGGCCGGGAACTTGGACCCGCGGACTCTCCCGCTCTCGAGGAAATCACAAGAAAGGCCACCGCAGGGGAAGACCAGATGCGTGTCGTGCTCAAGAATATCGCCATGAGCAGGCCGTTCCTGCATAAGAACACCCTGGCTCCGCTTCCCGGCAGAAAGCATTCCGCTCAGTGAAATGAAACCGCTGGGGAGAAGCGCATTTTCACTTCGTCAGCCCCGTAATCTCCGCTTACAATACAGAAAGGACATCTTCCACATGAACAATACCGAGAGTATTCGCCCTGTTTCACGCCGCAGGTTCATCACGTGCGCCGGTGGCGCGACCCTCAGCCTGCCGTGGCTTGAAAGCTTTGCCAATGCCGGGGAGGGCAAGGACAGCGTCCCGGCTCAGCGGCTGGCCTTCTTCTACCTGCCCAACGGCATCACCCGCCGCGGCTTCTTTCCCGGCGAGGGGGACCGGGCACTGCCGAACTTCGCCGGCCAGAACAACGTCTGGCGCTTTGAAGGCAAGACGGTACCGACCGGCAGGCATCCCCTGACACTCACGCCGACTTTGGCACCACTGCACAAGATGCGCGGCAAAGTCTCGCTGATCACCGGCATGGATCGCACCTTCCAGCACGGCACCGATTCCCATGCCCAGTGCGCCTCCTGTTTCCTCACCAGCGTTGCCCCGTATGAGGTCAAGAACTCCGCCTATCCACTAACCCGCACGCTGGACCACATCGCCGCCGACAGCATCGGACGGACAACCCCCTATTCAACGCTGGAGCTCAGCTGCAATGACCACAAAAACAACATCGAGTCGATCTACTTCGACAACATGTCCTGGTACGGCACGGGTCACGTCGCGCCCTCGATGAGGAACCCGCGCAAGATTTACGACCGGCTCTTCGGTATGCAGGCCAATGCGCGCATGCGCAACATCACGGACCTCGCCCTGGGCAATGCCCGCCAGTTGCAAAAACGGCTGGGCCGCGAAGACCGTCAAAAATTTGGTGAATATCTGGAGTCCATCCGGACGGTCGAGACAAGGATGGATCGCATTGACAAAATGAAGTCCGAGCTGGCTGCTGCCAATGTCAAGCGGCCGGCCGAGCACTTGCCGCGCAATGAATACATTCACCTGATGGGCGACCTTCTGGTAATCGCCCTGCAAAACGGCCTGACCAATGTCGGCACCCTCATGCTGGGGCCCGAGCGCTGGACGACCGCCACCAACTGGGAAGGCATCCTCGACAAGCCCTACAGTCACCACGCCATGACCCACTCCATTGGCAACCACATGGAGCAGCTCCTCAAGCTGGACCGCTTCCATGTTGCGGCCTTTGCCCGGCTGCTCGAGCGCATGGATCAGGTTGAGGAAGCCAACGGCACCACGCTGCTGGACAATACCATTTTCACCCTCGGGGCAGGCATGGGGGATGGCACCACCCACCAATACAATGATTTACCACTCGTTGTCGCCGGGGGTGGAAGTGGCAAACTCCGGCAGGGCGGCCACATCCACTGCAAGAGGGGCACCCCGCTGGCCAACCTTTGGCTGACCCAGTTGCGCGCCCTTGGAATTAAGCGCGATGGCTATGCCGACAGCACCGGAACTGTCCGCGAAATCCTCGCCTGAGACTGCCACCAAGATATCAAGCAAGATGAGACTCCTCCTGCCCGGCATAGCCGTGATGTTGGCCTTGGCCGCGGATATTCCCGCAGCTGCGCGCCCGAATATCATCGTCTTCCTGGTCGATGACTACGACAAGGAGGAAGCCAGCGTCTACGGCGGCAAGGTGCTCACCCCCAACCTGGAACGCCTGGCAAGGGAAGGTATCACCTTCGACAACGCACACGTGACCAGCACGGTGTGCACTCCCTCGCGCTACACCTTTCTGACCGGCCGCTATGCCGGTTCCTCCTACCACAAGGAATACCGCGAATTATTCCCACCCGGCCAACAGGCACTGCCGGCCTTCAATGTCGGCCTTGAGCCGGATAACATGAATATCGGGGCAGCGTTGGCTGAAAACGGCTACGCCACGGGCTTTGTCGGCAAATTCCACGTCGGACCATCCCTCAGTGACCCGGCTTTTCGCAACAAATACGGGCTGCATGACGTGCAAAAAAACACGCCCTTCACCGAGAAACTCAACCGCCAACAATTTGAGAACGAGAAAAAATTCCGCAAGGCGGTCAGGGATTACGGTTTTACCTGGGCCAAGAATATCTACTGGGACAACACCAAGGCCCCCTTCCAGAGCCACAATCCGGAATGGACCGTGGCCGCCGCCGTGGAATTCGTCCGGGAGCACCGGGACCGGCCGTTTTATTTACACTACTGCACCACCCTGCTGCACGGGCCCAATGGCTCGTGGCACAAGTCGCTATCGCACCCGAAAGTCACCGGCGAGGGAATCATCAAAGAGCACCTGAAGGCGATGCCGGCACGATCCACAGTGATGGAGCGCATCGGAAAAGCCGGGCTCAGCTCCAATGAGGCCGGTTACCTATGGATGGATGACTCGCTCGGGGTACTGCTCGACACACTGGAGGAGCTCAAGATCAGTGAGAACACCGTGGTACTCTTTATCGCCGACCACGGCTCAGGCAACAAGGGCTCACTCTACAAGGCCAAGGGCACCGAGGTGCCGTGTATCATGCGCTGGCCGAAGGGCATGAAGGCGGGGTTGCGCAGTGACCAACTCATCCAGAACACCGACTTTGTGCCGACCTGGTTTGAACTGGCGCAAACCGCCCTACCCGACGGCTACAAGGTTGACGGCGTGAGCCTGAAGCCGCTTTTCCAGAAACCGGATGCCCCGGTCCGGGAGTATGTCTATCAGGAAATAGGGGCGGCGCGTTCCATCAAGACCAGGGACTTCAGCTACATTGCCCTGCGCTACACAAGGGATCAGGTGGCCGGCGTGCGCAGCAACAACCGACGCAACCTGAAGTCCATGACCGGGCTGAGCGGCGGGGTCTCGCGCTCCATTGCCGCTCACCCCCACGCCTACACCGGTGACCAGCTCTATGACCTGAAGAGCGATCCTGACTCACAGAAGAACCTCGCCTCCCGCAAACGCCATGCCAAGACCCTCAAGCGCATGCAGGAACTGCTGATCCGGGAACTGGGGAAATTTTCCCAGCGCCCATATGGCGAGTTCTTTACCGGTGGCAACTCAGTCGCCGGCGGCAGCTATGAGGATGTCTTCGAGACACTGCGTAAAGCAGCGGCCGACAAGAAAAAGAAAAAGTAAATTCTAAGGGAAATGAAACCCATCCTGATCATCCTTGCGCTTTTCAGTGCCGCTGCACCACTGATCGGTGCGGATAAACCCGGCTTTGACCTGCAGGCGCACCGGGGGGGCAAAGACCTCTGTCCGCCGGGCAACATCCTGCCGGCCTTCAGGAAAGCCCTGGACCTTGAGGTCACGACCCTCGAGCTCGACACCCATATCACCAGGGACGGGAAAATTATCATTATCCATGACTCGGGTGTCCTGGAAAAAGCCGTCAGGAAACCGCCGCAAACCCACGGTTACCGGATCAGGGAGCATGCCTTGAGCGAGATTAAACAATATGTTATCCGCACCGGGAATGGCAAAACAGCCACTATCCCTACCCTGGATGAGTTCTTCCTGTTCCTGAAAGCCTACCCCGGCGAAACCGGAATCCCTGCAGGAGCCCGTGAAAACGCACGGGCAATCCGGCTGAATATCGAGACCAAGCAGGAAGGCTATGAGGACAAACTCGTGGCACTCATCAAAAGCCACGGGCTGGAAAAAAGAACGACTATCCAGTCCTTCAAGATGGCCTCCATCGTCAAGGCAAAGCGCCTCTCGAAAGTGATCAGGACATCGGCACTCACCCAGTCCCTTGAGGAAGCCATGACGGCGCAAGCCGATTACTGGTCTCCTGAATATCCTGAGCTCAACACCTCACGGGTCAAGAAAGCGCACGCCGGCGGACTGAAAGTCGTGCCTTGGACCTGCAATGCAAAGAAGGACATGGCCAGGCTGATCGACCTCGGCGTGGACGGCATCATCACTGATGACCCTCCGGCACTCATTGAATTACTGAAAAGAGCAGGTCGTAAATTCTAATCGCAGTAACATCAATGAGGTGCTAGGCTCACCGCAATTCGGATTACAATCCTGATGGACAGCGAAGAGCTCCAACGCCTCAAGGAGGCCCTGCCAAAACTCCCAGACCTCAACTGGGGCCTGTTTAAGATTATCTTCCTGGTCTTGGTGGCGATTGTCGGCATCCTCACCTCCGTCTACACCATCCCCGCCGAGTCCGTCGGTGTCGTGATGCGCTTCGGGAAATACTCATCCGCGAGCGGCCCGGGACTGAAAATGAAGCTGCCATTCTTCATTGACCAGGTAAAGGAAGTTCCGCAATTACGTGAGCTCAAGCAGGAATTCGGCTTCGGCACCACCGGTGCCACGAACAAGTTTCAATACTCAGCCCAAAACATTCAGGAAAAAGAGAAATCGATGGTCACCGGCGACAGCAACGTGGCCCTTGTCGAGTGGGTGGTGCAATATAAAATCAACGATGCCTACCAGTTCCTGTTCATGGTGCGGGACCCCGACGGGACACTGCGCGACTCCTCCGAGTCCATCATGCGTGAGGTAGTCGGCGACCGGACCGTCGATGAGGTAATCACCTTTGGACGACAGGAAATCGAGTTCGATGCCAAGACGAAACTACAGGCACTTGTCGACAAATATGAAATGGGATTAAACATTACATTAGTCCAGCTCAAGAGGGTCAACGCGCCACGCGAGGTGCAGGCCTCGTTCAATGAAGTGGAATCCGCGAAGCAGGAACTCGAGCAGGCAAAGAACCGTGCCACGGGAACAAAACTCAGTGCACTCAAGGCAGAGCAGGGAAAAGCGGACAAGCTGGTCCTCGAAGCGGAAGGCTACGCCACAGAAAGAATCAATCAGGCGGAAGGTGACGTGGCTGCCTTCAATGCCGAATTTGAGGAATATATCAAGGCGCCGGAAGTCACCAGGCAACGCCTCTACCTGGAGGCGATGGCGGAAACACTTCCCAAGCTGGGACGCAAGATCATCCTTGATGATGAGGCGCAGCAGCTCCTGCCCTTCCTGCAGATTGACCCCGCCAGAAAATGACCATCGCCTTCCGCATCATTATCGCCGGCATGATCCTCATCATGGGCATGTTCCTTACCGGGGCCGCCTACACCGTGAAGGAATACGACCAGGTGGTTATCACACAGTTTGGCAAGCCGATTGGCACCCCCGTCACGGCAGCCGGGCTGAAGTTCAAGATCCCCTTCATCCAGAAGGCAAACCGCTTTGACAAGCGCGCACTGGAGTGGGACGGAGCACCCACTGAAATGGTCACCCGGGAAAAGACCTTAATCGAGGTCGACACTTTCGGCAGATGGAAAATTGCAGACGCTAAACTCTTTCTGGAAAGCGTGCAGGATGAACGCCGCGCCGACTCACGCATTAAAACTCTTCTTGAGGGAATTACCTTAAAGGCGGTCGGCAACCACAACCTGATTGAGATCGTGCGGTCGACGAAGGATCGCGTGCCCGAGGTGGAAAGCCCTGATATAGATGATACTGACGCAAGGGAAGAGGAAGCACCCAAGGTCGATGAGCAAAAGCCAATGATCTGGAAATCAATCTCCAAGGGAAGATCACTAATTGAGACGGAAATCTACGAGAAAGCGAAAAAGGGATTGGAGCGCCTGGGGATCGAGTTGCTCGATATCCGGTTTAAAAGGTTTAATTATAATCCCAAGGTTAGGCAGCAGATTTACACCCGGATGACTACTGAGCGCCAAGCAATCTCCATGGAGTATCGCGCAGATGGAAAAGGCGAGGGAGACCGTATCCTCGGTGAAATGGAAAAGGAGCTCAAGCGCATCACGTCGGAAGCCTACAAGCAGGTGGCAACCATCAGGGGAGCTGCAGATGCAACCGCGATAGCCACCTACGCTGCCGCCTACAACAAGAGCAAGGAGTCAGTTGAATTCTATGAATTCAAAAAGACCATGGACCTCTACCGCACCACCCTTTCCTCCGACACCTCCGTGATCCTGTCGACAAAGAGCGACCTGTTCCGCTACCTGAAGGGACATGGCGGGACACCGAACGAGCAGTAAGCGATAAACACCCGGACATGGCTGCAGCTCAATGCACGCATCAATCAAGTCGGTTGGCATTAGTCTATAAAGTCCTCAGGCCGCTTCTGCTCACCGTGCTGTGCATCGGCGCCAACGGTTGTAAGCGTGAGGGGTCCCCGGGTGATGACTTTGACTTCCGGCTCGGCCACTGGACCGTGGAGATCACCAGCCGGGAAACAGGGAAAGGCCCGGTGACCAGGCAACAGGAAACGGTTGGACGCTGGAGGGAAAAGGGCAAATCGGTGGAAGCTATCTCTGAATTAACCAGCGCTGAAGGACAAGTATTGCTGCTTAAGCACATGGTGGTGACCTTTGACGCCGGGCTCTCCTGTTATGTGGATACCAGTGAACTCTCCAATGGTGCCAAAATGATTCACCATACCGCCTGGGATGAGACCAATGGCGTATTTACCATGCAACAAATTTCCCCGGAACCGGCAAAGGGAAGCCAAAATATCTCCACGGCAACGCGGGTTGATAAAGACAACTTTGTCCTGGAATCGGAAGAAAAATCCTTCGGTGGTGTGACGGTGGGGTCAGCAACAGGAAAGAAAACCCGCATCGGCAAGGCAGATGATGCGCGCTTTGAGCAACTGGAAAAAAAGTTCGCCGCATGGCGTGCAAAAGCTGCTGCCGCAAAGAAAAAATAAAAGCCGGGAAGCCGGCTTAAGGGCAGCGGCACCAAAGGCGACGATTTTTTCTATTCCACTCGGATCACAATCCGGGCTAGTTTCAAGGCGATGCCTGAAACGCCAAGCCCATCCTCTCCCGCCAACCTCATCCTGCGCCATGAGTCGGAAGCCGCAAGGGAAGCCAGTGCCTGCGGATACCGCTATCGCCTGCTGAGCCGGGGAGATGATGATGTTGCCGCATGGGCCCATGCCGTTGACATTGACGGCGCCCGCCCCCACTACCACAAGCGTGCCACTGAGCTCTACTATGTCCTCGAGGGCAGCGGCAAAGTGCTCCTCGACGGCAGGCAGCATGAAGTGCATAAGGGCAGCATGATTCATATTCCTCCCGGCGTGGTGCACAGTGCCATTGGAAAAATGCGCGTGCTGGTTGTCGGCATTCCCGATATTGACGATTCCGATGTCTTCTACGTCGATGAGGATTGATGATGCCAATCACATCGTGGCCTTCATGCCATTGTGCCCTTCTTATTTCCATCCTGTTTAAAAGTCATGACCCTAACCGATACCCAGAGTAAGCCCCCGGCACGCCGTGCCCCTGTCGCAATGATCCTGATCGCCCTGCTGCTGGCCCTTGGCACCCCGGCACGCAACGCCGGGGCGCAAGTGGATAAGGATGCCCTGCCGCCGGTGGAGAAGGGCTTCGAGATCAACTTTTTTGTCAAGGAACCGCATATTATCAATCCCTCATCACTCTGTTTCGATCGGCAAGGCCGCCTTTATGTGGGAGCAGGCCCGCAATACCGGCATCCAAAGGAGGATTCGCCCACCGACTACATCAAGATCCTGATTGATGTGGATAATGACGGTGTCGCCGAGACGGTAAAGACTTTCGCCGAGGGGCTCAACTGCGTTCAGGCGATGGCCTGGAAGGGCAATGAACTCTGGGTCGCCAACGCGCCGGAACTCACGGTGCTGCGTGATACCGACGGGGATGATGTCGCCGACGAGTACCAGGTCATCTACACGGGACTTAACAACCTGCGCCACAGTGTGCATGGGCTTAACTGGGGACCCGACGGCTGGCTTTATTTCACCATGGGCAACACCTGGGTGAAGCCGAACGCACCAAAGCCGGTTCGCGACCTGCAGGGTATCCAGTCTGACGACAAGACGCAATACCCGATGACCAAGGTCTACACAAGGGACACCTACCCGAAAAGCTACCACCCAATGAACAAGGATGAAAAAGAAGGTGGCATTTTCCGTTGCCGACCCGGCGGGCACGGCCTTGAGCTCTACGCCCGTGGTATGCGCAACCCCTGGGACATGTGCATGGACAGCGGCTTCAACTGGCTAGCCACCGACAACGACCCGGGCCGGCCGGGCGAGCG
>Ga0315331_10001100_pt1 | contig 20068 bp, 13 predicted proteins | sample M160m34915metaG_FD_203456 | JGI IMG/M metagenome (GOLD analysis project Ga0315331, IMG submission 203456) | Ammonia-oxidizing marine archaeal communities from Monterey Bay, California, United States - M1 60m 34915 | ecosystem: Environmental > Aquatic > Marine > Intertidal zone | place: USA...
GGATTGAATCAGAAGGTGTTTCAATGCAAAATGCGGAGCGTCTGACTCTAGAATTTTTGAAAGAACATTGTTCTCCAAATCAGTCTCCATTATGCGGTAACACTATCGGACAGGACCGTCGATTCTTACGCAGATATATGCCGGATTTACACGAGTTTTTCCACTATCGAAGTGTTGATGTAACGAGTATCAAGATTCTTGCCAGATCATGGTACCCAGAGGTAGGTAAGTGGCGAAAGAACTCAGGACATAGGGCTCTTGACGATATCAGAGGAAGTATAGAGGAATTAGCCTACTATCGTGATAAATTGTTTCGCGATTGATTAGATCACTCAATAGCATTCCCTCTAGCGTCGGTAATTACTAGATTTACTCCTAGCCCTGTGCGGTGGAAGCAAATCAAATCGAGCCCATGAATAAGATGTCCAGTTCTGGCTCTACCTAAGGCTCCACTATCTTCCAAATCACTTAGAGGTCGTCTGACTCCATCAACATCATCGAACCAAGGGAGATGGCCTTCTGGTGAGAATCTGATTCCAAGAATCATGTCTGTCCCTTCAGTCCATTGAGCCGCATCTGCATCTGCACCACTAGGAATCGCAGGTGCATTTGGATGGGTGTGCAACCAATGGGTGAATCTACTTCCACGTGATCCTCGATCTCTTGAGAATAGTCCATCCATCCATTCCTCAGGAACATGGTGAACCTCAAAAGAATCTCCTCGGTTTACCAGGTGAGGTTCTCCAAGTAGATATCCCTGTCCAGCAAATAATCCGGTTTCCTGATCTGCTCCAGAGTACGCCTCTACTACTTCCTTCGGATTTGTCCGCTTGTTATCGGGATCCATTCCTACTAGAATCTCATCGGGTAAGGATTGAAATGTCCAATCAAGAATTGTTGCTAAATTTTGGATTGGCATCAATAATACTGCAGCGTATGAGTCTCGGTTTGCTAATGATTGGCTATTGTATCGACTAGCCGCTTCGTGCAACCAAATAGGAATCAATTCTTCCACACCTCATGATTTACGAGTTGGAACTTGTCTATTGAACCATCAGCGCCTGCATATTCCATTGCTTCATTTGCCGCACTTGAACTACTGATTCCTAGAATCATTCTCGGCCTTTGTATTTGACCAGCAGTGACTAATTCTAGCAGGCCTCGGAGTACTTCTAGACCCTTTATCGGGGGGATATAGTGGTCGAGTAGTAAGAGGTCTGGCTTGAATTTTACAACACGATCGAAGCAATCCATAGTATTCCAATATTGCAAAAATTCCCAATCACCGAGATCTATTCCACCTTCAACAAGAATCTTCTCTATGTCATAGGAGTCCTCGAATACGAGTACTCGCATACTTACATCTCCTGATGTTCCCACCAAGGAGGTGCCTCGAACCATGAATCATGATTCTCAACTCTATCAATTAGGGGAACTCCGAGGTCAAATGAGTTGACTAACAGTCCACTGACTGCACAAGGAGATGGAATGTAGTCCTCACCACTTTCTGTAAATTCTAGACTTAGAACCCCTGAAGGCACTATGACATCCATCGGATTAAATTCCATTAACATTCTATAACTCGAAAGTGACGAGGTTGCCTTTGATTCATAACCACCATCACGATATCTAACATCCATTGTTGCATGCCCGAGTCTAAGACCACTTTCTCCATCTTTCATAGTAACGAATAGTTGACCTCCATTACACAATCCAGTGCTAACATCCGTGTGAAGAGTCGGAAGACCAGAGATATGTATAGGCCCATCAGAAATCTCTAGGGTTATTTCGAATCCTCCTGAAGTTGAGGACACTCTTTGGTTTCCTCCATCGGCAGATACTTCCAGTATAGAGACATCTTCAGGTGGCCAAGTTTCCTCGAGATGCCATCGTCCATCATTACGCTGCATTTGCACATATGACTCAGGTTCATCTCCAATTCCTTTCAGATAATACTCAAACCAAGGAAACAACTCAACAGCCCAATCGAAACGTGTCATGTTTGGATAGGCCTCTGCCCCGTATCCACTCGTAACTTCCGAATGTCTATCCGGCTGGTCGGGGTAATTGTGTGCCCACTGACCTGCAATTGTTCGAACGTTGATTCCCTGTTGACGAAGTAATTCATGGGTTGGGAAAGCGTGGTACGGATCGACATTCCAATCCTGCATTCCCCAGACGATGTAGACGCTACCGTTGTAATTATCAAGAACATCCTGCAAATGATATCTCTCATCCCAATAATCATTCCACTGGTCACCGCCAAAGCCTGCTCCTAGCCATGTTGTAAAGGGACTAACTGGCCCAATCGCGTCATCGCTGCACATACGCATATCGTCCTCGGTCGCGTCAGCAGTCGCGCCTTCGTAGAGGACATCGTAAAGCATCGCTCTAGCCTCGGATGATCCGTTGCGGTAGAACATCTGCTGAACTCCAATCGAACCAGATATTGGAACGATAGTCTTGAGATGTGGAGATGGGTTTTGGGCGGCTTCCCAATTTGTAGTTCCAGCATAGGACTTGCCCATCAATCCGACATTTCCATTTGACCAATTCTGTTCACCTAGCCAATGAACTGCTGCTTGAATTCCTATTTGTTCACCTAAGCCTTTGACGTCTTGACAATGTGTCGATTCCCCAGTTCCGAAAGTTGAGACTTGAGCTAAGGCGTAGCCATGGGGTACGAATTGGTCTAACACCCAAGCACCGACTCCTGCATCCGGAATTGTATTCGGGTTAGAGTCATCACCTGCTACACCTTCTCCTCCAAAGTCGTAGTACGGATGGATAGTCGCAATTACTGGGACTTTAGTTCCAGGTTCTACATCTGGCATCCACAATGCGATGTGCATTAGAGCTGGTCCAGGATACCCTACATCTTGCTCACTTGGAGGTAAATCGACTTCGACGAAGTGTTCAGTAGGGCCACTCCAAGTATAGGGACCTGCTTCTGGCAATTCGCTGCGCAATCCAGTCATATTGAGATCCATTTTGTAGCGTTGATTGACGGGTGTATTCCACCAATCTTCATCTTGTTTACCGGCGATAGAAGGCCCTGCTGCAGTCCAAAGTGTGGACAAAATCAGCATCAAAATGATAGCAACAACTGCAACTCCTCCACCGATAAGGTAGCGTGAATCTAACTCCTCAAGTCTGTCAGAGAAATTGAAGCCACTTCTCTCATTTTGTTCGACTATAGTGGCTTCAAGGGCATCTTCAAGGGAGTGGTCGTGGCCACAGCACTCCTCGCCCATCAGGTTACCGACTTGGGTCTAGCAAATGAGACTGATGCTTCTTCGAAGCATCACGTGCGAGGGATGAAATGCAAATCCAGCACCAAATGATCCCAATGAGGAGCATAGGATTTTACTCGAACTCTAGAAGTTTCCGAGATTGAAAAATCGTGTTTTATGTTTGATAATTTTATGATAATTTCATCGACCCAAGACTGATGATTTGAGGCTGGCGCTACACCATGAATGTGAAGAAAACCACCATCGTTTTTAAGACAATTAATTGCTAACTCAAACCCACCTTCTGCGGTTGGTAATAATCCTAGAATTACTCTATTTGCTTGACCTGATAAATGTGGCGCAGTCATACGATTATCACCTTCATAGATAGTGCATCTATCAACTACATTGTTATGTTCTAATGACCACTTTAGTGCCCTTACTGCATTGGGGTTCCACTCGCAACAATGAACATGGTTTACTTTGGATTTTACTAGCATTGGAAGTGTGTAATATCCAATCCCAGAGAAAAGGTCGACAACGGTTTCTCCGTTCCTTCCAATCTCCCCCATTCTTCGACGCTCATTGACGTTACCCGCTGAGAACATACACTGAGTGAAATTGTATCCATAATCAATTCCATTTTCTCTTCGAACGACCCAATCATCTTCACCGTAAAGGAGATCGACGCTGGATTCTCGTCTCTCTCCTACGATTTCACCAATTTTCCCAACGCGTTTTACCTTCAAAGCAGATGCAATCGCAGACCATAATGCAGAGTCATCAATCTGATTCCAACCTTCTTCTGTGAAAGCGTTACGGGGTAATAATACAACGTCTGCAAATTTTTCCCATCGGTTTGGAAGGGACTCCAACAAAGAAGAATCAGCACCGTTCTGCTGAATCAATTGGCCGACGATTTGACGTAGTCGGTCGTGCGGGTCCCGCCCATACATCGCTTCTCTGACGATGCATGCCGGATTCAGACTTATGGTATATGGCCGCCCATACGCGCGGCATGAGCCGCGCGGCAGTCACATTGGTCATCCTGTTGATGATGCAAACTGTAGCCGCCGCTCCACCACCTGGAGACTCTGAGGTAGTCAACGATATCTGTTCAACGTGGAACAGCGAAAACGGAATCTGTGACGACTACGATTCTACCTTAGATGCAACATTCGCTGAAGAATGGGTTGAAGGTCAGATTCGAATGGTTATGGAAACTGCTTCTAGTATCGAGATGAGTATTGAATTTGGAATCCATGAGCTACCCAGAGATGAATTGGGGCTTCTTGATATTGACCTAGAAGGAGATAGTAATCCATCCGATGGAATCCCAGCAGATTACATCAGAAACTACCGTGATTTAGCACGAGATGGCTCCTCTGTGGAAGACAAAATGATAGATTATGTAGAACAATTGATCCAAGAAATTGTTGATGAAAATTTCCCAGGCGCTACAATTGGCGCAATTCAACCAACATCTGAGATTATATTCTTCTCGCGTGAAGAAGCAGTTTGTACAATGAATCCGGATATCGACTCAATCGATGAGGAATTAGATAGGGTAAACGACCCATTCTATCCTCCCATTTGTTTGCGTTCTGCGTTATCGCTAATCATTGACCCAGCAAATATCGGAATGGACCCGAATACCGGAGATGTGGATAGGTTGATGGAGGGATTAATGGTAATGGGAGGAGAGGTAATTTCGAATTTTACAACCATCGCGTCTTCAGGACAATATCTCGAATACGTGATGATTCCTCCTGCATTTGCTACAGTTTCTTCAGTTAATTCTCCAGCAGAAATTTTTCAGTTAGACCAAAGCGAACAGGCGGAGACAGGAGCAAGGGTTTCAATCGACAATCTTGCGGGTTCGACTTTTTCGGCGCCCACTTTGGTCAACTTGGTCGCAACTCTCGATAGTGGAATTTCCCCTCCCGACTGGCAAACTGAAGCCGGCCCGTCTTTACGATTGATAGTGGATGTCGATCTTAGGGACCGAATGAATAGTAGAATCGACATGGAAATCTACGTTCATCATCTAAGTGCTGAAACTCTAGCCGAGTGGGGTCTAAATCTTGAAACTGATACAATTAGTTTAGATTCTGTAACTTCTGATGGAATCAGAATGTTTGATTCCGAATTGGATGTAGATGTAGATGGGATGTTGAATGCTATACCTATAGATACACTTTCAGATACATTTTCTGAGGCACTTGGTGTAGATGTATTGTTTCAAACACCTACCTTTGCTCCAGCACAAGATTCTGGTGGGTTGATGTTCATTCATGACCCTAGTACGACCTGTGATGAGAATCTAGCATTTAGATACTGTTTGGGCGATTCTGGAGCTATGGCTAGTACCTATCCTATTATTCTACAGACCAATTCAATGCCATCTCAGATGCAGGCGTCAAGCATCGTTAGCAAGTTAACTCAACATGCAAAGGGAGATATCTCTAGTCTTGATTTATCGATATTAACAGATGAGGATTTGGCTTCACTGATGAGTGTATTAGAATTAGATCTTGAGGTTGATTTGGGTTTCTTACAAGATATACTACCCGAGGGATTTCCAAGCGCTGATATCTCAATGACAGTTCAGTTACCCGAATGGCTAGATTTGGCAGATTCTGAATCCAACAGCCTAGTATTCCATTCAGAAGGACCATCTACACAGAACTTTGCCCTAGGTGGCTCTAGACCCTATGATTGGAAGCAGGCAATTTGTCTAGAGAGTGGCCGAGGAGGGGTGGGAGACCCTACAGAGTGTACCGATGATAGTGAAGATTTGATTTGTAGTTCGACACAGGAAACCTGTGTTTCTATGGATGTAGATATGGAAATTGAGAGACTGGCAGTTAGAGAGACGCAGGCTGCTATCGAATTCGAATTTACAGCAGATGTCACCCTTGAAATATATCGACTAGGAATAAATTTAGTAGACGAGGAAAACCTGAAGATTAGTCCTATTCCTGCAGACATAATTCGTAGAATAATTGTAATTGGAGATAGAAAACCTGGAGGTTTATTATCGGGTTCAGAACAACAAGCAACAATTCCATTATCCGGTGGAGATTACAATTTTGAGGTTTCAAATTCAGGGCTAATTGGTTTGTCTAATGCACTAATGGATGAGGTCGAGGTAGCATTCGGCGAGTTAGAAAAAATAGGCTCTCAGGACCTCATTTTAGGCTCAGAAACACTCAAATCAAACTTGGATATTGAACCACTTCCGATTATATTAGAAATACCACCAATGGAAATGCCATTGAATATGGAAACTAGTGACACTAACCCTATCGAGATAGGTGTCAGAGTTTCGAGCTCATCGTTAACAATCGCTCTTTCCCATGGTTTAGAAGATGAAGTAAAGATTAGTTTAGCACCGGCTACAATTGAGGCAAATCCATTGGCATCTGCTCTTACCGACCTAGGATTAGAATTCTCCGATTACGGTGTAAGTTCTGAAAGCGCGATATTTTATTCGGTAGTCCCGCCGATAATGGAACATACACTTTGGGGATTAATCAAAAGTTCCGCTCGGTTAGAAATCACAATGCCGGATTCCATTAGAATAAATCATTTTGAAAGTGAGAAGGGATTAGGTTCTGTAGATGTAATTGATGGCAAACAGGTTCTAAGTTACCGAACACCTGTTTGCCCTGAGGCGGAAAATTGGCCGCAATGTTATCGTGAACATGATACTATTTCTTGGAGTGTTGAAGTGAGTTATATGTTCATTCTTGGCGAAGTTGTTCAATACATATTGGTGGTTCTGGTATTCCTAGGTCTTGCCATTAGTCGGTTGAAACGTCGAAGAGACGCTAGAAAGGCCGCTTCCAAGAGTGCAAAAGAAGCGATGGAAGAGAAAATGTTGGAATTGGAAATAGCTGCACAAATGGGCGAATTAGAAGAAAATTTAGCAATTGAAACACCCGAAGATACCGGGACAGAATCCTCCAATTGGTGGAATCAAGAAGACCCGGTATAATCATCCGTGCAGATAAGTGAATATTCGCTGTGCCAATGCTCTACCAATCCCAGGAGTAGCAGCAATCTGCGCTTCTGTGGCATGTTCAATACCCTTCATTCCACCGAAATGACGCAATAGTGATTGAATCTTCTTTGCTCCAAGACCTTCAACTTCTTCGAGTGGGCTCTTCAACCCACCTTTTGAACGACGTTTTCTATGGTAGGTATTGACAAATCTATGCGCTTCGTCACGAGCATAAACCAATACTCTAGATTTCCTGTCTAATTTCACAGAATCTACTTCCGGTCGCCATAGCGTTTCCTCTTTCTTCGCCAATGCTGCGATTGAAAAACGATCGCCCAAGCCATGGGATGTTAGCATTGTATGAACGTGTTTCAGATGAGTCTCTCCACCGTCCAGAAGCAATAAATCGGGCCATTCTTTTTGATTCTTAAGCCAGCGTTCAACAACCTCTTGCATCATCCGTAAATCATCATCAACCTCGGTCTTGATTTGGTAAGTTCGATACTCTTTTTTTGAAGGTCTACCATTTCTGAAAACTATTGAGGCTCCAACCTTCTCTTTACCCTGAATTTGTGCCATATCAAAGCAGACAATATGATTTAGAGATTCTAATCCATGTGTCTTTGCTGCCTGATCTGCTGCAGCCTGCCCTAAGGACCCTGAACGATTGATAGCCTGTCTTGTAGCCTGAATTTCAGCATTTGAATCCGCCATTCGACGTAACTTTGCCAGTTCACCCCTTTGCGGGTTACGAATGCTTACTTTCTTCCCCCTTCTTTCACTAAGCCATACATTCATTGAATCTGTCAATGGTATTGGAACCAACAATGTCTTTGGTGGTCTATGATTTAGATAATGTTCCGATAGAACGAGAGAAACTGAAGCCAAAATATCTCCACGATGAATTACGGGATAGCCAACCTGGCCCTGAATTACTCCATCCTGTGCATGAAGAATCAATACTACTGCAACCTCACCATCTGAGGAGAAACCGACAGCATCACATTCTTGGTAGAACCTAGAATGAATAACCTGTTGAGAAAGTGTTGTGTTTACTGCCACAATCAAGTCTCTCTTTTGAGCCGCATTTTCGTAATCAAACTTAGCAGATGCAGCGTCCATTTCCTGCTGTAATGCTTCAATTAGCACGCCTGCATTTCCATCTAACACACTGATAACTGTATTAACTAAATTTTCGTAACCTTCCGGATTAACACATGGTCCTTTACAAAGTCCAATATGACTCGCCATACAGCCATCTTTACCCCTACAATCTTTGTCTCTAATTCCAAACTGAGTCCTTAGGATATGGATTACTTTTTTTGCAGCCCCAGCGTCTGGAAAAGGCCCCCATATTCGACTAGTTTTACTTGGGCGGCGAGTATATTCGATTCTAGGATATTTTTCATCTGTTATGCAAATATACGGAAATGATTTGTCGTCTTTCAGTAAGGAGTTATATTTTGGTTTGTATTTCTTGATCAGCTGTCTTTCCAAAATCAGAGCTTCGGAAGGATTCTGTGTTACAATGATTTCAATATCATCAGATTTTGAGAGTAATTTTGGAACCATTTCTCTCTTATCACTAGATCCGAAATAGGAACCAACTCGACTTCGCAAGTTTGTTGCCTTTCCTACGTAATTAACTCCCCCGTCGCCTCCCTTAAACAGATAGACTCCGGGCTTGCGCGGGAGGTCGAGAGAATCAGGATTGACTGCCATGGGCATGACTCGGTAAAGGTCAACGCCCATGAACTGATGGCCTCGCTGAAGATACATGCTGAGCGAGACACAGCGGCGCCTATTGCTTCGCTTGGCCGACTTTGGAGCCGAGATTGAGAGTGCTTGGGATGTTCCAAGAGCCCTATCACTTCCAGGCCTCGCGGAGCACCTTGGGCTAGTTCGCTCGGCAATTCATACACCTCTGAAAGAGTTGGAATCCTCGGGTTTGATTTCTACTCGCGCGGCTCACGTTATCGGCGGAGGGGCTCGTCGTCGAACCGTTGTACATTTGACGGATTCTGGAAGGAAACGAGCAGAGAACCTGTCTGAGGAAGAATTACCCGATAAATCACAAAGCCTCTCTATTGGCCCACTCCCAAATCCAATACAAATTCGAGGTAGAAAAGATGAGTTGGATACATTATTGACGAAATTATTAGCAGGGGAAAATTTGCAATTAACCGGCCTTCCTGGAATCGGCAAAACCAGTCTTACACGCTCCGTTGCGGAGTTGTTGATGGAGCGAGGATTCAAAATTCGCTGGGCAACATGTGACTCAGACTGTGATGCTTTTGCAATCGGTTCAATGTGGCTAGGTAGAGATTCCCCTAGAGATCCTACAGCGATTGCATCTGCAGCAAGTGGCAACAAAACAGCTCTAATTATTGATGAGGTGCAGGAATTACATCCTCGGCACTTGAGTTCTGTCAAATCACTACTTTCGGCCTGCGTCGAAACGTCCACAGGAGTTCTCGCAGCAGTCCGTGCACCAAGCCCGTTCGGAACTTTGTCCGGTTTTGAAGAAATTAGAATACAGGGATTGGAGACTTCTAATGCTGTCGAATTATTGCCAAATTCAATCGGTAGTGAAACAGCAGAACAGGTTGCAAAAGCATTGGGTGGCCATCCCTTGGCGCTACATCTATGGTCTCCTGATGAAGATATTCCGGAGGAAGGTCAGGCAGTACAAGAATACGTCCAAAGCACCGTTTTGAGAAGGTTAACCGATGAAGGCCTTGGTACCTTGGATGAACTAAGCCTCTCACCATTACCGCTATCCGTAGAGGAATTATTTGTTGCAGATGGAATCGCAGAATTGGATGAATCAGCAGTTCTCCGATGGGTGGAGAGGTTAGTCGAACCTCATCACCTAATTCGCAATGTTCGACGTGCAACTGTGGACGAAGAAATCGCCCGAGGTTTGCATACTAAAGCAGCCGATATTTGGTCGACGAGAGAGGGTACGAGGGCTAGAAGAATTGAGGCTCATCACCGATTGAATTCTGGAGAGAAACTTGATACAGAATGGTTAGCAGAAAATGTGGCAACAATTTCTCGTGAAGATAGTGCAGCAGCAGCCGTGCTGATTGATGATGCGATACAAGTTACCGATGATGATAACCTACGCTATACTGCAATCGATATCGCCTTTGAGAGAGGCGAATCAGAGGTCGCCTCTGATCATATAGATTCAGTCTCTGATAGCCCACAAAAACTAATCAGGAAAGCAAGGCTTGCTCGACTACAGGGTAATATTGAAGAAGCCGAAAAATTACAACAAAATGCGCTTGAATCGTTATCTCCGGCCGAGGCAGTTAGGGCCAAAGTTGCTTCCTTGGTTCGAGCCCACGACGACAGGTTACCTAGTCAGTCAACAAAAGTTCAAAATTCACAGATTGATGATGTAGATTTGTCCAGACTTCCGAAAACGGATCTCGCCTCTGCTAGCCTAGCACTCGATTTGCTTAGACACGCGGTTGCAGTAGAATCCGGAAGCGTCGAAACCTTGGCCAATGTTCGTTCATCTTTGGTAGCACAAATGGGCGAAGACCATCCACGCTTGGCTTTGATAGACCTACGTGCTCTAATCACTTCTAAGGCAGAGGGGTCATTGGATGCGGCTAGGGAATATATCAATTCGGAAGCAGAGAATATCGACAAAATTATTGCAATTCATGTATCACTTGAGGCAACCTCCCCTTCACATCCAGAGTGGCTAGTTTCTTCCCACAACAATGCAATAGCAATCGAACTGAGGCCTGAGATTCCATCTCACAGAAGAATACTGGCTCAGCGTTGGTATTGGAGAGGAGTGCTTGAACCAAATATGCGATTATCTCATTGGAGAGAAGCAATCAGTCGTTTCAAATCTGCTGAGTGCCCATCCGCTGCTTCTGAATTATTGTTGAGGTTAACTCGCTCACTTTGAGAGAGCAAATTCAATCTTCTAAATCTCTGCGCCGATTAGAGTCCTAGTTTCGGCGATTCCATCGATTGCTCTAACCTCGTTCATGATACAACGAGTCAGGTCATTATCATCTTCGGCTTCAACTTTGACGAATAAATCATGTATTCCAAAAACGATCCACTGGCCGCTTACGTTAGGCAATTTAGCGACCTGATCGCGGACCTCAATTTCACGTCCCGGCTCGGTTGTAATTAGTACAAATCCAACTGCCATAATTCAAACCTCCACCGCGATTAATGTCTCGGTTTGTTCGACACCTGGGATTTTTCGAAAATCGCCGATGAGAATTTTTGACATCTCCTTATCATCCTTGAAATCTATTCGAGCTGCTAAGTCGTATTCTCCGTACACAACATGAGTCTCGACTACATTTTCCAATTCCAAAAGGGCTCGATAAACTTCGGCTTCTTTCATTGGCTTTGTCTTGATAAGGACGAATGCTGTACTCAATTCAACGACCTCTGCGAGGGGAGCGCTGGCTGTTTGTTTATGACTCCTATGTAGTAGATAATCACGACTTCCATCAGGGGGGAAACAATACAACGAATGAGGCGAGCCGATTCAATCATGCGCGCGAGGGACGGTAGCACAGCCGGCTTCGCAATGTTCGTAATTGCATTGTTACTAATTTCGTACAGCCTCCCTATTGTCGCTACTGCTGCAAATAGCAAAAGCACCACCGTTTGGTCAGGAACGGTCCTTCTTCCTGATGGCTATATTGTAGGTGCTCAGGATGTCTTAATTGTACAGGAAGGAACAACAATTCGCTTGGGTTCTGATGAGGATATTACAGTGGATGGTAGAATAGTGGTTGAGGGTACTGAAGACGATCCTGTAATCTTAGAATCAATACTTGGTAAGCATGATGGGATTATATTCAACCAATCAAGTCAAGGACTTGGGTCAAGTATCGAAAATCTTACGATTACAGATGCCGAATTTGGAATCACAATCTACGGTTCTGATCCTCAATTGACCGATATTATTGTCGAGAATGCCGACAGGGTTGCAGTTGACTTATTTGAAGGAGCAACGCCGATAATCAATAACCTAGAAATCAATGGGGGTGGCCAAGATATCCACGGTTTTTCTAGTAGTTGGAGATATGGAATTGGACTCTCTGTGGGAGCCAACTCAGCTCCAATTCTCAACGGGCTAAGCGCTGATGGTTTAATCACCCGTGGTGTGAATTATTGGGGTAATTCAGGTGGTTTACTTTCAAACCTAGAAATTAGCAATATCTCAGGCGCTACGCTTGCCGTTGGAACCGGTATATGGATTGAAGACTCAAGGCCACTGATAACCGACGTAGATATCCAGCGTTCCGACAATGGCATCTTTGTTCGACATATCACAGAGGGTTGGGTAACTAGGCCAACATTCCAAAGGGTTGTGATTGAGGATAGCATGTACCGTGGAGTGATGGTCGAACAATATAATCACAGTCAATTCAGCAATATACCTGCACATGCGGTTTTCGATGATTTGGAAATACGTGGCACTGGGGGTTTGAATGCCAAGACCTCAGGCTTGGGTTTTTCAGCATTTGAAGTCAATACAAGCGGGGTTATTGTAGATAATGCCATAATCGAAGACAACCCAGTTGTCGGCTTCAAGGCATACCTAATCGGTTCTTCCACTATTATCAATGGGCTAGATTTGCACAATAATGGAAAACCACTTGCAAACACTCCGATTAATGATAGAGCGGGATTATTCTTGCGTAGTGTTAACTGGGCTCCGGTAATCAATGATCTAGTAGTAACCAACTCCTCTGGTCCAGGTATTCTATTATGGAAGGGAGGTGCAATGGGTCAAGATTGGTGGACCTCAAATAACGGAGCCAGTGGTGTTGACTTCAGAGAATTTCACCCGCAGGTAACGATTCTCAGAAGTCTAGATAATGCCGGCCATGGGGTGTCGGTTAGAGATTCTAGTAATGTCGAACTATCTCATGTTCTGACAACAGGAAACGGCATTGGTTCCAGTCTTCCAGAATCTGGAGCGGGGCTATTTTTTGATGAGGCAAATGATGTGATGAGTGGAGGAAAGAATGTCACCTGCTTCACATGCATATCGAATGGAGATCAACATGGCATAGTCGCCAGAGATAGTATAGACCTACAATTGATTTCTGTAGAGGTTCATGACCCATTAAGCGGCCCTGCATTGGATATCGATAATACCGGTCTTGTCCGAGATGGCATCGTAATTATCGATGATATGAGAATAAATTTGAATCAAAGCAATTATGCAATTCAATTACAAGATGTAAATGCGGAAATTCATGGTGTTGATCTTTCAGGAGATAATCGCGGTGTATTTTGGAGGGCTGGTGATGCAATGACATCCTACCTATCTTCCAGTATAATTTCAGGGAATGGTGGTTCATGTTTCGATATTGTCGACCATTCTGAACTTCTCGTCAATAACTTAGGATTAGCTTGCGCAACAGGTTCCAAACCCACAGTCGAGTCCAGTTTTGTTAACTTCACAGATTCGGGTTTTATTCCTGGGAGTGGGCATGAGACTACCTTTCATCTAGAATCCTCAAGCCATGTTCGTTGGATTTCCTCCAGTTCTATTTCAGACCCAACAAATACCGGCACGGACAGCATTCTGGACATAATGTGGTTCATTGAAGTGCACGCGGTAAATCAGTTATTGAGACACATCCCATACGCTGAGGTTAACCTATCATTTTCATCTTGGGAATCGGATGAAACAGCTACTCTCCCCTATCATGGATTTGAGACAGTAGGGCCCTATGTTGGAAATCGATGGGTTCCATCTCAGGGGTGGTCTGTCGACAATACAGCCTATCTTGGATGTGATTATGACGGACTACACAATGACTCTGCATCGATAACCTTGAATGATGATTTATTGGTATATTGCAGACTTGAATTAACCAACCAACCGCCATTCATAATTTGGTCTACACCCGAGGATGAGGAAGAATTCCCAAGTGGTTCTTCAGTTATTCTCGATGCCAGTGAATCCTGGGATTTAGATAATGATCCACTCACCTATACTTGGACAAGCAGCATCGACGGTGATTTACATTCATCTTGTTTTGGAACCTTACCCTCTGGTAATAATGGCTCATACGTAGTTACCAATAGCCCCCCTGAAACAGTTGACGGGTGCTTATCTGATGGCGAGCAAGAAATTATCTTGGAGGTTTGCGATAGTGGAAATCAATGCGTCAGCGAAACCCGAACGATTGAGCTTTTCAATCGCCCTCCCTCCTTGTCCGTTTCCACTTCTCCTAGTATCTCATCTTGGGGAATAATGCACCTTGGTCGAACTGCTAATGCAACTATCTCACTCGAGGGGAGCAGCGACCCTGAAAACGACCCACTAACTTGTTGGATTGAAACAAATTACGGATTTTCTACAGCAACCGATCAGGGTTGTCCAATGATTTTTGACATTGATTTCCCAAGCGCACCATCGCAATTTACTCTGACAATTTATCTTTCTGATGGAAATAACGCAGACGTCACTTGGAGTTTTGATGTTAAATTATTCAACGAAATCCCAGAGCCTGAATTCGAGGTATTACGAGCCGGCGAGACCTCAGCTCACCTCATCTTATTGGACGGCTCGATGGTGACGGATCCTGAAGGGGATGAGGTTCGATTCGAATTCTGGAGCGATTTGGACGGATTACTCTCTTCGGGCGTCACTCCTAGCAATGAAATCGAATGGCAGGGTTGGTTGACCAAGGGATTGCACACAATTACCATGTACACTAGTGATGATAGGTCAGGGCACGTAAATACATGGAACTCAATAACTGAACAAGTAAGTGTAAACAACTCAGTTCCGATTTCAATAATTGCTCAACCAGCAGATCAAACTCTCACCGATTCTGGTGAAGTAATTCGCTTTGATGCCACAGGCTCTGGAGATTGGGATTTGGCTTGTAGCGATTTGCCTGACAACGGCAGCGGATTCGTTTGCAGTCCAACTGCGGCATCTAGCAAGGATTTGGTGAGCGTAGTCTGGACTTCAGATAGAATGCTAGAACCGATAGGAAGTGGATGGGTAATTGATTCTCGATTACCTAAAGGGTATCACACAGTGACCTTGACCATAGACGACGGCTCAACCGAAGTGGATACCTCATCAATTGTTGTAAGGGTAGAGGAATCGGCTCCAATTCTTATACTCGATTCACCGATTCCTGACGTTGAAGTTTATTCAAACTCTCCAGTTCTGTTCGATTTCAGACAGTCATTTGATCCAGATGGGGATGAATTTACGATTACAGTAACCTCTGACCTTCTAGCCGAACCAATTCTTCAAGATAAGACGACGGAATACTGGTACAATGACTATCTTCCTGCGGGTGAACATAGACTAACTTTCGAACTAAGGGACTCAACTGACAGGGTTCGTACCCATACTCAGACTCTATTCGTAATGGAGACCGGCCCAGTTGCAATAATCGATGGATTACTCGATAGCCAATACATTCCTCCCGGTTCTTCAATCACTCTAGATGGTTCCCAATCATACGATTATGATGGTGATATAGTTCTCTACCAATGGACCACTGGAGGCGGTCAGACACTTGGTAACAGGGAAATTATTGAAGTCGAATTCACCCCCGGACCAATTAGAATTGACCTATTAGTGAAAGACTCGAGGGGAGCGTCCTCGACCACATCGGTCAATTTGACTATTGGCGCATCTTCACCGGTTCTAAGTGAAATGATGATTGTACCAAATGAGATAGAGCTCGACAAACCAACTCAAATGAGAATCACAGTTAATCTCGAAGATGCTGATGGAACAACCCAGGAAGTTAGAGGGGTGATGAAAATTAGTGGCTCAGAACTAACACTGATCTTCCAAGATGATGGAATGCGAGGCGACGACACCGCTGGAGATGGAATTTGGACTTATGTTGGTACTTGGCTAATCGAAGAGGAGGGTTGGGTCAATGTTGAGGTGTGGGCTATTGATGGTGAATTCACCAGTCCAGCCCTTGTTGAGACTATCTCGGTCGAGGAACCCCAAACTACCTCCTTAGTATCCTGGATATCAGGTAGTGGACTTCCGTACCTTATTGCCGTAGTGGTAGTCTTCATCTTACTCGGAATGGCCTATCAGAAGCGAAGGAATGAAGTAATTCGCCGAGACATAGAGTTGATCGAGTCATGGTCAACCTTTGACCCTAGAGAATTAGATGATGAGTTCGATTCCGACTAAACATTGAAGGTCACTTATCTTCCCTGTGTGATTATGCATATAATGACCAAAGTGACACTGGGCCTTGGCGCTGTACTATTTGTGATTAGCGGCATAGCTTTTGCAATAGGGGGTGCACAAGTGGATTCTGCCTTCGGAGATGTAGCCCCAAATAGTGTCGGTGACGAACAATTTTGGACAGGAGACTCCTCTAGTGATTTTAATGGGAAATTAAAGTGGGACGCAGCATATTATGTATTTGTTGAAGAAGGTTATGAAGTAGATGTTGAAGTTTCTGGTTACGGTTATTTCGTTCCCTGTGAAAATAACAATGATTGTGAATTTTTTGACGTAATCTCAGGATACGATTACATCGGTGATATCTTCATAGATACGTCTGGAGATTATGAGGTTGATTTTTCTGAAACACAAGGCCGAATTGTAGACGTAAAAATCACCGAAGAAGAAATTCCAGTTAGCGGACTTCTAGGGGCATTCGGAGGCTGTTGTGGCATCTGTGGGGCACTTTTCCTCCTAATTGTTGGGGGTGTTATGGCCCTAACTCTCAAGGATCAACCAAAGGTTCAGACTAGTATTCAGTTTGATAATGAATTGGTGGTTGTTAATGAGAATCCTGAAGGTTCAGAATACGACCAAGACGATTCTACTTGAGAATCTACTCAGGGCCCCAAGGCGTGATTTGTCGAGTCAGCCCTAGCCTGTGGGTGAAAAGGAATCTGAGATTTAGCAATCCATCTCCCCAGGTGTTGATTTCAGCCTCTCCAACTCTCGGTCGGTATGGAACACTGACTTCCGCGGTCTTCTTCTTGCCGAGGTAACGGCGAGCACGAATCTTAAATTCTTGAGAAAGAGGCATTCCATCGTGTCGTGGTCGGACGTTCTCGTCCTCGAAAATTGACTTGCGGAATACCCACATTCCACTCTGTGAATCATGAATGCCGTACCAATACAGGACCTTTGCAGTTGTTGACAATACCCAATTTCCAAATCCATGTAATCCAGGCATGGCACCCTCTTCGGCTCTTCGAAGTCTATCACAGGAGATCCACTGCAAGTCGTCTTGCATTAGTTTACGAACTAAATCTGGAACTTCTTCTCCTGGGTAAGTGCAATCTGCATCCATGGTCACAATCACATCACCCGGGGCCATCGCAAATCCAGTCTTGTATGCGCGACCATATCCCTTGCGAGGCTCGAGATAGACGCTAGCACCTTCCTCTTCTGCTAGTTCTCTGGTTCTGTCGGTGGAGTTACCATCGATAATCAGGAAATCCAATTTCTCACACCAACCATCGTTAGGAACAGAGCGAATAGTATCAACGATGGCCGCTTCTTCGTTACGGGTTGGGATGACCACAGTAACATGTACGGGGAGTGGTTCAGGCATCTAAATCGAATTTTGCGACCTAACCGACCGCTATGAATCATACTGGCGCTAGAGCTACCGTAATTCAACCACAAATTACCGAAACTAAGCAAAATCTCTTCCGACGGGGAGGCCATTCGTTTGAAATGAGCATCCCTTGAGCGATAGTTGGTTGAGATGGGTCTGCACATCGCTATGCTGTCTGCCGAATACCCTCCAAGATGGGGTGGTATGGGCTCAACCGTTTACCATCTCTCGGCCGCTTTGGTTGAACTCGGACATCGGATAACCGTGATTACTAGAGACGGAGGGGGAAAATTGCTTGAACAAGAAGGAGTCAATATTAGAGAAGTAAAATGGTTGTATGCTCCGATGGCATTTACTAAATCGTACGGGAAGTATGCACTTTCCGATCTAAAGAAATTGCATTCAGAAGATTCAGTCGACATAGTCCATCTTCACTGTCCAATGATTTCGTGGACAGAATCACAATTCACTGATTGTAAAGAAAATATTGCCCCAATTGTATCATCTCTCCATGGCTCATGGCTCGGCGAGAGGGACGGTTTACGAACCGCCGCCGAGCAAAAGGAAGCAGCAGTTTGGGCCAATCCGAACGACCTTGCAATTCTACTGAGTGCTGGGCATTACGCTAAATTTGAGCGAGCCGCAGTTAACGGGTCAGATATTTGTGTGGCAAATTCCCATGCCACTAAGGAGGACTTTCTTGAGAGATATTCACCTCCTACAGATTGGAACTGTCAGGTAATTCATTGGGGGGTAGACACAGATATGTTTCATCCAAGTGTTACCCCGAAGGATACCGAAACTAACCATCTCCTTGCAGTAGGTCGATTAGCAGCTCGCAAAGGCTATGGTTCTCTCCTACGAGCCTTTGCCGAAGTAAAGCAGAGAAGTCCGAATACAGAACTGCTAATCGTAGGCCGAGGCAATCTGAAAAAGAGACTGATAAAACAGGCAAATCGTCTTGGGATTTCATCTGCTGTTCGAATAGAATCAGGAATGCCCTTCGAAAAACTGGCAGAAGAGTTTCGTAATTCAGATGTTGTTGTATACCCTTCCTATTACGAAGGACAGGGTTTGATACCTCTTGAGTCAATGGCCTCTGGAACACCCGTTGCAACTGTAGACCATGGTCCATTGCCGGAAATGGTCGATGATTCTGTTGGAGCGTTATTTACCATGGCAGATATCGATTCAATGTCGAGCGCTATTCTCAGTCTTCTTTCTGATCCAAAAGACCTCGAAGCCCGCGGTAAAGCTGGCCGCGAAAGAGTTCTAGAGAATTTTACATATGGCCAGAACGCCGAAGAATTTTCACAAATCTATTCTCAATTAGCAAACTGATTCTGGGGAGAGGTTGATGGGGGGTTAACCTCACGGAACTCCATATGGGAGCAACAAACAGTAGGTCATTCCGCGGTGTAGAAGTCAGTACTTTGAGTCATATTGCAATACTTCTTTTGATTTCTATTCTGGCAATTATTCACCTAAAACCTATCATCCAGCCGCTAGTAGTAGCGACTCTGTTGTTTTTCCTAATTCGCCCTCCTGCTCAATGGTTGGAGGACAAATACGGCCACCCATTGGCAGCCTATGGAATCCTAACTACCGGTGTGGTGATGGTATTCTTTTTCGCTGGAAATCTTCTCTATCAAAGTTTACAGGCTTTCAGCGGTGAGGCCGCGGTACTTGAGGAAAAAATGACTGAGAAAATTCAATGGTTTTCTGATATTGAAATCTACGGTTATTCAATCGATACAAGTGCACTTACTGGATTAGTTACGGTTGAACGAATCAACACAATTACCTCCGAATTCGTAGGGACATTAGCCGGATTCACTGGAAGTACAATCACGGTCTTTATCTTCCTAATTTTCATTATCGTTGAGGCCGAAACTCTTCCAAGAAGACTTCAAGCTGCCTATCCGGATGAAATGGATCGATTTTCCTCGATTGTCCAAAACGCTGGTGCAGGAATTAACACTTATGTGATAACCAAGGCTACTGTAGCTTGTGGTCAGGCAATAATTGTAGCAATTATCCTTAGTTATATGGGAATTCCTGGTTGGTTTATGTGGGCCTCAATCACCTTCCTTCTAGACTTCGTGCCATACGTAGGAGCTCCACTTTCCTTTATTCCTCCAACGATAATTTCCTTTATTCTGTTTGAGCCTGTAACCGGCTTGCTTGTTCTTGGGGCATTATTCGGAAACCAAGTTGCATGGGGCCAATTTATCGAACCTCAA
>Ga0315331_10001102_pt1 | contig 20022 bp, 23 predicted proteins | sample M160m34915metaG_FD_203456 | JGI IMG/M metagenome (GOLD analysis project Ga0315331, IMG submission 203456) | Ammonia-oxidizing marine archaeal communities from Monterey Bay, California, United States - M1 60m 34915 | ecosystem: Environmental > Aquatic > Marine > Intertidal zone | place: USA...
TACAAATCCAATATTGCCAAGTGAAACACAGATAAGTGAATTACTTTTAGACGATAAGATTGCTGTAAGAAGGGCAATGAAATTTATTAATAAAGAATTAAAATCAGAACAAGTAAAAGATTTTAATAATGATATAACTCGTTTAATTAAAAATGTTCAATTTGGTAAACTTGGGGAAATAGGAGAAATAGACAAAAGCGATACTGCTCCAAGTGAGTACAATCAAATTAATATGTTGAAAAACAAAAAAAAGAATAAAATCATAAATGGGTTGTATGACCATTTAGAAAATAAAGATTTAAGCATACCTAACTTTAATGCCATTTTAAAATTAGGAGCTGATTATCGTGATAATCAACTTGTTTTAAATAATGATGATTTGGCTTTTGAATTAGAGCTTATGCTATCAGGTCAAACAGATCAGATGATACACCCAGCACAATTATTAGAAACAACATATGTTAATAAATTAATTGAAAAAGGTTTTATAGGAACATCTAAAACAGCTAAATACACAAAAGAAGCATGGGCAAAAAGAGTTGCTAAATACAAAACTGCTTGGGACGAAGCTCAGACTAAAGCTCATAATGTTAACCAAGCTAAAGATAATATAGAAGCTGGAATACCAGTAACTAACACACAAAGAAATGAAATTGTTGATTCATTACCAAAAACAGTTCTTGTAAATGGTTTTGATGAGCCATTAAGTATATTAAGTGACGATGAAAATATAAGAGTTAAAAGTGTAGATCAAGAAGTTGGATCAGCTATTTCAATAGGATTTTTATCAGAAAACTCATCTAATGCCCTTAATAACATATTAACTTCTAATGATGTTGGCTTTAATAACATTAAAAAGTTTTATTCAAGTTTAAAACAAGCATTTGTTAAAAAACATGGCAGAGATTGGGTAATTTATTGGCATAAATTTGCAGAGAATAACAAACTTGATTTAAATATTCTTGAAAGTGCAAAGTATTATAATGATGCAAGTAATTTTGCCTCATCTTTTAATACGCAATCAGGAAAAAGATCATTAAGTTTATTTTTTGGAGACGAGGACTTAGATGACACGCAAGTTTTAACAAAAATAATAAAAGAAGTTGGAAGTAACATAGACGATAATTGGTTTATGAGAATATTAAGTCCAAATCTAAATGTTGACCCTACAGTAGCAAAAGCTATGAGAGCTTGGTATGACCAAAATGGTGTTAATGATTTATCTGATTTAACAGCAAAAGACCCAGCTTTGTTTAATATGATAATGAGAGAAGTTAAATCTCAGGTATTTCAAGGAAAATTAGACCCTAAAAAACCACAACAAGCATTAGAAAGTGCCGTTATTGGAGCTATGTATAAGTTTTCAGGTCGCATTAATGTTCAGGAAGATCAAAATGGCAATGCTTATTTAGCCGAAGGAATTAGCTTGTTAAAATATGGGCAAGCAACAATACCAGGAGATGCCTATACATTAACACAAGAAGATTTAATAAAAGATGTTGTTTCTAAATATAACATGACATTTGGTGGGGGTACAAAAGACCCAAAAGTTAGAGAAGCTATTGATAATGGAAATATAATATTTTTACCTAATAATGAAGGTGTAGGAGAGCAGACCTATAGAGCTGTTGCAGTAACAGATGATGGAAGAAGGGAAACAATATCTGATAGATATACTTGGCATTGGAATACATCTCAGGAAAATAAAGATTATAAATTAGCATTGGAAAGATTATCAAGTGAGACATTTAGAAAGATTTTCACAACATTTAGTTTTATGAGTAAAAACAATATTTCTGCTGTTATGGACACTATTAAAAGTAATAGAGACAGAGCAGAAACATGGTTAAAATTTACCAATATGTATAACAAGGTTGCGTTATCAATTAACAATAATGTTAGAGTAAATTATCAAAAAGACATATTACCTATAATCAGCAACAAAGAAACTCTTGAAGAATTAGAAGAATATTATGACTCTAAAAGATGGAGGGTTTTAAACGTAAGATGATTAAAACACCTTTATATCGTCAGTCAATGAACTCAATATTTTCTAATATGCAAAATAATATGAATTTTGTTGAGCAAGCATCAGATAGTGATGTTTACAAATCCCCAGTAACTGCACCTGAAGAATATAGTTTTGGAGAATCTTTTGAAGCTGGATTTAGGCAATATAGCCCTGCTCCATCTATAATGAGAATGATAGAAAATTTTGATTTTGAAGATGACCCATCTTACGATCCATTAGCTGATGAACAAATACCCGAAGGATATGAATGGCGATTTTTAAATAGTGCAAGTGCCGAAGAAACAGCTATGCGATTAGAAAGGCTAGATGCAGATTTAAAAGATTTAGATATAATTGAAAATGGTAATTTACTTGCTATTGGTATGGGTGGTTTAGTATCTCCATTAATTGTTTCTCCAGTTGGTACATATAAGACCTTATCTAATACAAGTTTTCTTAAAAGATTTATAGGTAGTGCAGCTTTTACCACGGCTTTATATGCTCCTGAAGAATTTTTAATTGCCTCTCAAAATGAAGGAAGAAGTGAATTTGCACAGACATTAATTCCATTAATTGGAGCTGGTGTTGTTGGTGGAACAGTCGGTGGTTTTTTTGGTAGACGTATAACACAAAATATAAATCCAGCAGATGAGTTTGCCCAAGAAGGAGAAGAAGGTATTTTTAGAAGTGCTGGTTCTATGGCAAATCCTGAAAGTCCTATTGTGTTAAAATCATTAATGGATCAAGAAGCTCTTGCAGAAACGGGTATAAAACTTGAAAAGCTTAAATGGAATCCCGTTACAAGATTAACTCAAAGCCTTAATCTTACATCAAGGAAAATAGCATCACAGTTAGTTGATATGGGTGGTGTAATTCAAAAGAAAGTTAGAGGTGGCTCTGTAACTGGTGAATCTATGGATCAATCTGTAGAAACAAACTTTAGAACTAGATATTTAAGTATGCTCATGGATAGTATTAGAATATCCGATGAAGCCTATCTTGCTTTTAGAGGATTGGTTGCCAAAGAAGGAGATATTGGCAGATCAATACAAATGCTTGGTCAAAAAAGTGCTGATTTTATTAAACGTACTAAAACACTTTCAGAAGTTGGCTTTCGTGAAAGGGTTTCTAAAGCTATAAGGAATGGTGGTGTAGATGAGGTAAGTGACAATGCAACACCCCATGTTACAAAAGCTGCACAAGGCTATAAAAAATTATTTGATGGAATAAAAAAAGAAGCAGAAGATGTTAAATTATTTGAAATACAAATAAGAAAAGAAATTAAAGGGCTTAAAGAATTAGTTGCAAAAGGCAAAGCTAGACCTGACCAAGTAATGGAAGCAGAAAGAAGATTAGCTTCCCTTAAACAAGGTGGTGTTTTATTAAATACAGCATTAGGTTATGTGCCTAAATTAGTTAGAATTGATAAGGTTATGGCTAATGAATCCAGGTTTATCAACAAAGTTAGTACATGGCATCAACAAGCATACCAATCTAGTAAAAAAGAAGGCGATGATTTTGCTATAGATGTAATGATGGATTACACAAAAAGTAAGCCATTTTTTGATTTAGATGAAGGTGCATCAAGCCAAATTGACTGGATTACACAAGCAAGTGGTACTAAAGCAAGAAAATATGACATACCTGATAAAGTTATAGAAGAATTTTTAGAAAACGATATAGAGGTTTTGGCAAGACATCATACTAAAACTATGGGCATTGATATTGAGTTAACAAGAAGTTTTGGCGATATATCAATGAAGAAAATTCTTAAACAGATAGCAGAAGAATATGACGAACTAATCAAAAAAGCCCCCACTACTGCTGAGAGGCAAAAGCTAAAACAAGGTTTGGCAGATGATTTAAGAGATATAAAGGGGTTAAGAGATAGACTTAGAGGAACATACGGAGCTTCTAAAGACCCTCATAACATGACTAGCCGATTTGTAAGGCAGATGAAATCATTTAATGTTCTTGTTGGCATGGGTGGTGCAGCAGTTTCTTCAATACCTGATATTGTAAGACCAGTAATGGTTGAAGGTTTAAAAAATGTTTACGAACATGGTTTTCGTAATATGTTTAAACAAAACAGAAAATTATTAAAAAGCCTACAATTAAGAGAACTAAGACAAGCTAGTATAGCTGTAGACGCAACATTAGGACTTCGTGCTAATTCCTTTTCTGATATAGGAGATTTATTTGGTAGTCGTTTTGCTATTGAAAGAGCTTTAAATCAATCAACTGGAATATTCTTTTTGATTAATGGTTTAAACTATTGGAACCAAGCCATGAAAGAATTTTCTGGCAATATAATAAGCCTTCGTATGACAAGTGCAATTATGTCTGATTGGACTAAATTAAGTAAGACAGACAGACGTAAGTTACTTGCTAATGGTATTGATGCAAATGACCATGCCCGTATGCAGAAAATGATTAAAGCCAATGGTCAAAAAATAGATGGGGAATGGGTTGCTAATACTGATTATTGGTCTGATATTATGATGGTTAGAAAATTTCGTAATGCACTAAATCAATCTGTTGAAAGAACTATTATAACCCCAGGAGCTGGAGACAGAGCTTTATGGACATCAACTGAGTTTGGTTCATTAATTACTCAATTCAAAGGTTATGGTCAAGGAGCTACAGTTAGATTGTTAACTTCGGGACTTCAAGAAAAAGATGCGTCATTTTGGCAAGGTGCAATGCTACTTGTAGCTTTAGCCTCTATAGTAAATGAAACAAAAAAGATACAATATGGAATAGATAAGGAACAAACTTATACTGAGTTATTAATTGATGCAGTAGATCGAAGTGGTGCATTAGGTTGGTTTACAGATGTTAATAACAGTATTGAAAAATTATCTGATTGGAGATTAGGTCTGAGACCAATGATGGGTAAAAAGGAAGGGTATCTTCCTATTGGTGCTAAACTTGGTGCTATATTTGGTCCTACTGCAAGTAATATTACAACTGCTGGTAGCGTTGCTACAGATGTATTAACTGGCGAAGCTGATGATAAAACTCTTAGAAGTGCAAGGTTTATATTGCCTACGGGTAACTTACCTTATCTTGATCCTATATGGGACGAAATCATGGCTTCTAAGTGATGTGAATTAACAAGAAGGTGCAATATGAGTAAAGGTTATAATTATGGCTACTATATCTATTGCAGACAACGATGCACGAATACAACATAGTATAGGTGGTGGAGGCAACACAGCAGACTCCACACAGTTTACTATTGATTTTCCCTTCTTTGCCCTTGATGATATTGATGTAACAATAACCAGTAGTGCTGGTGTTGATACTGTAATAACTAGAGGCACAGGTGCTGGTACATTTGCAGTATCAGGCACAGCCGTAGATGATGGGTTCTCTGGTGGATATATTACATTAGGATCAGTTTACACCAGTTCTACTGTAACAATTTCAAGAGATATACCTATAGTAAGAACAAGTGACTTTGCCACATCGGGTCCTTTTAATATATCAAGTTTAAATACTGAATTAGATAAAGTTTATGCAGTAATGCAACAAGTTGAAACTAATAATGCTAGAGCATTAAGTATGCCGACTACTGATACGTTAAATTCAATAACATTACCAACTAATGTATCTCGTAGAGGTAAATATTTGGCTTTTAATGATTCAACTGGAGATGCTGAAATTGGAGGAGACGTAGCTGACACGGGTACAGTATCTGCAATATCAGGAAACATTACAACAGTTGCTGGTATATCAGCTAACGTAACTACAGTAGCTGGAATTGCATCTAACGTAACAACAGTAGCTGGCATTAGCTCTAATGTAACAAGTGTTGCTGGTGCAATTACAAATATTAATGCTTTAGCAGCTTCTGATGTAATTACAGACATGGCATTATTAGGAAACGCAGATGTGATAGCTGACATGGCTTTACTTGCAACAAGTGATGTTATATCCGATATGAATACTTTGGCAGTATCAGATGTAATAGCTGATTTAAATACATTGGCAACATCTGACATTGTAACTGATATAAATTTGTTGGCTACAAGTGATATAGTAAGCGATCTTAATACATTAGCTACTAGTGATATAGTTTCTGATTTAAACACACTTGCAACTTCCGATATTGTTTCAGACTTAAATACCCTGGCAACAAGCGATATTGTTTCCGATATAAATACATTAGCAACAAGCGACATTGTAAGTGATTTAAATACACTTGCTACAAGCGATATTGTTACTGATTTAAATTTATTAGCTACATCAGCAAACGTAACTAACATGGCTACTCTTGGAGCATCAGGTGTAGTAACCAACATTGCATCTGTAGCTGGTATTGCCAGTAATGTTACAACAGTAGCTGGAGTTGCAAGCAATGTAACGACTGTTGCTGGTATCGCAAGTAACGTAACCACAGTAGCTGGTGCTAACAGTAATATTTCTACAGTAGCAGGTGCTAACAGCAACATATCAACTGTTGCAGGTTCAATAGCTAATGTGAATACAGTAGCAAGTAACATAGGAACAATATCAGCTAAAGCATCAAAAGGATTTGCTACAGCTATGGCGATTGCACTTTAAAGGAGTAATAAATGGCACAAGATTTTGAAAGAAACACAGCAAATGCAGTAGGCACTGGTGCTACTACATTAAGGACTGCAAACTCATATGATGCCATAGTCGGCATAACAGTAGCAAATGTTCATTCATCACAGATAACAGTAGAAGTTTACATTAATGATGGATCAAACGACATACACATTGTTAAAGATGCACCAATACCAGTAGGAGGTGCTTTGCAAGTTCTTGATGGTGGTGCAAAAATAGTAATGGTGTCTGGTGATGCACTCAAAGTAAAAAGTAATACTGCAAGTTCTGCTGATGTTTGGGTATCGGTAGTTGATGCTATTAGTGAATAGGAGTTAATATGGGATATGTTGGACAAACCATAACAGATGTATTTCCTACGTCTATTAGTGTTGATAGTGCAACGATAAGTGGCAATACAACTATAGGTGGTACGTTAGGTGTTACTGGTGTGTCTACATTATCAGATAACATTGTCTTTGGTGCATCTGGTAAAGGTGTTCATCTTGGTGTAACTACTGCTACTGCATCTAATTTACAAGATGACTATGAAGAAGGTGCTTGGACTTGTACTGTTACTGGCTCTACTTCAAATCCAAGTTCAACAGTTTCCGAAGCAGGAACTTATACGAAAATTGGAAGAATGGTTTATGCCCATGTCCAATTATCAAATAAAAATACAAGTGGAGCAGCAGGGGGGGTTAGAATAACTGGATTGCCTTTTGAAGCTGGTGCTGATAATCAAGCAACTGGTAACCTTATGACCTATGTTGGGGTGTCTATGGATGTTGATTCTTCAAATATATCACCTTATGTTGCTGGAACTGGTTCATCATTTTACTCAAGTAAGCATAATGCTGGGTGGGCAGAGATTACTCATAATGCAGTAAGTAACTTCTATTTATCATTTAGTGTAGTTTACGTTGTATAGAAAGGGAATATAATGGCAATAACAAAATCAATAGAAATACCAAAAATTGAGGTAGTTAAGACTTGGGCGATACAAGTTGCGACAGATACAGTCATTAAAGAAGATGGCACAGAAATTAGTAGGTCAAGGCATAGGCATGTTATTTATCCGGATTCAGATATATCAAGTGAAGCTACAGAAGTAAAAGCAATAGCAAATGCAGCTTGGACAGATACAGTCAAAGCTAATTACAAGACATGGAAAGAAGCACAAGGGAAATAATCAATGGCATATATTGGCACAAGTCCAAGCAACGGAGTAAGGCGAGTTCACACCTATACTGCAACTGCTAATCAGACTACATTTACTGGCAGTTCTACAGAGGGTGTAACTCTATCCTATGCAGATACAAACTACATAGATGTATTTCAGAATGGTGTATTACTAGGTAGTGCAGACTATACAAGTACAAGTGGTACATCTGTTGTATTGGCTCAAGGTGCTAGTGTATCAGACCTGGTTGTTATTGTTGTGTATGATGTATTTTCTGTGGCAGATACAGTAAGCAAAACAGCAGGTGGTAGCTTTGATAGTGCTATAACTATTGGAGGTACACTAGGAGTTACTGGAGAAACAACTTTAGCTACTCATTTAAATATGGGTGATGATGACAAGATTAAACTTGGTGCAGGTTCGGATTTACAACTATATCACGATGGTACAAATAGTTATGTTAATAATACAACTGGTAATCTTATAGTTCAAAGTGGTGCTAATGCTTATATGAATGTTAATAGCAGTGAAAATGCTGTTGCTTGTATAGCAAATGGTGCTGTAGGTCTTTATTATGACAATTCTGAAAAGTTAGTTACGACTACACATGGAATAACAGTAAATGGTAGGCAAACAATACTTCATAATGGAGCATCAGATTATGCTATGTATGTATACAATGACGGAGATAATGCTAACAGGTATGGTATTTATATGCAAATTGGTGATGATGATGGAACAGGAACAAGTATCTTCCTAAGTTTTGTAGATGGTGATGGTAATACTGTGGGTAGTGTTACCTTTACTGGCAGTACTACAAGTTTCAACACATCTTCAGATTATAGATTAAAAAATAATATAACAGATTTAACAGATGCTACTGCTAAAGTAAAAGAGTTAAAACCTAAAAAGTTTAGTTGGAAAAAAGATAAAAATAGTACATTAATACATGGTTTTCTAGCACATGAAGTTGCAGAAGTTATTCCTGAAGCTGTAGTTGGCGAAAAAGATGCCATGACAGAAGAAGTGCTTTATGTTGATGGTGATGAAATACCTAAAGGCAAAAAAGTAGGAGATGTAAAAGAAGCATCAAAGATTGCTCCACAAGGTATTGACCCATCTAAATTGATTCCGTTACTAACAAAAGCCATACAAGAATTATCAGCTAAAAATGATGCACTTGAAACACGAATTAAAGCATTGGAGAGTAAGTAATGACCAAAGCAGCAGATACAGCAAATATATTAAAGCAACCTTTTACTAATACATTAGGCGGATCTAATTATCGTGCAGGTGTCAATGCAGGTGATTCAGTAGCTAGTGGTGGTGAATTTAACGTACTTGTTGGTGATGAAGCAGGAACTGCTATAACGACTGGCACAGACAACACTTTTATAGGTGCTTTAGCAGGAGATGCTTTAATTGATTCTGACCATAATGTAGCAGTAGGGTATCAATCTCAAACGGCAGATACTAAAGGAAGTAAGTCAACTGCTTTAGGTGCATTTTCTTTAAATGCTCAAAACTTTACATCTGCTACAGATTCTCACAATACAGCCATAGGCTATTCGGCAGGAGGTGCAGTAACAACTGGTACATCTAATACTCTAATTGGTTCTCAGTCTGGTAATGCAACTAATACTGGAGTTAGAAACGTAGCGATTGGACATGAAGCTATGTATAGTCAAACAGATGGAAGTAATAACGTATCTATTGGTTGGCAGGCAGGCTATACTAATAATGGCAATAACAATGTTGCTATCGGTTGGCAGGCTTTGTATAGTGGTAATGGTTCTGATAGCTGTGTAGCCATTGGCAGAGAAGCATTAGAAGTTGCTACTGGAGACAGTAATACAGCAATCGGTTATCAGGCAGGGCAAGGACTAACAACTGGTGTTAACAATATTGAGATTGGGTATCAATCAGGAACATACTCAACAGCTTTGCAAACTGGTGGTCAAAATATATTAATTGGTAATTATTCTAAAACAAGTTCAAGCAGTATAGATTACGAAATTGTTATCGGCTATAACGCAGCAGGGCAAGGCAATCAAACATTTACATTCGGTCAAGGTTCGGTAGATACTAGTATAGGTTTCGGAGGAACTGGTTGGAATGCACCATCAGATGAAAGATTAAAAGAAGATATTAAAGATGAAACTGTAGGTCTTGCATTTATTAATGAACTTAGACCAGTAACATTTCAATGGAAAAAAGAAAAAGACATTCCTGAAGATATGGAAGGTTACGATAAAGATTCTGATGAAAGAGTTATGAATGGTAAATATAATCATGGTTTTATAGCACAAGAAGTTAAAGCAGTTATAGATAAATATGATATTAAAGATGGCTTAGGTCTTTGGCTAGAAGCAGGTAAAGATAAAAGACAAAGATTAGCTGAAAGTGAACTTATACCATTCTTAACAAAAGCAATTCAAGAATTATCAGCACAAGTAACAGCATTAGAAACAGAAAACAAAACACAATCAACACAGATTGCTGATTTGATTAGCAGAGTTACAGCATTGGAGAGTGCATGATGGCTAAACCAAGTATCCAATCTGTTAAGGCTGAACTAGATACACACGAAGCAGTATGTGCTGAGAGATGGAAAGAAACTATCTTACGGATCAAACGCATTGAAGCAATTATGATTGGTACAGCAGGTACTATGATACTAATGATGGCAGGGTTGCTCTTGAGGTAGCTAATGGAATTTGTAACAGCTACTTTAACTGGCATAGCCCTTATTAAAAAATCAGTCGATTTTATAAAATCAAATATAGAAACAGTAAACGATATCTCAGGCATAGCTAAACAGATTGATGGCTTTTTTGAGGGCGAAGCTCAAATGAATAAAGCTTCAGGTAAAGGTCTTGGTATTAAAGAACAATTTGGAATTGAATCCACAGCATCAGATTTTATAGACAGAAAACTTTTAGAAGAAAAAAGACAAGAGTTAAAGAATATGTTGAACATGAGATTTGGTCCGACTACATGGGATCAGATTATAGCTGAACGGGCTAATAGAATTAACCAGGCTAAAGAAACTCAAAAGCTACAAAGAATAGAAGCAAGGCAAAAGCAAAAAGATATTATAGATACCTTACAAACAATGGGAATTGTTTTTTGTGTAATAGCTGTATTTATAATTGCCGTTGTTATGACGTTTAGAGCTATGGCAGATACGTATAAATTTGTAACCAAGCCATTGACTAGGCAACAAATGATTAACAATGGAACAATATCTCTGCCTACCATGACAACTTGCAGACTAATGAAACAAAAAGTTTTGAAGGATAAGATGGCTTGTATCTATGTAGGTTCTCAAAAAACATATGAAATAGAGTTTACCGATATTCATATTGGCTGTCCTAGAAAATACAAATGCGTTTTAAATCCAAATAGTAAAGAACCCTCAATAGATAAAGTAATGGAAAGTTTAAGGAGCATTACAAAATGACAGAAGATAAAAAGAAAATTGTTAATTTGGATATAGGTCAGAACTCTTTTGAATTGTCTTTGCGAATATTAGGCAATGAGTTTGTGGCTATTAAAATCGGATCAACAAATTTTAGTGGAAAGCTTATAGCTGGTGGAATCTTGTTATTATTCTTCACTTTAATTTTGCTTGAAGGTTTTGGTTTAAACGAAATATTAAAGGGAGTTTAGAATGATACAACTACTGGGACCAATAGCCAATATTGCCACGACTTGGCTTCAAGGCAAACAAGAGAAAGCCAAAGCCAAACAACAATTAGAAGTTGCAAAAGTACAAGCACAAGTAAAACGTGTTGAGCAAGAAGGATCATGGGACGAAAAAGCAATGGACGCTTCTGACAATAGTTGGAAGGACGAAGCATGGACTATTTGCTTTATCTCTTTAATTTTTGCGTGCTTCATTCCAGCTCTACAACCATACATATCTGATGGCTTTAAGTTTTTAAGAGAAGATTGTCCTGAATGGTTAAGTTACGGGATTTTGGCCTCAATAGCTGCAAGCTTTGGGCTAAAATCTATAGCAAAGTTAAAAAAATGATAGGTAACTTTGATAAAGCATTAGAGCTAGTTCTAAAACATGAAGGAGGTTATGTAGATCACCCTAAAGACCCAGGAGGAGCTACTAACTATGGAGTAACCAAAAAGGTATATGAGGCTTATCTTGGTAGAAAATGTACTAAAGAAGAAGTAAAGGATATGCCATTAGAAGCTGTAGGCGATATATATAAAAGAAAATACTGGGACAAAGTTAAAGGCGATGAATTGCCTAGTGGATTGGATTGGGCAGTATTTGATTTTGCAGTTAATGCTGGTGTATCAAGAGCTTCTAAAGTATTGCAAGGATTTCTTAAAACATCAGTAGATGGTCATATAGGTCCTTCTACATTACAAGCTGTTGAGAACTACCCTACTTCAATTAAAGGTGTCATAGAAGTCTATACGGCTCAAAGATCAAGCTTTTACAGAACATTAAGTACCTATGATACGTTTGGTAAAGGTTGGGATAGACGATGCTATGAAACAAGGAAAACAGCATTAGAAATGTTAGAGAGTACCTAAGCTACTTTTAACTCCTATTGCTGATGATGGTCTTGATCTATGCATAACACCCTCATCAGGATCAAATGCTATATCTTCAAAAGAACCTTCTTCTTCTATATCCCTTAAAGGTCTAGCTTGAAGTTCCATTGGTATTTTTTTTAATTCTGTTACCATTGCTCGTTTTTCAAATCCACAAGCTTCACAAAGCTTTGCTTTTTCATATTTAGTCACAAGTACGTCTACACCACATTCTATACATGATTGTTTAATCTTATTTTCCATGTGAATACCTCTATTTCGTTTAATTTAGTATTGTTTAACTGCACCTTCAAAGGGATAGATTTAATGTTAAGTCTGTCCCTTTATTTTACTATTCACATAAATGGGGACAATTTGGGGACACAAAAGTAATGTGAATTGAGCTTCATACGTCAAATATGATTAGATATCTAAATATTGCCCAACTCGGCAGTAGTGGGGAAAAGAGGCTCAAAGTGTTAGTACGCCTAACATTTGGGTCTTTTTTTTGAATAGATGGTGGGACTAACTGGGATTGAACCAGTGACCCCTTCGATGTCAACTACATAGTACCTAAGTCATTGTTTTATATAGACGAACTATCTAGTCATCGGCATTTGGGGACAATTTGGGGACAATTTCTTTTGTAATGGTATCAATCCTTTCATCTTTAAAATCTACCATTTCCATTTTTTCAAAGTCACCATCAAGGTATATTTCTTCTGCTTCTTCTTCAGAATGAGCATAAACTTCATATTCTGATATTAATGTGCAACTAGTTGTTACTTTATATTGATTCTTCATTATTTTCTCCATTTTAAAGGGTACAATCATACATGAGTCTATCGTTAACCCTACTGTATGGCTCTTAAATCAAGGCGTTTTTTCATCATTCTTGCACATTGGCACATAAAACTTAACATGGAGCTGATTTCCTTGTAGTGAGGAAATGTAAGTTTCATTAGGACAAGTTTTAAGCCAATCTAATAATTTTTCCATACTTGCAATTTGATATGTGTTAGGCATTTTACTCTCCTTCCCCACTACTGTCGTGAGGGTTATTTCATCTTGTTAATATCGTCTCTTAAATGTTCAGGGTTTAACCTGATATAATGAGTTACAGACTTTGAATCATTCCAGCCACCAAGAGCCATTAGCTTCTTGTCGTTAATACCAGCTAACGCATGGGTAGATGCCCAATGTGATCTCCAGTTGTGAACTTTAAATCTTCTGTTTTCACCCAAGGCACTTTTGACAGCCCTTGTATGAGTTTTGTCCAAAGGGTTACCGAGTCTTGTATAGAAATACCTAAAGGGTTTGAGTGTAGTTGATAGGAATACTGGACCTTCCCGTTCTCTGTTAAGCAAACGTAGACTTTCGTATATTCTTTCATGCATTGGGATAGACCTAAAATCGCCGTTCTTGGTGTCCCAGAATGTGACAGTCCGTTTATCCATATCAACGTCCTTCCATAATAGACAGACGGCTTCGCCAATTCTAGCTCCTGAATAGCAAAGGAAAATAATAAGTGGTTGGAGAATTGGGTTAAAAGCATTGATTAATCTTTCTTGTTCTTCATAAGACAAGTAGACTGGTTTTGGCTTTTCTACTTGTCGTCCTTCAATTTTTTGAATGGTAATATTTGGGCTTCTTTGTTTGGAGCCGTATTTAAGAATTGCCGTGAGTGTTCCTCTGAGTCTATTAAAGTAAGAGGGCTTGATTCCTGGCTTAGTTCTATTAAGTATCGTGTTGAACATTCCATTGTTAATGTCAGACAAACGGGTATTCCCGAAATGTTGATTAAGAAATCGTATTCTTGCTTCGGTTGATGGATCGATTGACTCTTTTGCATTGAGGTAATCAATCGTAGCATCTCTAAAGCAATAGTTTGTGGAGTGTCCTCGTCCATAACTTTGATCTATGATTTTTCCATAGATTTCATGAGCAAGTTTTTCTGCTTCTTGACGGCTAGTAGTTTTTGCAGACTGTTTAACCCTGAAGCTTCCGTTTGGAGTTTGGATTGTTCCTTGAATATATAAGTTTTTTCTATTTTTTCTTTTTCGTACTTGAAGCAATGTTCCCTACCCTTCAAGAAGTTATAAAAGTCTTTTTCTTTAATTAGCCAATTACCACTATCTAGAATTATTGGCACAGTTGATTTTCTTAGTAAAGCTTTCCAGCGATTTAGATTCTTTATATTTGAATCTAAACCACAGAAAGTCTCTAAAAGATACGATAATGGGTATCGTCTATCCATCTCTATCCTCGTCCATAAAGCCAAAGATATTTAAAGTGCCATCATCAATTTTATTCTGAAGAAAATTTCTTTTTAATTCAATTCCTTCAGGTAATGGTTTCCCAGTATCTTCTTCAATTAAAAAATCTATTTTTCTCAAAGCTTGATACTGTTCTTTTGACACTTTTATATCTTCAACAATGACATAATAATTTCTCATTAAGCAGCAGCTTTAATCTTATTGAGATAGGTTTTGTAATGACCTTGAAGCTTGGTAACAATTTTAGCATCTAATTTATTTATTATTGGAGCTTCTGCTTTCCAAGTTGTAGCAAGTTCTTCTTTATCCTTACAAGCACCTAATGCTGAATCTATACGTTGATAATGAGCATGATCTTGTTCATTTTTAGTAGCTTTCTTAATATCAAGATAATCTTTATCCATTACTGGTAAATCTTCTCCAGCATATATGGAAGTGCCTAGTCCGTGATAAGCTAAACATTTAACAAGACCTCTTTGTAAGGCAGTATTGACTTGAAATGATGTTGCTGCTTTTAGAGGCTCATTTCTATTGCCTAATACTGGATAAATTTCTGATTGAGTAATACCATCAATAGTTACTGACACAGACACATAAGTATATGTGAGAGAATCTCTCATAAATGGTAATATGTTGTCTTGGTTGTCACTAAAGGTATGCTTTTCAAATGTAGCAGTTGGGTAATGTTGCTTGACTAATGCCCAAGCCCATGCCCATGAAACATAACTGAATTGACCTTTCTTATCTATATGGTCTGATACGTCTATTGCAGACAAGGTAGCCCAAACCGATTTAGCTGAGTTTTTAGTTGCCATCTCTTTTTTCCTTTTTAGGTTGATGTTTAAGTGTGATTGTATTGGTCTTGCTACGAGATACGATTATCTTGTCGCCTTGTAGATTACCTGACAAATCCAAGACCATCTTGCGACAATTTGCAGGTAAATAATGTTTGATTTCTGTTTTAGCCGTATCAGCAATCTTATTGGCTTTTGAGGCTTCAATAATATCCTGGGCATTGAGATTCATTTCAGATTGCATCTGATTGTCCCAACATTCTAAGTCAGACATATTAATGGTAATTTGATCTGTCCAATCGACTGGAGGTAGCATCTCAAATGCATCAGGCATAATGTCTTTTGTGTACCAAAGCCAAAACTGTTTACATTGGTCCAAATACATCTCAAGCCATGCATCATCTCTCTGTAATTTTCTGTATTCCATACGGCAATGAACACCAAAGAACACGGCTATATAACAATGATCTTTAGCCCTTGTGTGCATATGATGTTGACATTGTGGAGCATAAAGATCACATATTTCTTCCATAGTCATAAAACCCCAATGAGTTTTAGCTTCTACTGGGTTTCCATCTGAGGCAATAGCATCATAAGTAGAGTGTATTGGTACACCATGATAATCTATTGTTTTACCACTTCCTCTAGCACCTATTTTAAGATCGGTAATATTTGCGAAGCTGTCTAGAACATACGGCTCCATGAAATTACCAGTATCAAACAGAAACTGTAATTGTTTGGTAACAAGACGTTCTTGCTCACCTTTTTTTTCTGATATGAGCTTTGCCCAGTCAGAGAATGAACCATCGGCTATAATCTTAGCTTCAGATGAACCTATAAAGTTTTTACGTTCACTAAGCTGCTTTTGTGTGAGTGCCATTATGCTTTCCTTCCTGATATTGTTTATCTAAATCATTGGATAACCAGTCCTCTTGAGCATATGGACTGTTGCGACCTTCCCAAGATAGTTTTGAAACGTCCAAGAACTTATCCATATCGAATCTGCTATTTCTTGATTTGGCTTTAACCTTTTCTGCAAACTCTTTCATATCGTGTGGATAGATCATTGGAGCAATTTCCTCTGCAAACCATTTAACGTCTTTTCTAGTCATTCTATTCATGTTACACCTCATTTGCCTAGATAAATCGGCATTATAATTAAATTTTTTTAGACCTTACGGATTAACTGAACAACAACTCCCATTATATCTACTAATCCTACATCTATTTCTTGTTGGCTTTGTGCCGATCTAGGGAGCAAGTATGGTGTTCTGTATTCCATAATCTGTATTTTATTCTTAAATTGTATTAATACTGTTTTTCCATCTTTTGGCTTTATGTCAGGATCAACAACTATTGTATCTCCTACATGATACCCAGCTAAGTCCATAGTGTTCCATTGAACAGGAATAGCAAAAGCTCTAGGAGATATATCTTCTGTAGTGACTATTGTTTTATCTGTTTCCATTAACGCACCTTTTTTATATACCATAATTGGTAATGTTTTAACTTTGGAAACAAGAGCTGTCGGATTAGGAAAGTCTGGGTATGATTTGCTTACTGCACCTAATTTGGAAATTACAGTTTGCGATAAACACCAGGGCTTTTCTTTTATAAATCTTTGTAAGGTGCTTGGAGCTACTCCTGATTCCATAGCCCACTTTCTAGCACTCCAGCCCTTTTTATTTAGGGTTTGGAGAACCCAGTCATGTACCCTCCCAATAGTATCTGACATCATGCACCTAAAATGTATTTATCCCTTGCCTCTTTGTTTCTTCGAACTTTTAAGAATAAAAGAAGCAACATTATCTTCAATACCACTTAAGTTTGTACTTGAGGTGCTATTGAATTGTGAGTCATACTGTAGTTCACTTCTATCTACAGTAGAAGATTGAAGTAAATTAAAAGATTTAACTATCATTGGCAAGATAGTTGATTCATACCATTGAAACCACTCATCATTTATATGAATTATTTCATCGGAAGGGTGCAAAAACACCTTATGAACATCTATGCCAGTACCTTTTTCTTTGTAAAGCCAGCCTTCAGCTTCCCAAACACTTACTATTTCATTAATAGCTTTACGACTCACTCCCATTTCAGCAGTTATAATTGCTGGTGTTATAGCTCTGTTAGAATAAAAAGAATGGACGATCCATGTTGCAAAATGAAATCGTGTTCTTGTTGAATTAGTATATCTTAACCATTTATGATTGTTTCTATTATTTTGTATTTGCTCAAGTATCATTCTAGCTTTTAATACAGTAGCTCTAGAAATTCTAAGCTCTAATGGATAGTCTTTATAATCAAACATGGGTTGCACCTCCATACCAATTAATATGTTAAGAATAGTTATTTAGTCACGGAAGTCAAGTACTATTGATTTATGCCTAGTTATCTAGTCATATTCACATAAGAGGTGTGATATGCAAACTAAAGAACAAGAATGGATTACTGATGTAATCTCTCAGTTTACCACCAGACGATATGAACTAGAAATTTCACAAAATGAACTAGACCATATAATAGGTTGTGCTACTGGATTAGTAGCGAAATGGGAAACTGGAAACAGAAAGCCAACAGCATTTAATTTGTATTGTTGGGCAGAAGCCCTCAACTGTCAAATCAATGTGGAGGCGATAAATGATAATATGCGGAATTGATCCTGGGTTATCAGGAGGATTATCCTTTTTCAACAATGAGAATAAAACAATTCATGCTGAAAAAGCACCTATATTCCAGTTAAAGACTAAAGCCAAGACTAAAAGATTCCTAGATATGTGGACATTAATGGCTATGTTAGATGAACATGATCCTGACCATGTATATATAGAGAAACAACAAGCAATGCCACAACAAGGACTGGTAAGTACATTTGCTACTGGCATGGGTTATGGTGTTTACTTAGGTCTTTTAGTAGCTGGAGGCTGGTCATATACAGAAGTAGCATCAAGAACTTGGAAGAAAGACCTTAATTGTACTGCTGATAAAGACCATGCTAGAAAAAGAGCATCAGAGTTAATGCCCAATGGTAGCCATCTCTGGCAACAGAAAAACCAAGATGGAATTGCTGAAGCCAGTTTGATAGCCTATTGGGGAATATATAAAAGTAATTAGTGGCTTTTTTTTAGTTTGCCCATTACACCTGGAATAAACTTAGTCAGCGTTCTCAGGTTTGCTTCCTAGACTTCGTTGTATGACAAGTAAACATCTAGGCTCTTTCAAGCTGGATTCGGCTACTTAGCTGATACCACTAATTCGGTACGGCATCTTTCCATACCAGTACCTACCGACGGGTTCTATTTGACAGTATCAAGAAACTTTATTGGATCGAATACTGCACCTTCTTCAAAGGCACGAACAAGTTTATCGATAACTAATTTCTTGTTGTCAGTTGGTAATAAGTCACATTTAATTTTACTAGCAAGTAAACGTAACTGAGTTATTTTATATTTATTTAACCATTCTTCCGATGGTTTAAACCAGTCTTTGGCAACAGACGCACCATATATGTTTTTCTGTGCCGAGAAAATCTGGCTCTGATCCATAGAGGCAACAATCCCTTTATAAAGTATAGCAATGAGATCAGACTCTGTTTTAGTAAGAAAATATTGGAGAGTAGTATGTTTAGCTTTCTTACAAAAAACAACAAGGTCTTTAGCAATTTCATCAAAGTAATCATAGTAATCCTCCGTTAATTGAGCTTTATTCCAAGTAACATTTGTGTATTTCTTTGTATTAATATCACGAATATCAAACATTTGATTACATAATGTAGCTAACACATAATGTTTACTATCAGTTACTAAATGTTTGAATATGTCATCATTCCAGAAATGCTGACGTAAAGTATCTTCATACATTTCATTTGTTAGTTCTCTTTGAGGGTTAGACATATCAGCTAGTGTGAGTTCAGGAATCTCTCCATTCTCAATAGCATCTAATTCCTTTTGAGACATTTCTATTTTGCTTTTGTATTTCTGTACCCAAAACACACCTCTTAATGGCTGATATTGGATAACAACATGAATATCTTTTGGGTCTAGTTTTTCAGACTCAATTTCATGCTGATACACTTGTATTAAATTCTTAAGCAATCCTTTTACATCTGAAGGGTGTCTGTCAATAACAGTACAATCCTTAAACTTCTTATCATAATATTTGGCTTTTTCATCAACAAACTGTTTTTGTAAAGCTAAAAAGCTATCCATGTTAGCTACATATTGATGGTCGCTAAATAAATCTCCATCAAACTCAATTTCTTTAAATAGCTTGTGCTTTTCAGGAATAATAACATTTTGCCTAGATATTTTTACATTACCAATATCATGCTTGATGTCATCATAGTCAAAGTAACCATTACAATCTGTATAGATTTTGTCTTGTGTTTCTTGATCTACATTTGTAAATAATTGTGCAATGGATAAACCAAATTCTTTATTTCTAAAGCCTTCTTTAACTTTATCGGACAGTTCAGATAAGGCTACTCTTTGCATAACCCATTTTCTAGTCTGTCCCCAGTTAGCAGCAATCTGGTCATAATCATATTCCCCATCTTGTGCGACCTGATTAATAGCATCAGCTTCGTCAAGTGGGTGCATACCTTCTCTCATCATGTTAGCC
>Ga0315331_10001103_pt1 | contig 20019 bp, 16 predicted proteins | sample M160m34915metaG_FD_203456 | JGI IMG/M metagenome (GOLD analysis project Ga0315331, IMG submission 203456) | Ammonia-oxidizing marine archaeal communities from Monterey Bay, California, United States - M1 60m 34915 | ecosystem: Environmental > Aquatic > Marine > Intertidal zone | place: USA...
CGCCTCGTCTTGGCTGGCGAGTCCACACTCGGAGCTCCCCTTGTGCTGCGTCACCTCGACCAAGCGCTCCAGGCGGCTCCGCAGCGCCGCGTCTTCCCGCGCAATCGGAGAGCCGTCGTCCCGAACAACCTGGAACAACATCCCGTTGCTTACGTTCGGGTTATGTGGGATCGCGATCGCGTCGCAGCCGTCCCCACGCTCCACGCAATCCGTCATCAGCGCGCGCCACAGCCCGGAAGCTGTCGGCGTGTCGATATAGTTCGTCGGTACCGCCTGATGTTGATCGTTTCGGAAGACGACGTTGCGGTGGATCTTCTGCCCGTTGGGCATCCCCGTCCATTCATACCCGATGAAACTCGTAAATTCACAGGCCGCGCTCCGGTCGTACGCGTCTTGTGCCGCCTCGACGGTGATGCGCCACGCCTCACCCGCGACGTCCCGACAATGCGCGCCGTCGGGCCCGCAGAACGAGTACCGCGGCAGATCGACCGTCTGGAAGGCGCGCGTCGTCACTGCGACGTAACCCAGCGCGGGGAACATCCGATTGAGACGACAGACCCACGACTCGTAGCCTGAGAGCCCCGGCGTACTGCAAATACGGGTCTCCCCCAGCAGTTCCGCGTGATCGGTGACGACAGCGAAGTCGAGCGGACGCCGGAGCTGCACCTGCTTCGCGGGGCGCCCGCGCGCATCATACGGCTGCACGTTGAGGAGCTCACCGCGAGCGAAGCGATACGCGTCCGCCGGCGTGGCCCGCGTCCCTTGCCCCCAGGCGTCGAACGACAGCGCCGTGTGCACGTGGGTGTCGCCGAAGAAAGGGCGACGCAGCGGGTCGGTGTCCGCGCACGACTCCCGCGCCTCCGTCCGCTCGAAGGCGCCGGCCGACGGCGCGAGGAGGAGCAACGCCGCGCCGAGCGCGACCCAGGCAGGCCTTCGGCTCATCGGTACAACTCGGAGAGCCGCGCCTGGCTGGAGGTGTGATGGAAGCGCGTCTCGTAGAGCTGGTCGTAGGTCCCGATCAGAATCAGCAGCGTCACAGTAATCACCGTGATGTGATCACGCAGTCGGTAGGGCAACCGAGACAGCACGAACTTCCAGAGCGCCCAGACGAAGAACCCCAGTACGACGATGTAGACCACCGCGTGCACCGCGAAGAGACCTGCGAACGTCGTCGCCATGCCCCCGTCTCCCTCAACGACGACCAACCCGACGAGCGCACCCGCCAACTGCACGAAGCGGGCCGCCGGCACGCGGACTCCGTCGAGGCCGAACATCGGAAACGGAAACGCCACGAAGAGCGCGAGGAACAGTGCGATGCGCGTAAACCAGGGACTCACAGCGGCGAAGGGTAGCAGTCGGCAGCGCGGCTCAAACGGGATCCGGCGCCCAATCCACGAAGATCGGTGACGACCACGCCTTGGGCTCCGCCGGGCTCAGGCACTCCGCGGTCGAGTCGCCGTCGAGACCACAGACATCGATCGTCTCACACCCCCCTTCCCCGCCCGAGCTGCAGCGCAGGCCCCCGGCGTTGATGACGTCCGCTGGCGCCTCGACCGCTCGCGCGTAGTAGAGCGTGTCGCGGCCCTCCCGCTCATAATCGGGGTCACTGAACACGAACAAGCAGCCCGCGGGGTCCGGCTCGCACGCGTGCACCTGCCACGGGTCCTGGATCAATGACGCGACCGGCTCACCGGGAGAGGCCTGTGGCTGCACGCGGATGATCTCGATACGGGTGATGAGGCGTCGGCGATCCGTCGGGTGGTAACACTCGTTCGCGCACACGCGATCGACGCCGTCGGCGCCCAGAGCGACCCGCGTCTCCTCAGGACAGCCAGGCTGCTGTTCGAACGACCCCACCGCTCGCACCCGAAAAATAGGAGACTGGCCCATCTCAACCTCGCCCCCCATCGCGACCTCGCGGCCCCGTGACCCCGGCGCGTTGAGCAGGTCGAACCACAGCAACATCCGCGGTCCACTCGTCCCGTAGACCTCGCGGCGCTCCATCGACTCCCAGATCGAGTCCCGATCCCGGCCGTCCGCGTGCACGCCGATCAGCCCCCCGGTCATGAAGAACGAGGCCTGCCGCTCCATCTCGAACAGCTGAAAGCCCACGAGCCCGCTGCCCTCACGGTCAAAGGGTTCCGGCTCTGAAGACCGCTCGGTCTCGGGCCTCCGAAAGGTGCTGGCGAGGACGCCCGACAGCTCTCCGCGGGCCCGTGACTCCGTGAAGGCTTCGCGCCCGACCTCCTTGAAGCCGGTGCCCGGTCGCGCCTTGTGGTTGTCGCTCGACGCGATGAACCCCATGCGCGCCCGCAGCGGCTCGCCCTCGCCGTCGAAGTCACTCAGCGCCAGGATGTACTGCGCGGCGCCGCCCGGGCGGTAGTTGAACGCCGGGACATCGCAGTCCCGGCACTGACCCGCGTCGAGCCACTCCTCCGCGTCGTAGCCCGGCACGCTGAAGTGCGCCTGGCCCCCGGCGTTTGCCGCGAGTTGCCGCGTCACCCGCGCGCGGGCATCACACTCATCCGTCGAGTCACCGTCCGCGAGGCAGCGCTCTCGGATCAACTCACCGGCCTGCCAGCATCGCGGGAGGTAACCTTCGCTCGGCGCAGGACATGCGACCGACCCATCCGGCTGGATGTCGACCGAGCGCCACGCCCGATACTCCTCGGACGAACCGTGCCCAGAGTAGACCTCGATCAGCGTCTGCCGTTGCGGGTCGTGCTGCTCGCGCGTGACCTGTTTCTTCCAGTCCGACCCCGACGGGGTATAGAAACCCCAGCTCGTCCCGTGAGGGATCACGATCGAGTCACCGCCCCACTCGTCCAAACGATCAAAGAGCCCCCGCGGGTCTTCCGTCGCATCGATGCAGTCATCGGGCAGCTCCCGCACTGGCGTCTCGGGATCACACAGCTCGACGCCCTGTCGCTCGGCGAAGTAGCGCGCCAGGTCGTCATAACGGTCATCTCCACCGAACAGTGACAGCGCGGCCCGCTGGAGGAGCCCCGGCTGCAGCGCCTGGTTGAGTCGCGCGACGCTCGCGGCAGCGATCGGTCGCGAGGGGATCTCGGATCCCTCCAGCCCGCGTAGCACGACGTTCTTGTGGCCCCAGTGATCCTCCGGCGAGGTGCCGACCTGCGTCCACTCCCAGCCGAGGTACGCGACCGTGTCCGGGTTCGCAGGGTCGCCCGCGATCGCGTTGCACTCCCGGACGGACTCCACCGTGTCACGCCAATTGCGAACCGTCATCCCTTCGGCGTGGTCGTTGATGGACCAGAAGTCGAGGGCGGAGCAGTGTCGGGCGAAGTCGCAGGCGTCAGCCTGAGGGTGGGCCCCTTCCCCATTCAGCATGGGCATACTCGTCATGAACGCGTCGAACGAAACCGTCGTGTGCACGTGGAGGTCGCCAAACAAGATCTGCCGCTGCGGCGACGCCCCCACGCCCTCCGCCGCTTCAGCGACCGCATACTCCTTCTCGGCGACCGCCTGGGCGCTCCGCCGAGGCCCCTGGATCTCACCCGGCCCCTCGTGACTCCCCAGGCAACCGCGCCCCGCGATCCCCACGACGAGCGCCCCGAAGACCCCCAGCGCGAGGACACCCTTGACCCATCCGCTCATCCAAATCCCCTCCGCCCGCAAACCCGCGCGAGCGCCTCTTGCCTATCGTCACAAAAGCAATCGCGGGAGATCGATCAACGCGGCAACGCCAGGATCTTCGCCATCTCATCCGCCCGCGCGACAGGTCGTCCCGCCCGTTCACACTCTGCGACCGCTTCGCGGACGAGCTCGACGTTGCTCTTCCGCTCGACACCCGCGTAGTCCTCGAGGCCGACGCGGAGGTGTCCCCCGCGCTCGAGCGCGCGATGCGCGACCCCGTTCTCGACCGTGCTGCCGGAGACCACGGCGACGGACCACGGCAGGTCGACGCTGCGCGCCTCCATCATGTCGACATAGGTATCGAGGCTCGCCGGGGTCGGAGGGAGTCCAAACAACAGGTCGGTCAGCCCGTCTCCCCGGTAGCTACTTTCCCCACCGAGGTAGAGCCGGACGAGCGCGCCCTGCGGCATCCGCCCCGCTTCGTACCAGGCGATCGCGGTGCGAAGAAACCCCGGCTCAAAAATCGCCATACCCGGCGCCAGCCCCAGACGTTCACACAACTCGAACTTGTAGGCGATGTCGGCGTGCGAGTTCGCGTAGACGATCCCCGCGGTCATCGGCAGTCCCGTGTCATCGGTCGGGCCCAGGTTGAGCGAACCGGGGTCGACGAATCCCATCCGAAGGCCCGCCTCCGCCAGGAACGGGATGTGGCTCGTCTTCTCTTCCACCGTGTCGGCGAAGACCAGCGTTGGATACAGGACCACTTCAGGGTGACGCTCGAGCACCGGCCGAAAGTGTTCGAGATAGGCGTCCGCACCGGCGCGCCCACCCACAGAGATGTCGGGGGCGTGCGTATGCAGCACGGTCGCGCCCGCATCGATGCACACCAGCGCGTCCTCAACGAGCGCCTCCTGCGTCTGCGGCGCGTGCGGGTTCAGCTCAGGGCGGGTCGCGCCATTCAGCGCGACCTCGATCACGACGGGAAGACTCGATGACATCGTTGAACCTCTCCTGTGAAATGAACAGACCGTCAGTCTACCAGCCGAGATGTCGCGCGAGCGCCGCGTGCGGGTCGGATCAGCCGAAGGGCCGGGCGGTCGCCGTCACGACAGTACAGAGGCGGCCCTCCTGGCCCGGGTCCCGCAGCTCGACCCGAGCCACCAGCTCATCGGGGCCGGCCCGGAGGACCACCGCCTCTGAGCGAATCGGCCCCACGTTGCCCAGAGCGAGATAATGAGCAGTCAGGTCCGTGGTGACGAGTGGTGAGCCGACCCGCGCCCGGGCCAGCGCCTGCACCGAACGCGTCGCCAACGCGACAGCGACGCCTCCCTGCAACGCCCCCACGCTATTTCGCTGATAGTCCGTCACATCGAGCTCGAAGACGCCCCGGTCGGCATCCACCGCGCGCAACCCGAGCTGTTCGTACACAGGTGCCCGCAGGCCGCTCTCCGGCAGAGCGAAGCTTGTGCGAGAAGACGCGCCAGCGACGACGTTCGGCCCCTCATCCCGCCGCACGATACGCGTAAATCCGAGCTGGGCGGAAGCCACAGGAGCCTGCTCGCCCACACGCCAGAGGCTCGTCTCGAGCACGACGTTATTTCGCCCTGCGCGGAGCCTCTTCGTCCGACCGACCAGCGGCCCCTCTCCCACCGGACGCAACATGTGCAATGTCAGGTCAGACGTCACGATCCAATCGGGCGCAACCGCTTCGAGCGCCGCGCCGCCAGATTGGATGTCGATCAGCGTCGCAGCCACACCGGCGTCCAGCGCACCGCGATCCGTCAGAACCTCCGGGACCACATCGAACGAGAGCGTGCGCTCTTCCCCAGCGCCGTCGAACACCACCCGCAGATCTCGCAGGAGGTGCCGCGCGGGCGGGTAGCTCGTCGTCGCTACGGCCTCTGCGACCGGACCACCGGTTTCCATTCCCGTCCCCCAACCTTTCCTTGGCGGGCCCTCGGCCCACCCTTCCGCAAACCGCCGCGTGATGACACAACCCGGGCGACACCACCCCGCCTGCGATCTCAGCGGCCGTGAAAGACCGCCGGCCGCTTCTCTCGAAACGAGGCCACGCCCTCCCGCGCGTCCTCGGTCTTCATCAACCGCGCCTGCGTCGAAGCGAGCGCATCGATGCACGCGCGCTCCCCCTCTTCTGCGTAGAGGCGGGAGGACGACTTGGTGGCCTGGATCGCCAGCGGCGCGCGCTGCGCGATCACCGTCGCAAGCTCGATGGCGCGGTCGAGCTGCGTCCCCGCCGGCACGACCTCCTGCACGAGCCCGCAACGCCTCGCCTCGTGCGCGTCGAACTCCTCGTCGATCAGCAAGTGGTACATCGCGTTACCCCACCCCCCGCGTTCGACAAATCGCATCGTCGCCCCGCCCGTTGCCATGATCCCCCTGCGCGGCTCGAGCTGGCTAAACCGACAGTCGTCTGCGGCGACGACCACGTCGCCGGCAAGCATCAACTCGATCCCGAACGTGAACGTGATGCCTTGTACCGCGGTCACGATCGGCTTGCGGCAGCGGCGCCCCAACCCGACGGGGTCGACCCCCGTGCTCGTCACGGCGCCGGGCGTCCCCGCGCCGGGATCCGCGAGTCGCTCCGTCCAACGAGGAAGATCGAGCCCGGCTGTCGTGTGGTCACCGTGGCCAAAGAGTACGCCGACATGCAGCGAGTCGTCCTCATCCAGCCGCGTCAACGCTTCGGATAACGCGTCGTACATCGCGGGGGTAAACCCGTTTCTCTTCTCGACCCGATCGAAGCCGATCAAGAACAACGAATCGCGCACCTCGGTCGTGATGCGCCCCTCCGCGTCGCTTCGCGATCCACCCATCGTTCGCCCTCCCCGGCGCAGCACCCAAGGCTCGCCCGGGCGAACCGGGCAGTCCATCAGTAGGAGACATCCAGCTTGGTGTGGTCCCAACTCACGATCTTGCTCGGCTCCACGATCGCGCCAATCCGCTTCTTGGATCCTTGCGCTGCGGCCATCTCGAGCATCGCCTCATCCATCTCGTGATTTCGCCGCAGGACCGCTTTCATCAGCTGCGTCACCTCCGCAGGGTCGGTCACGAGCTGGGCGTCCCCATTGATCTGCACGCCCTTGAGCTCGGCGTATTCAGTCCCCGACTCGAGCAGGCACGCGATGCGAGGGTCGCGCCTGAGGTTCACCGCCTTCTGCGATTTCTCGAAGGTCTCGATCACGATCTTCCCCTCGAGGATCCCGTACCACATCGTCACGAGGTGCGGCGTTCCATCCCCATTGATCGTCGCGAGTTGGAGGCTCTTCCCCGCCCCGATGAAGCTCTCCACCTCTTCGTCGGTCATCCGGATCATGTCGCGTCGGCTCGGCATTGGTTCTCCTGGTCGTTGTCTGGCAGGTCACGTTGGCGGCCGTCCCGCTCAACGAACGGCGGCCTCGAAGCGGTGCCCCCCCTTGCCGTCGCCCACGAGGCGTCCGGCGCAGGGTTCCGCGTAGTGTGTTCCGATCACGAGGAGGGGTCCGTCGGCGTGTTCGCTCAGCAGACGGCGCCTCGTACGCGCAGCCTGCTCGGTGTCGCTGTCGGCGCCCATCCGCAGATCGAGCTCCGCCCACTGTACCGGGTGGTGCGTCAGGTCTCCCGTAATCATGGCTTCGGCTCCGCCCGACGCGAGCCGAACCGCGACGTGCCCGGGTGTGTGCCCAGGTGTCGCCTCCAGCCAAACCTCAGGGGTGAGGCGGTGATCCGTCTCCACGAGGTCCGCCAACCCCGCCGCGACGATCGGGGCAACCGCGCTGTCGAACGTCGGCGCGAACTCACGCGCCGCGCTTTCACTCCAGTGTTCGAACTCGACCCGGGCGAACAGATACCGAGCGTTCGGGAAGGTCGGGACCCACTGATCGCCGTCCCGCCGCGTGTTCCAACCGACGTGATCGAAATGCAGATGAGTGCACAGGACGACGTCGATCGAGTCCGGGGCGAAGCCCGCCGCTTCCAGGTCGACGAGGAAAGTGCTCCCTTCTCCGAGCCCCTCGAACCCCGGAACCGGCTTCTCGCCGATGCAGGTATCGACAAGGATCCGCTGCCCCCCGGACTCGATGACGAGCCCGTGGATCGAGAGCAGCAGGTTTCCCTCTGGATCGACGAAGTGGGGCTTCAGCCAACTCTCGTGCCGCGCGATGTCGGCGGCCGTCGCGTCCGGGAAGAGCCCCGCGGGCGGAATCGGGGCGACCGACTCCACAATCCGCGTGACACGTACATCGCCAATCGACCAGGTGAGATTCATCCATCACTCCTTCCGGGTCCCCGCTTCCAGCGGGCCGACCTCAATCGAGGCACGCGATCGTATCACGCCGTGTCATACTCCTGGACGAGCCCTATGCCACCCGGCCGAGCGCCCCGCTCGGCAATGAGCGGGGAGCAAACACGTGCTGCAAGCGCGCTTTTCGGTCCGGTTCGCGTCTCTGCTGGTCTTCGTTGCGACCGCGTGCGCCTCGGTAGGGCCAACCCCTGCCCCCCGTGCCCCGATCCGCACCGCGGACGGCCTGACCTTCGTGGAGAGCTCTCACAAAGGCGCGCTGTTCATCAAACCCGATCACGGCATCACGGCACACCACCGCTATCACCTCAACCAGGTCCTCATGACCTACGAACGCGACTCGAAGCGCTTCTCCGCCAATCAAGAGCAGCGGATCCAGCAATACGTCGAGGACGCCACGCTCTCCGGCATGATCGCCGATGGCTCGGTGATGGTGACGGGTGCGGGTCCATGCATCCTCTCCATGGGCGTGGGCCTCGTAGACGTGACACTCATCGAACCGAACGGCAGCGGTTCGACGACGAGCCTCCTCCAACACTGGGGCGCTGTGACGCTGGTCGTCGACCTGCGCGACTCGCTGTCCGGCGAACCGCTCCTCCGATATGGCCGCCGTATCCAATTCCCTGGCGGCATCCAATGGCAGGGAGAGCTCCCGCCGTGGGCGGAGGTTCGAACGACGCTCGACCGCTTGCTGCGCGATCAGCGCGCGACACTCGCCCAACGCGTCCCCGCGAGTAGTCGGGTCAATCCCCGCTGCCTTCCGCCGCCGGCCACCTCTGGCGACGAGCCGCATTCGCCCGAAGCCCCGAGCTCGCCCGCCGCGCAAGAGGCCCAATCAGGGTAGAACTACGCACCCCCTCTCGGTCTCTGCACCAGACCCGACTCCCAAGTTCACCGAATTCCGAACACCTCGCCGTTGGATAAGCTTCCGCGGGTCGGACGGCGATTGGATGATCGTCACCGGACTCTCTCAATCCCCACTCAGCAAACAAAGATGACAGGATCCACAGTCAACGGTCGCTTGCTGGTCTCGGAGACCAAATCTTTCGATGCATACAACCCCCTCGCCGTTGACGCGCCCCACCGCGCAACAGCAAATAGTACGCCTCAACGCTTTGCTATGCCTGGCGATGACTCCCTGGCTCGTGGGGATCATCTACGAATACGCCCGGACCCCGTACAGCTGGCTCGCCGCGAGTGCGCTCGCCACCGCATGCACCGCATTCTTCTCCTGCGAGCGGTACCGCCGGACCAGGCGGGAACCGGCCGTCGAAAACATCGTGCTCGCAGCCCTGTTGAGCTTCACTGGGCTGGCCAACTACGGCCTCAGCGGCAGCCTCGCGGACACGAGCTTCGCCAACCTGTTTTCCGTCGCAGGGGTCGGCGCTCTGCTCGTCGGTCGGGCCTTTGGCTTCGCCAACCTCGCGCTCGCTGGAGGCCTGCTCGCCCTGTTCGCGATTGGCCAGATGGTGGATCTCCCCTTTGCCAACGCGATACCGAAGCACGTCAGCCCGTTCCACGATCTCCTCAACTTCACGGGGGCGCTCTTCATGGCGCCAGCGGTGCTCTACGGTGTCTTCGAACTCCGCCGCCTACCCGAGGCCGCCCTGATCCAGAGAAACACTGAACTCGAAGCGGAGCAGACCAAGAAGACCGAGATCGCCGCGCGGTGTGATGCGAGCGACGCATCGACCGCTTCCGGTCTCGCGCTGGGCGTGGGCCACCAGATCAACAACCACCTGACCGCGCTGATCGGCGACCTCCAGTTCCTCGAGGCCGAGCTCGACAGCACGCAAGATCCGTCACTCCAAGCCTTCGCCAGCGCCAAGGCATCTCTGATCTCCGACGCGCTCGAGTCCGCGTGGGCCGCCGCCAACGACGTGACGCTGCTGAGCTGTCTGCGGTCCGGCGACTCCATCGTGAGCATGAACGCCAGTAAGGCGATCGAACGATCCGTGCAACTCCTCCCGAGCATGCTCCGGCGCAAAGCGAAGATTCACGTCGACATCCAGAAGGAGTTGATCGTCAAAGGCGACGCCACCCGTCTGCTGACGGCGCTGACCGAGCTCTTGCGCAACGCCATCCTCGCGACGAGCGACGGCGGTGAGACCTCCCATGATGTCCGCATCAGCGCTGTACGCGAGGGCGACAGCATCGTGATCGAAATCAACGATTCCGGCTGCGGCATGACCCACCAGATCTTGAGCCGCTGCCGAGAACCTTTCTTCTCAACCCGCGCCATCGGGGCGGGCACCGGGATGGGGCTGACCAAAGCGTGGAACACGATCGAGGCCATGGCGGGGACGCTCGACTTGCAGAGCCGCGCCGGGGGCGGGACCCAAGCCACCATTCACCTGCCTGCGTCGAGTCCCGCCAACGAATTCGTGGCGGTCGCCTGAAGGACACCCCGACGAACGGGCGCCCGGCACGAACGCACGACGCCAAAAAAATAAGCCAAGCCAATCCAATCGCTTAGTCAAACCGGCTGCACAGGGCCGCCTGCGGGGTGCTCGCCCAGACATTGACGTGGGATATTTTCACACTTATAGTCGGAGTGTACATGGGAAATTTTCCCACTTATCTGTCCTTCGACCGTAGGAGCCCTGCCATGCACCCCGCTGAACCCCTTCGCACATTCCTCGCGCTGGCCCTCGTGAGCCTCGTGGCCGCCAGCCCCGTCAGCGCCCAATTGACCTCGAGCGCAGCCGTCTGCCGTGCCCCGCGGGCCGATGTCGACGCCCGACGCTCACTCTTCGTGACCGAGCTCGATGTCGTCCAACAGGCCATTTCTCTGGAGGACGTCCTCCTCGCGATCGCCGACGACGTGGGCAACCCGAACGTCGGCCCGGACGAACTCTGGCAACAACTCTGGGACACGCAGAATGAGGGCCCTGGCCTGGGCCTCGGCTTCCACTGTGACGACCAGGTCGACGCCAGCGGAGCCGCGACCCTGAACGGCTTCCCGCTCCAATGCCCGAGGAATGAGGGAGCCGAAGCCCACGTCGACCCGTTCGACCCCGGGCTCGCCAGCTTCTACGAACCCATCGCGCTCGTGAACCGCATGGACCTCGCCCCGACCGATGGCGCGAACTGTGGCGAGTTTCGCGTCATCTTCGCGCGGAGCGGGGGCACGCGGAACCTGCTGATCTTCGAAGCTGTTCTCCCGAACCCTTCCCCCAGCTGTGGGCTCGAGGGATGTCGACAGGTCGCCCGTTTCTGGGAGCGACTCAGCCGGATCGATGATCCCGCCCAGCGAGCAGCGGCCCTCCGTCGGTTCTACCTCGACGGCTTCCCGTCGCGCGGGATCGAGCCCGTCATTCGCGCTGCCCACTTCAACGTCGGGGCAGGACAGGTTCGGACGAACCAGTTCATGAGTGGTCCGGACCCCCGACGCTGGCAGCTCCGCGAATACAAGCTCGTACAGCTCTGCCCGTCCGGCGGACCGTGCACTCCCTTGTTCGCCCCTGTGACGACCAAGCAGAACCCCTTCGGCGAGCTCTTCGATGAGGCGTCGGGCCTCCCGCGCACCCCGAGCTTCCAGCGGCACTATCTCAGCCAGGTCGAAGCTCTCGCGGTGAATGACATCCACGGGTTCTTCGCTGCAGCGCCCGACCGCTTCAACGCGGGGCAGAGCAACGCTCAGGGCTCAGAGAACGACTACCCGAGCCACTTCGCAAACAGCCCGCGGTTCGACGCGGCGCTCGACAGGCGGCTGCAGCGGCTGGGGAGTCCCCTCGCTCCCGAGCACCTCGTCCGGCGCTCGATGGCACTCTCTTGCGCAGGGTGTCACCAACTCAACAACGCCGCCCCGAACAACGACCTCGGAGACGGGATCGTGTGGCCGCCGTCTCTCGGCTTCGTCCACGTGAGCGAGCAGCAAACCGAGCAGATCGACGGGAGCGAACACTTCGCGATCTCACCCGCCCTCGAGGACGTGTTCATCCCGGAGCGTGAGGACACCTTCGAGCGCTACCTGGACCAGGTGGCCTGCTCCGATTGTAGGCGTGGCAGGCCCGAAGCCCTCTCCTCCGCGCCCACGCACCAGATCGAGATCGACCCGGCGGGAGCCCCCATGAGCGAGGTCAGCCCTGAGTCCCTCCGCGCCCTCGACACTGCGTTGAAGCAAGGCATCAGCGAACGAAAGCTTGGCTCCAGCCAGGCTGTGCACTGATCCAGACCGAGCCGGGGGTCCCGCCACCGCGGGGCTCCCGGCGCCCGGTCGCCCCCGCAAAAGATCACGCCCCGCTCAGGACCTTCTCACGCGCCCACCGATAGTCCGCTTTGCCGCTCGGGCTGCGCTGCACGCTCTCTGTGAAGACGAAGGCTTTCGGGAGCTTGTACCGCGCGATCCGCTCCGCCGCCCCAGCCAGCAGCGAGGCCTCGTCGGGGTCCAATCCTTCCCGCAGAGCGACGACCGCTACGACCTCTTCGCCCCAACGCTCACTCGGTCGCGGGGCCACCACCGCGTCGAAGACGTCGGGGTGCGCCTTGATCGCGAGCTCAACCTCCTCGGCGAAGATCTTCTCCCCGCCCGAGTTGATACAAGCGGAGTCGCGACCGAGCAGCTCGACCGTCCCGTCGTCATGGTAGTAGGCACGGTCTCCAGGGACCGAATAACGCACCCCATCAATCACGGGGAACGTGCGTGCCGTCTTCTCCGCGTCGCCCAAGTATCCCAGAGGAACCCGGCCGGCCATGGCCAACCAACCCACTTCGTCTTCAGAGGGGTCGAGCACCCGCGTCAGGTCTTCCGACAGGACGATCGAGCCCTCGCCTGCGCGAAACCGACCGGTGCTCGCGGCGCCCCGCGTCGACACACTCGTCGCCTGCGTCCCTGCCTCGGACGAGCCCATCCCGTCGAAGATCATGATGTGGGGGAGCTGCTCGAACAGCGCCTCCTTGTTCGCCACGGACAGAGGCGCCCCGCCGGAGCCAATCAGGATGAGGCCCGACAGGTCATAATCGCCGCGACGCAGTTCATCGATCAGCGGACGAGCGAAAGCGTCGCCGACGATCGTGAACCCCACGACACGTTCCCGTGCCGCCGTCTCGAGAAAATCACGGGCATCGAAGCGTCTCACTTCGCTCGGAAAGACCGCGGTGCCACCGTTGGTCATCCCATTGCATGCGGCCCACTGCGCCGCGCCGTGCATCAACGGCGGCCCGACCAGGCTCTTCTTCCCCGGATCCGCCCGTGCCTGCTCGGCGATCTCGGCGTAACTCGAGAATTCGCTTCCGTCCTGGCGTCGCCCCCCCATCGCCCCGACGAAGATGTCGTCGGAACGCCACAGCACGCCCTTCGGCATCCCCGTCGTCCCGCCGGTGTAGAGGATGTAGAGATCGTCGGGCGAAGGCGTAGCCGACGGACGGTCCGGAGAAGCCCCCGCCAGCGCATCTTCATAGGCCACCGCACCGGGGAGCAGCGCTTCGCCCGAGTCATCCTCGACCTGGATCAAGACCGAGAGCTGCGGCAGTCGATCACGGATCGCCGCGATCCTCGGGGCGAATTCTGCGTGGTAGAGGACCGCCCGTGCCTGAGAGTTGTCGAAGAGATAGAGCAGCTCGTCTTCGACATAACGGTAGTTGACGTTGAACGACGCAGCGCGCGCCTTCCAGGCGCCAAACATGCCCTCCAGATACTCGAATCCGTTGTAGAGGTACAACGCGACATGCGCCTGGCCCGACTCATGCCCCGCGAGGCCGGATCGTTCCGCCCTCACCTCCAACCCTGCGGTCAGCAGGAAGTTCGCCAGCCGGCAGCTCCGCTCTTCGAGCTCCGCGTAGGTCCGGCGGCGATCTCCGACGATCAGCGCCTCGGTGTCCGGGACCTCCTCTGCGATCGTCGTTAGGAGGTCCGCAAAGTTGAACGCCATGGATCTTCTCCCTCTCCCCACGCCAAACAGCTCAGGGTTCGTCTGCACGATCAATCGCGGATTGTATCCGCTCAATTCGCTCTGCGTAGCTCGGCGGGACGGGCCCGTGCGTCATGAGGAGGCTGCGGCCCTCTCGCAACGCGGGGATGAGATGCCGGATCGCAAAATCCGGCGTGACGATCGCTTCCGACGTCGGGGCCAGCGCCTCGGAGACCTGCGCGACCACGCGCGGGTCGAGGGCGCCCGCCTCACCGACGTGCTCCGGGCGAGCGCGATCGCTGCTCTGGAGATGGGTCGTCGCCATCCCGCCGGGCAACAACGCCATCACAGCAATCCCATCTTCACTCAGCTCCAGCGACAGCCCCTCCGCGAGACCGAGCACCGCCATCTTGCTCGTGGCATACGCCACCAACCCAGGAACCGCGACGAGCGAGTTGATGGACCCGGTGAGGACGACCTGAGCGTCCGCGCTCTCACGCAACAGGGGGAGCAACGCCCGGACGGTGTCCGCGGTCCCGATCACGTTCGTCTGGATCAGCCAAGCGAACTCCTCACGCGTCATCGCGTCGAACCGGGCGATCCGCTGCACCCCCACGTTCGCCGCGAGAAGATCGCAACCACCAAACTGCGTGCGGGCTCGCTCCGCCAACGCGGCCAGCGACGCCGGGTCTCCGACGTCGACCGCGAGGCCCTCCGCGTCGGCGCCCCTCGCGCGAAGCGCCGCAGCGCCCGCCTCGGCGCCGGCAACGTCGATGTCCGCGACCAGCACACGCATCCCTTCGCCGGCGAAGGCGCCCGCCATCGCGGCTCCCAGCCCCGATGCGGCCCCAGTCACGACAGCGACCCGATCTCGGAAGTCCTTCATCCGGCTCCTCCTCGCGGCGGCTCAGTCCGGCAACGAGTACGCGACCAGCGCATCTCCCATCTCGCCGAGAGGGTTGCTCCCCGCCGCCACGACGACGAACTGCTTCCCGTCTTTCCCGAGGCGGTAGGTCATAGGCACACCGATGGCGTCGAACGGGATGTCGGTCTCCCACAGCACCTCACCACTCTCGCTGTCGAAAGCCCGAAAATGCTTATCGAGCGACGCGCCGATGAAATACAACCCACTCGCCGTTGCGATACCGCCGCCAAACGCCGGGACCCCCATCTCGAGGGGAATCGGAGCCAGCTCTCCCGTGTTCCCGAGCGGGACGCTCCAGGCGACCTTCCCGGTCACCAGATCCACCGCCGTCAACGTCCCCCAGGGCGGCATGTTGCAAGGCGCACCGAAGGGCGAGAACAACGGGAACCGTTTGACCGCATACGGCGTTCCGGTCATCGGGTAGAACTCGTTGGGGTAGGCGGTGTCCTCTGGCGACAACGTGCCGACCTCATCGCGCGGGATCAGTTGCATCACCTGGGCCACGTGTACCTGGTTGACGATCAACAGCTTGCGCTGCTCATCGATGGCCACCCCACCCCAGTTCATGCCCCCCGTGGTGTGCGGAAAGCCGATCGTCCCTTCGCGGGTCGGAGGCGTGTAGAGGCCGTCGTAGCGATACTTCGCGACCAGGTCGGAGCAATACTTGCGGTCGAAGGGCGTAAAACCGAAGACATTGTCGGGGTCGAGCACGTACGGGTGCAATGCAGGCGGGTGCGTCGGGAACGGCTGCGTCGGCGAGAGTCCCTCACCGCGAACCCCCCCCTGTGGGACCGGCCGCTCTTCCACCGGATAGAGCGGCTCGCCGGTCTCCCGATCGAGCAGGAAGATCATGCCCATCTTCGTCGACTGCGCGAGGCCCGGGCGGCCGCCGCCGACGCCCGCGATCTGAAACGCGCCCGGCGGGCTGGGAACATCGTAATCCCAGACGTCGTTATGGACACTCTGAAAAGACCACCGAACCTCTCCGGTCTTCGCGTCCAACGCCACCGTCGAGCTTCCGTAGTGATCGATCCCATCGCGCTCTCCGCCGTAGAGGTCGGGAGACGGGTTCCCCGTGGGCACGAAGACGAGGCCGCGCTCTGGGTCGCCAGAGATGATCGACCAGACGTTGGGCGTCCCTCGGGAGTAGATTCGCCCGGTCTCCGGGTCTGGCGTCGCGTCGAAGCCAGGCGGCACGGGGTCCCACGCCCAACGCAGCGCGCCCGTGCGCAGGTCGAACGCGCGCACGACCCCACCCGGGGCGTCTACGCGGACGTTGTCTGCGACGAGCGCTCCCAGCACGATCAAGTCGCCGATCACGTAGCCTGGAGACGTCGGGTAGTACTCCCAGCTCGGCGCCTCGCCGATGCCCTCTCGCAGCTCGATGCGGCCGCCGTTGCCAAAACCGGCGCACGGCTTGCCGTCGTCCGCGTCGAGGCCCCACAGGTGGGAATCCTTGGTGCCGTGATAGATGCGGCGCTTGCAGGCGGTGCCCTCTTCCGCGAGCGGATCCTCCCAGTACGCGACGCCACGGCACTGCAGCGGGTACGGACCTTCCCCCTTGAGCGCCTCCAGCTCCGGGTCGAAGACCCACTTCTCCTCACCCGTCTCCGGGTCGAGCGCGAAGACACGCATGAACGGGGTGCAGTAGTAGAGCGTGTCGTTGACGACGAGAGGCGTTGACTGGTTGGCCGTCACGCCCGAGCGACCGCTGCCATCGAAGTAGTCACCCGACCGGTGGGTCCAGGCGACCTCCAGGGCGTCGACATTCTCTGGGCGAATCTGCGTCAGGTCCGAAAAATGCATCGCACCCGCGCCCGAGTGCTCCAACCACCCGCCGGTCGGACCCGTGTAGTCCACCTCCGGCTCGGACCCGCCGCACGCGAGCGCCAAGAGGCCTCCCACCGCCAGGACGATTGTCCTCACTTCACGCCTCATCGATGCCCCCCTCCCTTGTGTGCATCCGTCCGTCGCCCCGGCATCGGGACGACGCGTCAACCGTCTGCCGCTGGCGCCCCAAAGCGCGCCGCCATGACTTCGGGGCGGGGGCGAATGAACAACCCCTCGGCCTCCGCACAGAGCGTCTCGCCGTCGTGCATCGTCCCCTTCGCCCAGGTCTTCCGCCCCTCCTGCCGGTCGATCCACGAGCGCATCCGGATCGGGCGCCCGATCGGTGTCAACGCCTGATAACGAACGCGGAGCGTCCCCGTAAAGCCGCCAAGCTCGTGGACCACGTTGACGCACCCGAGCAGCTCATCGAAGACGAGCGCGATCACCCCTCCGTGGACAGACGCAGGGGGACCACACCAAGGCGCGTCGAAGACATGCTCCGCCACGAGCGCTTCACCCTGCTTGACGAACGCGATCGGCGGCGCGACCGGGTTCATCGGACCGATGATCGGGCTGTAGGGGAAGAACTCTGCCGGCTCGACAGCAGACGCCGAGAGGCTCCCTTCGCCCGTGTCCAGCACACCCTGCGCGTACGGACCCGGGTGGTCATACTCCGCGAGCGCAGCGTGCAAAGCGTCAAGTTGCCGCTCCGCGTGTTCCAGCACGTCGACCGGCGCCTTCGTCTTGCGCAGGTTCGCGCTCACGCGACGAAGCGCGGCCACGGCGCTCTCGAGCGCCCGGGGTTCGGGGTCTGCCATCAGTCTCCTCGCAGCGGGGGGCGGATCGTCGCTCAGACGATGGCGGGCCGCACCCCCGGTCTCGCGTCGACCCCTTCCGCGACCAGCGACCCGCCCTCCACGATCGGCGTGCCGTTCACGATCACGTGCTCGACACCGGTCGGCTGGTCCGCCGTGAGCCGCTCCGCATCCGCGGGGAAGTCGCGGACCCGCCGCAGCGGTCCCGGCGCCACCGTGGCGGGATCGAACACCACGATGTCCGCGCAGTACCCCTCCCGGAGGTACCCCCGCTCGGAGAACCCGAAGATGTCTGCCTGCTGACCCGAGAGCCGGCGGACCGCCTCTTCGATCGGCATCACCCCGCGATCGCGCACCCAGTTGCCGAGCAGGTCGGTCGCCTGGGGTGCATCACACAACTGGCCGACATGGGCGCCCGCGTCGCTGAGTCCCAACGTGACGCCTTCACGGGTAAGCAGCCATGCGACCCCATCCTTGTCGTCGTTCGCCAGCACCGCGCGAAAGCGGGTCTCCAGGTCTTCGCCCAGCGCGATGTCGAGCATCGCGTCGAGCGGCCTCACGCCCCGCTCCTCCGCGATGTCCGTCAGCCGGCGATCCACCAAGCTGGGGTCGCGGCTCTCGGCCACCTCGAACGTCTGCCAGCGCGGCGAGAGCGCCGCGGTCGCCAGCTCGCCGAGGGCCTGGTCACGCCAGGCCGAGTCTCGATAGGCAGCGATCCTCTCCTCACGGGTGCCATTCATCAGCGCCGCGACACAGTCTGCGACGTTCAGCGTAAAGGGCTCCTCCATCGTCATCTGGAACGTCAGCGGTCGCGGGGAGACCTGCGGCCAGATCTCCGCCCCCTTCGCTCGCCCCGCGTCGTTGAGCGCGACCAGGGCCTTGTGCCCATCCCCCGGGAAGGTCAGCAGCGCGCCGTAGGTAAACGGGCGACCGACCCGCGGCTGCAGCTCGTAGAGGTCTTGAATCGAGAGGTTGTCCCCGGGGGCAAAGTGGAGGACCCCCTTCCCGGTCTTCGCGACCGCGAAGCACAGGGCCTCGATCTCCTTCCGCTCCGCAAACCGGCTGGGGATCGGCTTGCCCCCCACCCCCACGTGCGTCTGCGCAAAACTCGTCGCGAAACCGGGCGCGCCCGCCTCGATCGCTGCGATGACCAGCTCACACATCCGCTCGATCTCGTCATCCGTCGCTGCGCGCTCATAGGCCGCGTCACCCATGACGTACAACCGAAGCGCCGTGTGGCCGATGTAGGCCGTGTAGTTCAGGGCGGTGCCGCGCCGCTCGATCGAACCCAGGTATTCATCGAACGCCTCGAAGTCCCACGGGATGCCCGCGTTCAGCGTGTCCACGTTCATGTCCTCGACGCCCTCGAGCGTCAGGGCGATGGTCTCGCGGTGCTCAGCACGCGTCGGTGCGATCGAGAAACCGCAGTTCCCGGCGATCACCGTGGTCACGCCGTGGAAGCAGGACGGGGTCAGCGCGGGGTCCCAGAACACCTGCGCGTCGAAGTGCGTGTGGATGTCGATGAACCCGGGCGCGACGACACGACCGGTCGCGTCGATGACCCGCTCACCTTCGAGTCCCTGGCCGATCGCCACGATCCGTCCGTCCTGGATCGCGACGTCCGCCTCGACCGCAGGTGCACCTGTCCCATCGACGACCAAGCCTCCCCGAATCACGATTTCTGCAGTCACTCACGAACCTCCTTACGAATGGAGCCCGCGCGAGCCGCGCGGGCGATGGTGTCTAGGCCGGCAACCCGAGGATTATGGCGGCCTCGGCGCAGGTCGCGATGGGGCGTCCCACCTCTGCGCAGAGGGCGACAGCCTCCTCGATCAAGGTCTCGTTCGTCGGCTTCCGAGCCGGGTCATAGTGTTCTTCCAACCCAACGTGTAGGTGCCCCCCCCGCTCGAGCGCCAGTCGCGGGACTTCGGTCTCCATCAGGTCCCCTCCCCACACCGAGACCGACCAGGGGATCCCGCTGCCCTCGAGCATGTCGAGGTAGGCCAGCAGCGCGTGCCGTGTCGGCGGTAGGCCAAACGTCACTCCCGCCTGCTCCGAGAACAGCCCATAGGGCCCCCCAAAGTAGAGCTTCGCCATCGCACCTGCCGGGAGCCGCCCCGCGCGCGCGTAGCTGAGCGTCGTCTGCATGAAGCCTGGCTCATAGATCGCCAGCCCGGGGGCCAGGCCCCGGCTCGCGTGGAAGTCCATCGCGTAGCGGATGTCGTCGTAACTGTTCGCGTAGACCCCGCCCGTGGGCAGCCCCTCTGCGTCCGGTCCCCCAAGGTTCGTAGAGCCCGGATCGAACAACCCCAGCCGCAGCAGCCCGTCGCGGTGCAACAGGTCCACGTGCTCGAGCATCCCTGGCGCGTTGCCTGCAGAGGTCAGCGTCGGATACCAGAGGGCGTCAGGGCGTTTTTCCAACACCGGCCGCCAGGCCTCCGCGTACGCGTCCGCAGCGTCCTTCCCGCACAGCGTGATGTCGTGGTTGTGCGCGTGGATCACCGATGCCCCCACGTCATAACAAGAGAGGGCGCACGCGGTCACCTCGCTTGCTGTGACGGGGATGTGCGGGTTGCGGTCCTTCGTCCCCATCCCATTGATGGCGGCTTCGATGACGACGGGCAGCTCCGACATACAGGCAGCATGACACGGTCTCATTGACAGAGTCAACGAAACTGCCCATGTTGACCGGCGCAACGTCGC
>Ga0315331_10001104_pt1 | contig 20013 bp, 16 predicted proteins | sample M160m34915metaG_FD_203456 | JGI IMG/M metagenome (GOLD analysis project Ga0315331, IMG submission 203456) | Ammonia-oxidizing marine archaeal communities from Monterey Bay, California, United States - M1 60m 34915 | ecosystem: Environmental > Aquatic > Marine > Intertidal zone | place: USA...
GCTATTCGAGATCCTGATGGGGCCGGATGACGCAATCATCAGCGACTCTCTCAATCACGCATCCATCATTGACGGCATCCGGCTGACCAAGTCACGGCGTATGCGTTACGCCAACAACAACATGTCAGAGTTGGAGCAGCACCTGAAAGACTCTCAGGACTGCCGCAACCGCATGATCGTGACCGACGGCGTGTTCTCGATGGATGGCTTCATCGCGGACTTGCCCGCCATCTGCGAACTCGCGGACAAATACAAGGCAATGGTCGTCGTCGATGACAGCCATGCATCCGGGTTCTTCGGCCCGACTGGCCGCGGCACGCCCGAATACCACGGGGTTCAAGATCGCGTCGACATCGTCAACTCGACCTTTGGCAAAGCACTTGGTGGCGCCTCTGGGGGTTTCACCGCTGGGCCAAAGGAAGTTGTCGACTTACTGCGCAACCGCGCACGCCCTTACCTGTTCTCCAACACGTTGGCGCCGCCAATCGTCGGCGCAACCATCGCGTGCATCGACAAACTGTCGTCCACGACCGCACTGCGCGACAAACTCGAGAGCAACACCAAGTTCTTCCGCGAAGCGATGACCGCTGCTGGCTTTGACATCGTGCCTGGCGATCACCCGATCTGCCCGATCATGCTCGGCGATGCCAAGCTTGCAGTAACGATGGCTTCACGAATGATGGATGAAGGCGTTTACGTCATCGGCTTCTGCTACCCGGTGGTACCAAAGGGCAAGGCGCGCATTCGCGTGCAAATCAGTGCCGCGCACGAGATCGAACAGCTAGAAACCGCCGTCGCCGCATTCAAGAAGGTCGGCAAGGACCTGGGTGTCATCAAGTGAAGCCCGATCTAGAAAAACTACGGAAGTCAGGCCGGATCAGTGCGACTGCCTTGGCCCACGGTCGCAAGATGATCGAGCCAGGGACCAAGCTGGAAGACATCCAACTGGCGGTCGAAAGCAAGATCCGCGAAATGGGCGGTGAGCCGGCATTCCCCGCGCAAACGTCCCGAAATCACATCGCGGCCCACTACTGCTCGCCTCCAGGGGACGCGACGGAGGTCCAAGCAGGCGACATCATCAAGCTCGACTGCGGCACGCATGTCGATGGCTGGGTCACCGACAACGCCACAACTGTTGACCTGCGCGACGGCGAAGACTCGCTGCTGTTGATGTCGAGCAAGATGGCCCTCGAAAACGCAATCGCGCTGATGGGCCCAGGTGTGTCGCTGACCGAGATTGGCCGCACCGTCGAATCGACCATCACCCAGCTAGGCTTCCAGCCTGTGCGCAACCTGTGCGGGCACGGCGTCGCACGCCATACCATTCACTGCGCGCCATCGGTCCCGAACTACGATGACCCGAAGGCCGCGCGCCTGCGCGCAAACCAAACGATCGCGTGCGAGCCGTTCGCCAGTGACGGCAAAGGCATGATTGCCGAAGACGGAAAGGGTGAAGTATTCATGTTGCGCCGCAACGTTCGCCCCAAGGACAGCCTGCCGAAGGACATCCTTGAGGCGATGGAGCAAAGCGAGCGCCTGCCCTTTGCACGTCGCGACATGGTACGATGGCTCGGTAGCGACAAACGCTGCGAGGAAGCCATCACATTGCTCAACAAGAAGAAGTTGATTGATGACTACCCACCACTCTGCGAGAACTCGGGAGTGCGCATCGCACAGTTCGAACACACAATCTTCATTGGTGAGGATGGCCCAGAGGTCATGACTCGATTCCCCGGGTAGCGACAAACTAGCCATGCGCATCGGCATCGACGCACGCGAGGGCTTCCGCCCTCAACCCCGCGGCATCGGACTCTACGTCCGACACTTAGCTCGTGAGTTCACGACACTCGCGGCCGATGAAGAGTTCCTGCTCTACCACCAACTGACGCTCGACAGCGCCGCCGACAATCCGTTCGAACTGGCTGCGAACCAAAAGTCTGTGCACACAGACATTCCGGGTGGCCGCTACCACACTTGGGAACGACTGCAAATGCCGTGGCGTCTGCGCCGCGACAAACTCGACGTCTACCACGGCACCTACAACACCCTGCCGCCACGCTGGCCAGTATGGAAAGGCCCGCCGATGGTCGTGACCCTGCACGATGTAATCGTGACGTGGTATCCCGACAATCTCGATGACCCCTACATCCAATATGCGCGCAAAGTCACGCAACGCGTCGTGCGTGACGCCGCCGTGATCCTGACGGTCAGTGAATGGAGCAAACGCGACATCTGCGAACGCTTTGACTGCGATCCAGGCAAGGTGCGGGTCTCCCTCAACGGCCTGCACCCCGAAGTGCTCAAAGGTGCGCCCGAAGGCGCTGGCGACCGCGCGCGCGAACAGTTCGCCGAGGGCCGCCCTTACATGTTCGCGATTGGCGCCGGCCTCGAACGCAAGAACACCGGGCGCATGATCGAAGCGTTCGCACTCGCGCGCGAACGCCAACCAGATCTACCCCACCTTCTGCTGGTCTCCGGCCTCGGCAACCAGGTCGACCGCTTCAAGGAACGCGCTCAGCAAGCCTCCGTACTTGAGCACGTTCGCTTCCTGCCCTACCTCGACCAGCAGGAGCTGATCGCCGTCTACGCTGGCGCGGACCTCTGCATCTACCCGAGCCTGGTCGAAGGCTGGGGGATCCCAGTGACCGAGTCGCTCGCGCTGGGCACGCCAATCATCACTAGCAGCACGTCGGCGATGCCAGAAGCCGGCGGCGACCACGCCCGCTACTTCGATCCCCACGACCTCGACTCGATGGCCACAGCGATCGCCGACGCCATCGACAACTACGTGCCGCACTGGCCATCCATGCGCAACGACGCGATGGCCAGCGCTCGCAAACGGACCTGGACGAAAACGGCTGAGGGAGTCCTGGCGGCCTACCGAGAAGCTGCGGCTCGCGGATAGCAGTCGCGGGTGGAGCAAACGCGGCGATCGCGGGATTCCCAGACTCGGTCCAACGCAATCCGCCGCGGCCTCCTCGCTACGCTCTGGGCAACGATGGCAGACCCCGCACCCGAGAGCCACCGACAGATCGATCAAGCACTACAGGCCTGTATGAGGGCTCGCAAGACTGCCAGTATCGGCCGCCGACTATGCGGACGACGTCATCAGGTCGCGATAAGCAAGAGTTGGCGACTACAAGAGCATCTGCTCCATTCGCGCCAGCGGCTCTAGAGCCGCGTGCATCGCGCCAGCTCGCCCAATTGACTTGAGCGAGTAGGCGACGCGATCGCCGAGCAACTACGACGGGTGACCGCCGCGTTGCTGCAAAAGGCGACTATCAGCGATCGCCGACCCACAAGGAGTCAAACTACGATCGCTGATCCAGCTGATCAGAAGACCAGCGTGAACATCAGGTCGAGGCTCAGCTGATCGTCGTCGGCGACGCCGCCAGCGTTGCTGCTCGTCACCTGAAGTTGGGTCTTCAGGTTGTGCGCGGCGTAGTAGGCGTTCACACCGAGAGCCGTCTCCGTCGCATCGTCACCATCATCGATGGTAACGCTCGAGTGACGCAGGACGAAGCCAGGCTGCATGCTGCCCGACTTGGCCATCGTGTACGACGCCTGGAGCGAGTAGCCGTCGTCGGTCGTGTCGGCGGCGTCGGCGTCGCGCGACCAGATGTCGAGCTGCGCAGCGAGGCCGTTGCCAAGCTTCATGCCACCGAAGACGTTGAGGGTCGTGTCGTTGTCGTTAGCCACCGTGCCGTTGTTGGCCGTGATGGTCGCGCCAGCGATCCACTGCATCGCACCCGTGCGGGCGAGGTCACCTTCCGACCAGCTCTCGCTGTTGCCGCCGTGGCTGCCGAAGCTGGCACCCGCGGTGACCATCATGTCGGTGTCGTCGTTGCCCTGACCGCTGCCCTGCGACGTGCCATTGTTGGCCATGCCGAAGTGCCAGTTAAAGCGGCCTTCCATGCCGTGGCCCTCAAGCAGGGCACCGGTCGCGCGACCGTTGGCGAACTCGTTCGTGGCGTTCGAGCGGTTCACCGTCTCGAAGTCCGTATCGTTCGCGCTGGTGTCGGCCGACAGGCCCGAACGCATCTTTTGCTGGCCGAGGCGCAGGTTAATGCTGTCCGTGAGGCCCCAGCCAACCCAAGCGTCAACGAGGTTGTTGTTGCCCTGGCCACCGCCCGACGGGTTCATCTGGACGAAGTACGACGCCTTGCCGTCCATGACCGAGCCGCCGACGCGGATTCGTGCGTTCGAAGAGAACGCGCTGGTGTCGGTGTTGTCGCCATCATCCGCCCAGCTGTAACCAGCTTGGACCTGACCGCCAACCGTCATCGAGTTATCGCCGTCTTTCGACGTGAAGGTGAGGCCACGACCAAAGTCGTAACGAGCGTTGCGCAACAAGTTGCTAACGCTAGTGCCCGAGTTGGAGAGGCCCTGCTCGAGGGTCTCAGAGTTTTGGGCAGCGGTTTGGCTGGCGATCGTCAGAAGCGCCGCCGTCGGGATCAAGTAACGAGTGAAGAGGTTGTTCAAGTGTGCACCTTGTGAAGCCAGTAGGACCAGTGAGGCTGATTCGCTTTCGCGAGGACGCAGGGCTTGTCCAATAGGCACCTGCTAACCACCACTAACCAAACCTGACCGGAATGGACTGCCGTGTTTATTGCTCCATGGCGCATGCGTGTCCAGCCTTTCCAATCAGATTTCCTCACTTTCTTTCCACATTTCTCCACAACGAATCGCTGATGGCACCGGACGTTCCGCCCCAAAAACGGGTGGGTCACCACGCCACGCAGCAAGACTGCCGGGGCGGGCCGGTCCTTAATCATCTACGCACAAGGGCTTACAGATACGCCCCAGCACGACAGCTAGCCGCGGGCTACGCCTTTGTGGCGCGCCCTTCGGCGATGATGCGCTGTGCTAAACGATCCGCTGCATCCGAAGAAGGGATGCCTTCTTCCTTAGAAATCGTCCAAAGCTCCTTGAGCGCTTGCGGGATCCGCTCAATTTTGCGGAGGGCGACCTCTTCACTGTAGCCGCCGTCGTGGAACTCAACGGAGACATTCACGATGCCGCCAGCGTTGATGACGTAGTCCGGGGCGTAGAGGATACCGCGATCGGAGAGCAACTTGCCGTGCTCAGGCTTGAGCAACAGGTTGTTAGCAGCACCAGCGACTGCCTTGGTGCGCAGTTGCGGGATCGACTCATCATTGAGGATGCCGCCGAGAGCACATGGGGCGAGCAGATCGCACTCCATGCTCAGGATCTCATCGGCCTTGGCCTGCTTGATACCATACTTCTCAGTCAACTCATCGAGCCTCGCCTGGTTACGGTCAGCGGCGTAAACCGTTGCGCCAGCTTCCGCCAGTCGCTCGGCCAACGGGCCACCAACAGCACCCACGCCCTGAATGGCGACGGTCTTGCCCTTCGGGTCATCATTGCCAAACGCCCAGCCAAGCGCGGCGCGAACACCGAGGTAGACACCATACGCCGTGTATGGCGAAGGATTGCCGCTACCACCGTCATCGCGCGACAGGCCAGTCACATACTTGGTCGCCCGACGAACAATCTCAAGGTCACCAATACTGGTATTGACGTCTTCAGCCGTCGTGTAGAGGCCTCCGAGCGAATCAATGAGGCGCCCCATAGATAGGTATAGGCCCTCGGACTTGACCGTCTTGGAGTCACCGATGATGACAGCCTTGCCGCCACCGAGGCCGGTGTAGGCCACGGCCGACTTGTAGCTCATGCCCTTCGCCAACCGCAGCACGTCGAACACTGCATCTTCTTCCGAAGCGTAGTTCCACATGCGCAGACCACCCAGGGCTGGGCCCAGAGTCGTGTCGTGCACCGCAACAATCGCGTGCAGGCCAGTTTGGGGGTCGATGCCACGAACGACTCGCTCGTAGCCCTCGACAGGGATATCACTGATTTGAAGGGTATCGCTCACAGTTATGGGACTCGCTTCCGCAGTTCGGAGGGCGAACATAATAGCGAGCCAAGCTCTCGACGCCACAGGTCCGCAGCCCAGCGAAGCTAGGCCGGCAAGAAAACAACCAGTCGATCCTGCCCTAGCGAGCCGAGCGACTGCCGACTTTCACCTGCAAATCGACCTCTGCATCGCCCCTCCGCACCTTGACGGAGATCGTCCTGCCGATGATCTGCTCGTCCAGAACCTCAGTGTAGGTCTCGATATCTGGCGTCGGGATGCCCTTAAGAGCAACGATTGCGTCCCCCTCTTTGATGCCGGCGGCCTCGGCTGGGCCTCCCTCACGCACGGGGCCAACCCCCACGCCATCCACATCCGCACCAGCGTAATCAGGCATGAATCCCAATGCTGGTCGTAAACCCTCGGGGTTCTCGGCCGGCAATTCGTCGGCGGATTTCTCGGCCGCTGGCTCCTCATCCTTCGCAGGCATCGGCATCAAGTGATCCTTCGCCGGCTCCCTCGCCAAGATGATGTAGTCGGCGACCTCAGCCGGTGATGCATACAGCTTAGTACCGACATCCGGCATCGTCTCAGCCGACAGAATACGGATATCCAGGTCGGGCATACGGCTCTTGATCCGTTGCACGGTGCCGCGGCCGAAGTCGCTGTGCATACGACCACACATGAAAATGGCCAGCGGTCGATCATTCTTCTGACGGCGCTTCGTCAGATGATCGGTGATCGATTCGGCCATTGTATCGTCCTTCAGGCACTGCGATGCGTAGTAACGCTCCATGCCGTCCGGGCCGAACATGCCTTCATGACCTTTCATCATGTCACGAAACGCAACCCAATATGCATCCTCGGGCGCAGTCGTTTCGCGAGCGATGTAAGGAGCCCCGATCACCGAATAGATGCCCTTCTTGGCCGCTTTATTGGCCAATTTACGAGGCGCATTGGCTGCCAACACAATGATCTGATTCTTCTTAGCGAACTCAATCACCGGACGATAGTCCCGGGCGTAGCAGGGCCATGGGCGTGACTGGGCTCGAAACGTGTCTTCGTCGATCACGCCACTGAGATACTGCATCAACACGGCTTGGATGTCGCGATCGAACATCTCCATCGCAATGACCATGTTCGGGCGCCGGTCGTAAAGCGCGGTGATCAGATCATAATGCGTCTTATGCACATCTGGCGTCAGGTGCAATTCGCCGAGCGCCACGACATCAGCATCCGCAAGATCATCAGCCACAGAATAAACCGACAGAGCGGTATCGGATTCCGTCGCAATGATGCGGGGGCCACTGACGCAGGAAGTCAGCCAAACAAGCGGAACAAGTAATCCAAGCAAGCGCATGCCACTATCAGAGCCTCAACGAGCATTGGCGGCAAGCATGAGACAAAAGGTGGGCATCTGGAGACTGCCGCAACAAGGATGACAGTTTCGGCAGAGCAACTCTTTCGCTGCGGCGCCGCCATGCTTGAATTCACAAGCCCGTATGAAAATCACATCCTGGAACGTCAACGGAATCCGCGCCCGACTCACGCACGTCATCGACTTCCTGCGGGAACACGAACCAGATGTCCTATGCTTGCAGGAGACTAAGGTCATTGACGACTTATTCCCCCGCGAGGTGATCGAGAACGAGGGCTACGATGTCACGTTCACTGGGCAGAAGGGCTACAACGGCGTAGCCATTCTGGCAGCACACGAGATCACGGATGTTGCCATGGGCATGCCCGACGACCCCCCGGACGCCGAGAAGCGTGTCATCGCTGCGACCATCAATGGCTTTCGGGTGCTCAACCTATATGTCGTCAACGGCCAAGAAGTCGGCGCCGAGAAATACGACTTCAAACTCGATTGGCTTCGACGACTGCGCACCTATCTCGACACCAGCTTTGCGGCGAGCGAAGACTTGGCCGTAGTCGGCGACTTCAACATCACGCGCGATGACCGTGATGTGTATGACCCAAAACAATGGCAAGGTCGCATTCTTTGCTCAGACAAGGAACGTGACGCGATGCGCAACGTAATGGCATTCGGACTCGAAGACAGTTTCCGCGAGCATCACAGCGAAGCAGGTCTCTACACGTGGTGGAACTACACTGGCGGCTCGGCAGCGAAGGACGAAGGATTACGCATCGACTACGTGCTGTCGTCAAAGAGCGCTAGCAAGCGCTGTACGGATGTCGTCGTGCACAAAGATGAGCGCAGCAAAAAGTCGCCCAGTGATCACGCTCCTGTCACAGCCATCTACACGGACCAAACATAATGAGTGACTCACTCAATCCCGAACCAAACGCGACCACAGATACGGCCCACGACTACCGTATCGAAACGACAGGACTCGGCCGTGAGTTTGGTGGCAAGTGGGCGGTTCGAGATCTCGATCTACGTGTGCACGCAGGCGAATTGTATGGCTTCCTGGGTCAAAACGGCGCAGGCAAGACTACGACCCTGAGACTACTCGCAGGGCTGCTGCGACCAAGCAGTGGCGCCGCGCGTATCGTAGGGCTCAGCCATGACCAAAATTCGCGCGACCTCAAGATGCAGCTTGGGTTCGTCCCGGACACACCACCACTCTACGACTACCTCACCGGCCGTCAGTACATCGCGCTGGTCGCAAGCATGTGGCGAATCAAACGCCGCCTGCGCGACGAGCGTGCCGACCGCTTGCTAGACCTGCTGCACATGAACGATGCCGCCGACGACCTATGCAAGAGTTACTCGCATGGCATGCGCAAGAAGGTGCACCTCGCGGCCGTATTGGCTACAGAACCAAAAGTACTACTACTCGACGAACCGACCACCGGGCTCGATCCCGGCAGCACCCGCCGATTAAAAGACCTACTGCGTGTCGAAGCCGAACGCGGCACCACGGTGCTACTTAGCACGCACGTGCTCGACACCGCAGAAGAAATCTGTGATCGCGTCGGCATCCTCGCCAAAGGTCAATTACTCGCCGAAGGCACCGTCGCGGAACTTCGCGCGCAACACGACAACCGAACGCTCGAAGACGTATTCTTGACCCTCACCGACGACGAAATCTCTGCATGAGTTTAATCGCCGCCGATTTGCGGGCCTTAGCCAACCTGCCGACTAGCGCGGTCGGCAGACGCATGACGCTCAGCCTGGCCATCGGCCTCGGGCTGCTGTCGTTGATGTCATGGTGGCTAGCCAAAGCTGTCCTCGACAGTAGTGACCTGCATATCCTCATGGGGCTCAACTCTACCCCTGACGTGACTGCCCGACTCATCGGCTACGGCTTGATGACATGCCCAATGGTCGCGACATGGCTTGGTTTAGCGACTGCACAAAAACAGCTGTTCGAGACCCCCGAGCTAATGCTCTGGCGCCAAGCACCTATCGCTGGCCATCGAGGTCCGATGCAGATCTTCTTACGATCGGTGTTCATGTCGTCCCTCTGGGCAGCGGCGCTATCAGCACCGTTCGTCGTCGCAGTGATGCAAAAGAGCCCTGCGCCAGCCATAGCGTATGCACTGGTCCCGCTAGCGATCATCAGCTGCACCGTGCCACTGCTCGCGACCCTGCTATCAGTCCAAATCGTCATGGTGCGTTTTCTCGCCGGACGATGGCTGCGACTCATCTTGTCGGCAATCGCTGCACTTGCGTCAGTCGGATTTACCATTTGGCTTCTGCTAAACCTGTTCACTAACGGTGGCGACCGAATCCAAGAAATCGAAATCGCCGCCCAAGGTTCACAGCGCATGGCAATGACTGTGCACGCTGCTGCCACCATGCTCAGCGCCGCCGTCAATCGCGTGCTGACGATCCAGCAAATGCTGCCAGTACTCGGCTGGACGATTGGATCGCTGTTACTGTTTTTTAGCGCATCGCTGCTACATCCACGCGCCCACGAACGCTTCATCGAATCGGACCGACCGATGTGGCGCCGTAGCAACCAGCGCTGGCCAACATCGCTAGCAAGCAACATCCGCAAGAAAGAGTTCGCGCAGGTTTTACAACAGCCCGGAGCCCTGATCGGGTTCTTGGTATTTGCCGTGTTGGTATTTGCACTCGCCCGCGAACGAGTGCTCGTCGGCAACATCCTCAGCTACAGCCGCATCCCCCACGAAGTCCGCAATCTCGCGGCACTGCTGACGTGGTGGTTCCTGGCGGTGCTACTCGTGCTCTACGCACACATGGGAAGGCTCGCACTCTGGGATGGTGCGCAATGGCCGCTCTACATTTCATCGCCAGCGCGACCAGGGTGGATCCTACGTGGCAAGCTACAGGCCATTGGAGTGTTCTTGCTTTGGCCACTCGTGCTAGTCGCGAGCATTGGGGTGCAATCGCTCGGAGTCGAGTTCAAGACCGTGCTGTGGTTTTTTGGCTTCGCACTCACTGGAACGTTCATCGCCCTAGCCGTCGTAGCCGTCATCGGCACCTGGCCACGAGTAATGCGCCCTGACAACGAAGGTCAAATCTTGCAAGGCGGCAAGAGCTTCGTCGCCGCGATGGTAATGGTCACGACCTTCCACATCACAATGATGCCGGCAGCCATTCTATGGCAATGGATCACGAACCCACGTAATCGCGTTACATCGTATCTAGCGGACGAGTGGCTACCGTCGATCCTTGGCATTGCCGTCGGCTACGCAGCAATCATCACGGTCATTGGGTTCCTAATAGGCGGCTGGAATTACCGCCGCTTGCTCGCGCCACGATAACAGCCAACTGCAGCAGTCATGGTTCGGCAAAGAGCGATCATCGCTACAAAACGAATCAAGACACCCAAGGTGTCTGGCTAGCCTCGCCACATCTTTCGTGAGCAAAACATCGCCATAACTGCGCTCTAATTGAACCGACGTCAGTGCAGCAATGAACCGCAGATCACGTACGCACTGGAGCCCAAGAGACAACTTCGATGGTATTGGCAGCCAGCGCTGAGACTGGTGGACCGACGAGTTGCAAATTGAGCGACCGAGTCAGGTCATTGTTTTGCAGATCGAGGTCGACCGGAGAAAGCTGCCACGGTTCGTGAGCGATCTCTCCGCAAACTAGATGACCGCGGTGCTGCGCATAGAGGCAATATCGCTCAACAAGGAAGTGTTCCAGGGTCGATGCTTCGGCAGCCTTCGCAGCGCCGACCTTACTCCAGGAGGCCTCAAACGTAGCTCCCGGTCCCCGAGGTTGACGGCGCACAGATTTATAATGCGTGCGGTCATCGATCTGCTGGCACGACATGTCAGCATAGAAATAGGGAAGGCCAAATCCGATACGAGCTCCAGCAACAGCGAGGCGACTTTGCGCATCAAGGCTAAAAAACCAAACGCCAGGGCGACCGTTGTGAACCGAACCGCGCTTATGCCGCACGTAAGTGCGCAGGTTGCATTCAGGAAACATGTTGGCCGTTGGCACCGGCGGCAGCCAACGAAACCGTGTCCCAGCCATGATGAAAGGGACAACACCAAGCCACGCTTTACCGTCAAACGTGTCGAGTTCGAGATCATCCGGCAGGTGCGGACGAATCAACTCTGGGTCGACGGGCCAATGCAAAAACAAGAGATCTTCCCAACGCATGGTCAAAGACCAGCGCCGATCGGGGATAGGCCAGGGGCGATGTGAGAGGGTATTGAGGGCTGAGTGACTCATCTCGTAATCAAGAACACTGAGAGGCTAACATGACTACATGGTTCGCAATCCGTTCCTAATCAACATCACGTGCCTACTAATGGTCGCGGCAGCCACACTAGGCCAAGACGACCTACGCGACCGCATCACGTTAACCAACGGGCGCACCATTACCGGCCGCCTCGCAACACCACACGCTGCCGAAGAACTGCTGGTCATGCAAGGTGGTAAGCGAGTGCGGGTTGAGGTCGCAAAGGTCAAATCGAAGCGACTGGTAGCCGACCAGATGATCGAATTCTTCAAGCGGCGTGATCAACACGGCGCGTCGCGCCGCGCTCGAAAATATCTCGTCGATTGGGCCAACACGAACGGGCTAGCCAACATGGCGCAGCTGCAAGCGCTGGAGCTCGTATTGCAAGATGACACCGATGCGGACATGCATCGTTTTCTTGGCCACCGGCTTCGCAATAAACGGTGGTCTTGGCCACATGCTGGTAAGTATCTGACACTCCAGAAACTCAAAGACTCGCTGGCGAAGACCCCTATGCGCTTTGCGGGAGAGCGATTCGCGCTGCGATGTGACGCGGGGCTGCTAACCAACCTTCACGCACTACTCGACCTAGAACGGCTTGGAGTCACTTGGTTCGAGCAATTCGGCAAGGACCTCAATCTCAACGAGGTGCTCAAGCCGATTGAAATCCAGACCTACCGCAATGAAATCGAGTTTCCGAAGTGGGGATTCCGTCCACGTCCATACTTCGAACCACCACCACACAACGATCTCGGTCACACATTCTATGCAGGCTCACAGCCCAAACGGCCAGAAGACCTATTCTTCCTTGGCACACACGGGTTGCTATATCGCACGCTGATTGGCGAAGGAAACCAACTCGACAGTCGCGGCCGTGTCTGCGCATGGCTTGAGGTAGGCCTCAGTATGCACATGCAGAAAACCATGCAAGGGCCGCCTGGCTTTGCAGCACCCAGCACGCTTAGAGACGTAGACCTGGACGCGATGACAGCACTTGGTCGCAGTTACCGAATCACCCACATCGTGCATCTACCAATGTATGGCAGTTTCTACATGACCGACGATTCGGCTACAGCGATCAACTGGAGCGCTGCGGCGATGTTCACCACTTGGCTACTCGCCGAAAAGAAGGCCGACAAGACTAGGCCACAGTTTCTCAAGTATATCCGCACTGCACTCGCCGACCGTCAAGGCGACAGCAGCACCACCTTTGATCGCATCATGGGTAAACCCATTGAACAATACGAAGAGCCGTGGCGAGCATGGCTAAACAAAGTCGCAGGCAACTAACTCGGACGCCACGCTGTAACGAGCCCACGTCTTTCCAGACCCCCTAATTGCACTTATGCGATCTGCGCGGCAGATGGTCATCGCCCCGACCAAACCGCGTCAACGAACGTGTGCCGGCCTAAGGAGCGGCCATACGCCGCAAAGCGTCGCCATCCAATCGGCACGTATGCCAATCCGCCATCACGGCCGCCCCTTGCCGTTCGTAGAAATCAATCGCGAGTTGATTCCAATCAAGCACATGCCAATCGAGCCGCGGGCAATCACGTTCAATCGCTTCCGCTGCCACCGCCTTTAACAAGCGCAGGCCGTAGCCATGACCACGAAACTCGGGGTCAACGTAAATGTCTTCAAGGAACAAGCATGGCTTGCACCAGAACGTCGAGTAACTGGTGAAGAACAATGCAAAGCCAACCGGGGTGCCCTCATGCTCGATGAGCAACGACGAACACACCGGACTGTCGCCAAACAAATGCTCGGTTAGCCGGGATTCACTGAGGTCGACTTCGTGTTCAAGATTCTCGTATCGCGCCAAGTCTCGAATGAATCGTACGATGTGTGTTTCATCGCCGGGGCGAGCCGGTCGGATCACTCCGTCCCTCGACGAAGCAGACGATGAATCCTGTGGAGATGACTGATCGGGCCCACTCACGTGTAACTCACTAACTGCGGTAAGTGACGCAACCGCGCGTCAGATCGCACGGGGACAATTCCACCATGCGACACCAGCCCACTATATTCACAACTTAGCACCCCACAACGCGCGCAAACCCACTGCGCCAACCAATTACGACCACCGAGGCTACCAGCGATCGCGATTACTCTTGAAGTCGCGTGAAACATTGTCAGCAGCGATCTAGTTTCCACAATCTCATGAGTCCACAGTGGTTCCCGTAGCACCTCCCGTCACCCCACCACTGACAAACCAAGCCTCATTTCTTTGCCGTAGCACTACCGCCCGCACTCGGTGACGATCTGAAAAATCCATCCATGACTAAGTCGAAAGCCACCCAGGCCAGGGCAAACGAACGCAAGTCGTTCGGGGCCGACTATTACTCGCGCTACTACGACAACAAAGAGACCCGCGTCAGCGACGTCTCAGAGATCCGTCGCTTAGCTACGTTTGTCGCTGGCTACCTCCAATATCTGCAAATCCCAGTGCGCTCGATTCTCGACATCGGTTGCGGCGTCGGTAACTGGAAGACTGTCAGCAAAGAACTGTGGCCGCGAGCGCGCTACTACGGTGTCGAATACAGCGAACACCTCTGCGACCAGTTCGGCTGGCAGCAAGGATCGGTAACCAACCTCAACGCCAAAGCCAAACTAGGCAGGTCGACGTTCGACCTCGTAGTCTGCCAGGGGGTGCTGCAATATCTTGATGACCGTGCGGCAGCAACGGCCCTCAAGAACCTGTCAAAATGGAGCGACGGCGCCCTCTATTTAGAAGCCTTGACCAAGAAGGATTGGCGGGAAAACTGCGATCAATCGGTCACGGACGGAGATGTCTACCTGCGGAGCGGTTCATTCTACCGCGAACGACTAGGCAAGCATTTCCAAGACTGCGGCGGTGGCGTCTTCTCGAGTCGCCGCGCCGGCATCGCACTCTTCGAACTCGAAGGCAAGTAGCAGAGAATGGACTTTTTCGGACATCAAGACCAGGCTCGCAAGGCATCTAGTCGACTCGTGTGGCTGTTCGCTCTAGCGGTCATCTGCATCATCGTGCTGATCTATATCACTGCGAAGTTCACGTTGATTGCCACCGACTTCGGCCCCACTCACCTGATCGACTGGCCGGTGCTCGGCGCCGTCACGGGTCTTGTCATCCTCGTTGTCGGCGGCGCGATGCTGTACAAAACAGCGCTGCTTCGAACAGGCGGCAGCGCCGTCGCCGAGATGCTCGGCGGGCGCCTGGTCGAGATCGACACCAGGGACCCCCAAGAAAAAGTCCTGCGCAACGTCGTTGAAGAGATGGCGATCGCATCCGGAGTGCCGGTACCCGACATCTTCGTCATCGATAACGAAGAAGGCATCAACGCATTTGCGGCAGGATGGTCACCAGCTGATGCGGCCATCGCCGTGACCCGCGGTAGCCTTGATGCGTTTACGCGCGACGAGCTACAAGGCGTCATCGCGCACGAGTTCAGTCACATTTTCCACGGCGACATGCGCCTGAACATTCGCTTAATGGGCGTATTGTTCGGCATCGTCTGCATCGCCGTGATTGGTCGCATCCTATGCCAAGGCGCGTTCTATGGCGGCATGTCTAGGTCGCACCGCAGCAGCAACAGCGATCGGCGAGAAGGAGGCCAAGGCATCATCATCTTCGGCTTTGCCCTCATCATCATCGGCTACGTTGGAGTGTTCTTTGCACGTTTGATCCAATCAGCCGTGTCGCGCCAACGCGAATACCTCGCCGACGCAAGCGCCGTGCAATACACGCGCAACCCCCGTGGTATCGGCTTGGCACTGGCCAAGATCGGTGGCTTAACCGCGGAAATGAAGAACCCTCACACTGAAGAAGCCAGCCACATGCTGTTCGCTGACGGCATGTCGCGATTCGGCAGTGCAATGGCAACGCATCCCCCGCTTGAGCAACGCATCGAACGTGTCCTGCCCGGGTTCTTAAAGCACGTCGATTCTGAAGGCAGCCTAACCAGCGCCGTGAACGAGACCCCCGTCGCACAGCAATTTGCCGGCGGCGCGGCCTCCGGACTGGCCGGCAGCACAACACCGGGCAGACTACTTTCAACAGTCGGCGACCCACAACCCAAGCACGTCCAAGCCGCACAGCATCTTCTCAAGACGCTACCGCTCGACCTGTCCGTTGCTGCACGTGAACCCGGCCGCGCGCCATCGCTGATCTACGCATTGTTACTCGACGAAAGCCGCAGCGAACGCGACAAGCAACTGAAGCTACTTAAGGACTCGGCTGGCGACTCCTCACCGATCGTGCATGACACCCAAGCGTGCTATCTCGAAATGTCGACGATGGCCCGCAACCTGAGGTTGCCATTGTTCGAACTCACGATCCCGGCCCTGCGCAGCCTATCGAACGACGAACGACACATGCTGCAAGAGCGCGCTCGCGCGTTAGCGATGGCTGACGATCACCTGTCGCCGTTCGAGTTCGCGTTGCTCAAATCGATCGAACGTCATGTGCGCACAACAGGCCAATCGACGCCGCGGGCCCAAGGCCGACGGCTGTCGCTGCAACAATGCTCCAAGGAAGCCATGGTCGTCTTGTCGGTAATCGCTCACACGGATGCAAAAGGCGATGCCGAGATAGCCGCAACCGCATTCGCGCGTGGCGCGCAGGCGATCTCGCTACCCAACGCGCAATTAGTTGCCTCACAAGCAGCCAAACCAAAGCAACTTGAGCAGGCCATCGAGAGACTCAGTCACATGTCACCCTTTGCCAAGCGCAACCTACTGTCGGGGTGCGCCGAGGTCGCAGCCAGCGATGGGCACCTATCCGCCGACGAAATCGACCTATTGCGAGCTCTCGGCGAATTATGGGATTGCCCGATGCCTCTGACAGTTGATGAGTGATTCCAGGCATCGGCTGCCAACTGACACGCAAAAGCTCTGAGTTTTGGTTCACGCAACCGCGCGCGACCAAGGTGATCGTTGCGTCAGCGGAGCCTATGACGCGATGATGGCAAAATGCTTGTCAGGCTCGCTGCGGTCATGGCCTTATGCCTCCCCGCCACACAGAATCCGAATCCGTCACTGGAGACGTTCAAGAACTACAACCGAACGTTCCAACTCCAATTGCCGGATGGCTGGCGGCAGATCGCTCCCAGCGAGGCCGTCACGCTGAGCGACAACATCTTGGCCCCGCCAGATGTCCACCCGACACAACCACGGTTGATCTACACGGTAGGACCAATCGATCAGTGGCTCGCTGGTGAGTTTAGCGGTCCATGGTTACGCGTCGTGGAACGCAAGGACCAGTGGTACATCGAAGACAACTACGAACAAACGGTCCGGGATAGGTGGCAACAACAATCCGACAGCAGCGAAGTCGCTCACTTCGTAGACAAGGTCGGACTCGAGAAGATCGGGACCCAGCAAATTGAATGCGTGGTTGTCACGAGAACCAGCACTCCAAAGCCCCCTCGAGCTGCCAGCAAGACTCTGGACATCCATGCGCCAACCGCCCGGCAGCAATTAATTTTCTCATTCGGCTGCCCCGAGGACCAATTCACCCGCTGGGAACCGGAGTTTCGTAGCTGGCTCGACACCCTGACGTTTGCGAGAGCGCCAGAGCCTCCCGCGACCCTATCCGACCGACTATGGACACCACTGCTTGTTGGCGGAGCCGTCGGACTGATTTTGCTACTGCTCTACAAGCACACCCGCGCAGGGCGTTGAGCCAGAGCGCATTGGCGCTACACTGCAAATTGAAGATGCCCTCTGGCCGTCAGTATCAGCACCACCAATTTTGAAGAAGTCCGCCAAGCCAAAGGCTCCCAATAATTTCGACAAGCATTTGTTTGAGGCAGGACTGCAATGCCACAAACGACTGTGGATTGACTATCACGAACCGGCCGCCGAACAACCATCAGCAAACCGGCAAGAGATGTCGCGCATCGGGGATGAGATGCGCGAACTCGCGCGCACGGCATTCCCAATGGGAGTTGCCGTCGATTGTGAAAGCGCAACTGCAGCCGCCGAGAAGACCGCGGAGCTATTAGCTGACAACATACCATTGTTGTTCAACGCCACGTTCGTTCACGACGGACTCGAAGCGCAATGCGACATCCTGGCCGTGCACCACAACAAGGAGACCAATGAAAAGACGGTCGACCTGTTCGAAATCAAGATCGGGACCAAGGTCAAGCACCGCTACGTCAACGACCTCGCGTTACAGGCCATTGTTCTCGAACAGTGTGGCCTAAAGCTCAAGAGCGCTTACCTGCTGCATATAAATCCTGGGTATGCCCACGTCGCAGGCGAAGACTTCCCTCCGATGCAACTGCTCCGCAGCGCCAACGTCACGGCCAAGGTTCAAAAGCAGATCCCCAACGTCACCCGCCGCCTGAAACAGTTGCGACTCACAATCGCCAACGACAGCGCGCCAGAGCTTCCGATGGGAACGTTCTGCAAATCCCCCTTCCCGTGCCCGCATAGCGTGCGCTGCCAAAAAGACTCCCCAACACTGCCGCTTCATCAGCTGCCCGACTTAACTAGGGCACAAGAAATCGAGATGCAGAAGGATGGCATCGGCGAACTGATGGGGCTCGACGGTGAACGCGAAGGATTGACGTTCCGCCAGCGCCGCACACTCACGTGTATGCAGCAGCAAGAACGCATCACCGAGTCGTTCGTCGCCGAAGAACTGCACGCGTGTGAACGACCACTGCACTTCATCGCAATCGCTGCAGTCACTGAGCCACTGCCCCGCTTCGACCAGCAACGACCATGGCAGACAACCCCATATGCCTGGGCAGCAAAGACCATTCATGAAGATGGTCGCGAAGAATCAACCTCTTGGGCAATGGTTGACCGCAGCGACCCTCGGGCACAGTTCGTCAAGACACTATCTCGTCACACCGAGATCGGCGGCACGATGCTCTGCTGGCGTAGCGAAGCAATTCGCGACATGCGCACGATGCTAGACTCGGTTCCGGATGGCAAGTCTAGCGTACGCGCACTGCTAGGCTTCGAACACGTCGACATGATGCAACTGCTCGAAGCAGGCGTATTCGACCCAGAACTTCTGAGCTACTCTGATTTCCGCACAGTGATCAGCGCGCTACTCGATGATCGCAGTGGCGACAAACTCAAAGCACTCGACGCAAACTATCGCTATGAAGCACTGCAGAAGGCACGCACACCGCGCGTGCGGGCGGCAACTCGCGAAAAGATCAGCGCCGACATCCAAGAAGCACTGATTTGGCAGGCGCATCGCTTAGCGGACTTGTTCGCACTATTCACGCCAGCTGGATCTGAGCCCGTCAAGACTGACGACATCGAGGACTAAGCCGCGGCGTATGCTGACAGCAACGCACGGATTTCACTATCGGCTGCAAACCGCCGACTGAAGTCTTCCTGAATCCGAACGCCAAGAGCACCAGCAGCCGCACGGTTGCGATAGAGAGCGAGGATCTGCTTCGCCATCTCTTCCTCGGTCTGATAGAGCAACCCCGTCTCTTTATGCCGGATCAACTCGCGATTCCCCGGCACGTCACTCGCGATCACGGGGCGCCCAAGAATACCAGCCTCCAAGATCGTCGGCGCAGAGCCCTCGCTGTGTGATGTATTGAGCACAACATCCGCATCCAAGTAGGCGGCCCCCATGCGCTCACTTGCGAGGGTCGGCATCACACGAATCGCCGCCTGCTGTTCACACAGCTGACGCACTTCGGACGCGTAAGCCTCATCTTGATCCGGACCGGCAAGGATCATCTCAATGTCCGCTCCAGCAGTGCGCAACATCTCAGCCACCGCTACCGCGCGAAGCTGGCCCTTCACCGGTCGCAACCCGCCTGGCAAGAACACCACAAAGCGATGGTGAGGAATACCAAGTGAACGGCGTAAGTCCGTGCCGTTCGTTGGCAGCTTGACCGCAGCTCGCGGAACGACATCGATCTTGCCAACAGCCTCGGGCACGCGCTCTTCTACAATTAGCGCTGCGGCCTCACTCGGGACGAGCACACGATGGGCACGCCGAATGACCTCACAGACCATTGGCCCATGCACCTCGTGCAACGCATCACAGTGCAAATCTTCGCCACTTAGCGAAATCACCCATGGGTTACGCGAACCGAGCAATTGCATGCCACAACGCTTGGCATCATGCGCATGAACGATGTCCGGGCGAAAACGCCCTAGTGTCCCTTCGAAAGATTGCTTGAGAGCACCTTCACCGGAACCGCCGAACAATTCGCATAGGTGACCACAGTTCTGCAATCCCTCGCGATAGCGGCTCACAGTCGCAACTCCGCCCAGATGCAAATGGGTCGGCGCCGGCGTCATCAATAGGACCTTCACTACTGTGTTTTCGGCACACGTAGGCCAAGCACCTTACCCCGCTGGGCAAGCAGCCCGCAGAATCGCGGCGCGGCCGCTATCGACGGGATTGCTCGACTTACCGCCCTGCTTACACCAGGTACCGACAATCGCACCATCACATCGCGACCACAGGTCTTTGGCATTCTCTGGATCGAGACCGGACCCTATCCAGATCGGAAAGGAACCGACCGCGGCGCGAAC
>Ga0315331_10001105_pt1 | contig 20011 bp, 10 predicted proteins | sample M160m34915metaG_FD_203456 | JGI IMG/M metagenome (GOLD analysis project Ga0315331, IMG submission 203456) | Ammonia-oxidizing marine archaeal communities from Monterey Bay, California, United States - M1 60m 34915 | ecosystem: Environmental > Aquatic > Marine > Intertidal zone | place: USA...
ATTGTCTGGAAAAACACAGGAGATAACTCCTATGATGGTGAAAAACTCGCGCTACTCGTACATGATGAGGCGGGTAAATGGGAAAAACCTGAAAATATTCTTAATAACTGGAGAGTAACTAAAACAACATTAAGATTAGGTAGTAGAATTATAGGTAAGTGTATGATGGGATCAACCAGCAATGCTCTTGACAAAGGTGGTAGAAACTATAAGAAAATATATTATGACTCAGATGTTACCAGAAGAAACCGCAATGGACAGACTAGCTCAGGATTATATTCTTTGTTCATACCTATGGAATGGAACTACGAAGGATACATTGATTCTTATGGATACCCTGTCTTTGAAACTCCAAAATCCGAAACTAAAGGCATCGATGGTCAAAAGATTGAAATCGGTGTCATTGAACACTGGGAGAATGAAGTAGAGGGTCTTAAGAATGATCCAGACGCATTAAATGAATTATATAGACAGTTTCCACGTACTGAAAAACATGCGTTCAGAGATGAAACTAAACAATCTCTATTTAATTTAACAAAAATCTATGAACAAATAGATTACAATGAAGATTTAAAACACTCAGGAGTATTAACTCAGGGTAATTTTCAATGGGAAGATGGGATTAAAGATACAAGCGTACAATTTTTACCTAGTAAACAAGGTAGATTTTTAGTATCATGGGTGCCAGATAGGCACCAACAAAATAGATATATTATAAAACATGGTAAAAAATATCCTGCAAATGAACATATGGGTGCTTTTGGTTGTGATAGTTATGATATATCAGGAACAGTAGACGGGAGAGGTTCTAAAGGTGCTCTTCATGGTTTAACTAAATTTACTATGGATGGCCCAGCTAATTTATTCTTTTTAGAATATGTTGCTAGACCTCAAACTGCAGATGTATTTTTTGAAGACGTTTTAATGGCATTACATTTTTATGGTATGCCTATATTAGCAGAAAATAATAAACCTAGATTACTTTATTATTTAAAACGTAGAGGTTATAGACAATACTCTATGAATCGTCCAGATAAAACTACATATAAATTATCTGTTGCAGAAAAAGAAATAGGTGGTATACCTAACTCTAGCGAAGATGTAAAACAAGCACACGCTGCCGCTATTGAATCATATATTGAAAATTTTGTAGGTTACAATAATGAACAGTATGGATCAATGTATTTTCAAAAAACACTTGAAGACTGGGCTGCTTTTGATATAAACAATAGAACTAAATTTGATGCTTCAATAAGCTCAGGTCTAGCTATTATGGCTTGCAACAAAAATAAATATAGACCGGTACCTGAAATTACAAAAGAAAAAGTTAGTTTAAATTTTTCAAAATACAATAACAAAGGCACTAAATCAAAAATAATAATAAATGATTAATACAAGTACTAATAGTTCATTTCCAAGTCAGGTGGTACCTGTGGCGGAAAAGCTTAGTTGGGAATATGGCTTGAAAGTTGGACAAGCTATTGAATATGAATGGTTTAGAGGCGGTAGAATTAACAGTGGTAAATGGCACACTGGTTATCAAAACTTTAATAGATTAAGATTATATGCTCGTGGCGAGCAATCTGTACAAAAATACAAAGATGAGTTATCAATTAATGGTGACTTAAGTTATTTAAATTTAGACTGGAAACCAGTACCTATTATACCTAAATTTGTAGATATAGTAGTTAATGGTATATCAGCTAAAGATTATGATATAAAAGCATTTGCTCAAGATCCGTTTTCAACAAAACAGAGAACTAACTATGCAAACTCTATCATGAGAGATATGATGAGTAAACCATTGTTAGATAGCATAAAACAAAATTTAGGAGTTGATATATACAGCTCACTTGATCCAGCCAACTTACCTCAAAACAAAGAAGAGTTAGAAGTTCACATGCAGTTAAATTACAAACAATCAGTAGAGATAGCTGAAGAAGAAGTAATTAATAATGTATTAGACTTTAATAAATATGAATTAACTAAGAAAAGATTAGTTGAAGATATAGTTACTATAGGAGTTGGTGCAGTAAAAACTAGTTTTAATAAATCAGAAGGTGTAGTTATAGATTATGTAAATCCTGCTAATATGGTTTGGTCATATACTAATGATCCAAATTTTCAAGATATATATTATGTAGGTGAAATAAAATCAATAACTCTTGCTGAGTTAAAAAAAGAATTTCCTAATTTAACTAATGAAGATTTAAAAATGATTCAAAAATATCCTGGTAGAGAGGGGTATCAAAGAGGACCTTATAATAATGATTTAGTACAAGTCATGTATTTTGAATACAAAACTTATATAGATCAAGTATTTAAATTAAAACATACAGATCAAGGATTAGAAAAAGCATTAGAAAAACCTGACTTTTTTAACCCACCACCAAGTGATAATTTTGATAGAGTATCAAGATCAATAGAAGTATTATTTAGTGGTGCTAAAGTTTTAGGTGTAGAACAAATGTTACGTTGGGAAATGGCAACAAATATGACAAGACCTAAAAGTGATTTAACTAAGGTTAATATGAATTATAACATTGTTGCTCCTCATATGTATCAAGGTAGAATTGATTCACTAGTAAATCGTATTACGGGATTTGCTGACATGATTCAATTAACATCGTTAAAATTACAACAAGTAATTGCTAGAATGGTACCAGACGGTGTATTTGTAGATGTAGATGGTTTAGCAGAAGTTGATTTAGGTAATGGTACAAACTATAATCCACAGGAAGCACTTAATATGTATTTCCAAACTGGTAGTATAGTTGGTAGAAGCTTAACACAAGATGGTGATCCTAATAGAGGTAAAGTACCTATACAAGAATTACAAACATCTAGTGCTAATGGTAAAATACAATCTTTAATTAATACTTATCAGTATTATTTACAAATGATTAGAGATGTAACCGGGCTTAATGAAGCAAGAGATGGTAGTATGCCAGATAAAGATGCGTTAGTTGGTTTACAAAAAATGGCAGCTAATGCTTCAAACACTGCAACTAAACATATATTAAATGCTTCTTTATACTTAACATTAAGAACTTGTGAAAATATATCGCTTAGAGTTTCAGACATGCTAGATTTTGAGTTAACTAGCGATTCATTAAAAGCTAGTATAGGTAAATTTAATGTTGCTACATTAAAAGAAATAGATAATTTACATTTATATGACTTTGGTGTATTTTTAGATTTAGAACCTGAAGAAGAAGAAAAAGCTATGCTTGAACAAAATATTCAAATGGCTTTACAGCAAAATCAAATATTCCTTGAAGATGCTATTGATATTAGAGAAATTAAAAATTTAACATTAGCTAATCAAGTTTTAAAATATAAAAGAATAAAGAAACAACAAGCTGATCAAGAGGCTCAAATGGCCAACATACAAGCTCAAACTGAATCTAATACTCAGGCAGCTGAAAACGCGGCTATGTCCGATGTTCAAAAAGCACAAGCTTTAAACGAAACAAACGTACAGTTTGAAAAAGCTAAATCTGATTTTGAAATACAAAGGATGCAGACTGAAGCTCAAATACAAGAGCAACAAATGGCTAGACAGTTTGAATATGATATGAAACTTAAGCAAGCTGAATTACAAAATGCCAAAGCAAAAGAAAAAGAAATAGAAGATAGAAAAGACGAAAGAACAAGAATACAGGCTACTCAACAGTCTAAAATGATAAGTCAACGTCAAAATGATACTTTACCAACAGATTTTGAATCTAATCAGTTTGGTGGAATATCACTTGATGAGATTTAACAATTATTATTAATTATTATTATATTATATTATGTCAGAAACAAAAGAAAAAGCTGGAAAGCTTAAGGTTAAAAGACCTAAAAAGCTAGTAACAAATGATGAACCTATAAAAGTAGATTTGTCAAAAAAAGAAGAAAAAATAGAACAACAAGATGCCATTCAAGTCGGAGAAACAAAAGAATTACCTGATGATAAATCATCCGGAGATATACCGAAGGTGGAAATTAAAGGAGGAGAACCCGATCAAGAGTCCACTCCCGTTGTTGAAGCTCAAGAAGAGCAAAAAGAAGAATCACCTATAATAGAAGAAATAATCGAAGAACCTGAAAAGGAAGAAGAGGTTGTTGAAATAGGTGAAAAAATGGAACAACAAGATAAACCCGAGGCGGTTATATCACAAGAAGTTCCAAAAGAAGATATTCCTACGTTACCTGAAAATATTGTTAAAGTTGTAGACTTTATGAATGAAACAGGTGGAACATTAGAAGATTATGTAAGATTAAATCATGATTATTCAAACGTAGACAATGATACTTTATTAAAAGAGTATTATAAGCAAACGAAATCGCATTTAGACTCAGAAGAAATTAACTTTTTAATTGAAGATAATTTTTCATGGGACGAAGATGTAGATGAACCGCGAGCTGTGCGTAAAGCAAAGCTTGCATATAAAGAAGAGGTTGCAAAAGCCAAACAGCATTTAGAAGGTTTAAAAAGTAAGTATTATCAGGAAATCAAGTTGAATCCTGGTGTTACTCAAGAACAGAAAAAAGCTATGGACTTTTTCAATCGCTACAGTGAAGAACAACAAGTAGCAGAAAAGCAACACGAAACATTTAAGTCCAATACTAAAGAATATTTTGGTCCCGAGTTCAAAGGTTTTGATTTTTCGGTAGGAGAAAAAAAGTTTAGATATGGAATAAAAAATGTTAATGAGGTTGCCGATGCCCAGTCTAATATTACCAACACCATTAAGAAGTTCTTAGATAAAGAAGGTAATGTTAAAGATGTTAAAGGTTATCATAAAGCTATTTACGCTGCTGATCATGCTGATACTATTGCTCAACATTTTTATGAGCAAGGTAAAGCAGATGCAATAAAAGATTTAAGTGCTAAATCTAAAAATATAAATACAGAAACTAGATCAACAGATCCAGGTAGTGTGTTTGTAGGAGGTTTAAAAGTTAAATCAATTAGTGGTGCTGATTCTTCAAAACTTAAAATTAAAACAAGAAAATTTAACTAAAACATTTTAAATTATTATGGGATCAATCGCTCCTGTGTTTGGAAGTATCGTACCTTCGCAAGCACAACAAACGTTACAAAGTAACTACTTAGCTTTCAATGGTGGAGCTAATGACTTTGCTCAACAGTATCTTCCTGAGATATATGAGCAAGAAGTCGAAAGATATGGAAACAGAACTTTATCTGGTTTCCTTAGAATGGTTGGCGCTGAAATGCCAATGACATCTGATCAGGTTATCTGGTCTGAACAAAATAGATTACACGTTGCTTATACAGACGTAACTGGCCCAGGTGCTGGTTTAGCTGTATTCAACATTCCTACTAACAACGGAACCCTTGCAACTCCTGCTGCTATTTTTCCTAACGACACTATTGTTGTTATGAACCCTAGCTCTGGTGTAGCTGTAAAAGGTATTGTAAAATCTTGTGTTAAAAACGCAGGTAACCAAACATCTGACTTAACAGCTTATCCATTTGCAGTTAATAACTGGGACGGATTGTTTACAGGTGGTGGTGCCGCTTCAAATCTTAAAGTATTTGTTTACGGTTCATTATTTGCAAAAGGAACTGCTAGTGGTGATAAATCTATCGAACCTCAGTTTACTCAATATTCTAACCAACCGATCATTATCAAAGATAGATATGCTATCAACGGTTCTGATATGGCTCAAATTGGTTGGGTTGAAGTTGCAACTGAAGACGGTACATCAGGATACTTATGGTATTTAAAATCTGAGTCTGAAACAAGATTAAGATTTGATGACTACTTAGAAATGGCAATGATTGAAGCAGAAAAAGCTGCAGGTGCTGCAGGTATTAACTTTGCTGCTTCTGCTGCAAATATACCTGGATTCTCAGCTACAATATTAGCTCATGGATCTGAAGGTTTATTCTCTGCTATCGAAGCAAGAGGTAATGTATTCAGCGGTTTTGCTGGTGCAACTGGTATCTCTGATTTTGATTCAGTGCTTAAAAACCTTGACACTCAAGGTGCTATAGAAGAAAATATGCTTTTCTTAAATAGAGATATGGATTTAGAATTTGATGACATGCTAGGACAAATTTCTGCAGGTGGTCTAGGTGGTGTTGCTTATGGTTTATTTGAAAACTCTGAGGACATGGCTTTAAATCTAGGTTTCTCTGGTTTTAGAAGAGGTTCTTATGACTTCTATAAAACTTCATGGAAATACTTAAACGACGCTTCTACAAGAGGTGCTGTTGCGGTAAATAGTATTGATGGTGTTCTTATTCCTGCTGGAACTTCAACTGTTTATGACCAAATTTTAGGTACAAACATTAGAAGACCTTTCTTACACGTAAGATATAGAGCTTCTCAATCTGACGACAGAAGATATAAAAACTGGATCACTGGTACTGCTGGTGGTGCTTACACTTCTGAAGTTGATGAGATGGTTGTAAACTTCTTGTCAGAAAGATGTTTAGTAGTTCAAGCTGCGAACAACTTCGTATTATTCAAGAACTAAGATTATTCTTATTAAAAGAGTTAGGCGCTTCGGCGCCTAGCCTTTTATTTTTATTAAATTATTATATTATATTATATCATGGCAAAAGAAAAACAAATACCCACTAAGTGGGAAATAAAAGATAGAACTTATTTTTTATTACACGATCAATCTCCATTAACATATAGGTTAGGTTCAAGACACTCTACCAGATACCCTTTATTATGGTTTGATCCAGAAAAAAGCGAACAAAGAGAATTAAGATATGCTAGCAATCAAAATTCACCATTTGTAGATGAACAAAAAGGTGAAGCTGCTATGGGACATATTGTCTTTGAAGATGGTACTTTATTTGTACCTAAAGAACAACAAAACTTACAAAAATTATTATCTTTATATCACCCTAGAAAAGGATCTGTATATCAAGAATATGAACCAATGAAGGTTGCTGAAAGTGAAGTAGATGATTTAAATTTAGAAATAGATGCTTTAATCTATGCTAAACAATTAGACATTGATCACGCTGAAGCAATATTAAGAGTAGAAAAAGGATCTTCAGTTTCTAAAATGAGTTCAAAAGAAATAAAAAGAGATTTACTTTTAATGGCTAAGAAAAATCCTAAAGCGTTTTTAGCAATAGCTAATGATGAAAACGTTGGTTTAAGAAACGTAGGTATTAAAGCTGTTGAACAACATATTGTTAAGTTATCTCAAGATCAAAGAACTTTTACTTGGGGATCTAACGGTAGAAAACTTATGACTGTTCCATTTGATGAAAATCCATATTCAGCATTAGCTGCTTGGTTTAAAACAGATGAAGGAGTAGAAGTTTTTAAAACAATAGAGAAAAAGTTACAATAACATGTAACTATAATTATAGTGAAGGGTCACTATGTGGCCCTAATCACTATCCACATAAAATATTAAAATGGCAATAAACGTAAATAATGTATACCAAACCGTTTTATTAATATTAAACAAAGAGCAACGAGGTTACATGACCCCTTTGGAATTTAATAAGATAGGTGCTCAATCTCAATTAGAAATATTTGAAACATATTTTGATAGTTTAAATCAACAGTTACGTGTGCCACAAGCAAACACTGATTACGCTGATAGAGTCGTAAATCTTGATGAAAAAATCTCTATTTTTAAAGAATATGGTAATGCTACCTATAGTAGTCCTAGCTTTAAACTTCCTTCACAATACTCCGGAACTACTTCGGCAACACAATCTTTTACAGCAGTAAACCCTGGTTTAACTTATACTTTATCAGGAGATGCTTTAACTCTTTCAAATTCAGGAGCTATATCAAATGTTTTTGTTAACAATATTGAACTAGCATCAACTGCATATAGTATTAGTGGAGCAACATTAACATTAAACACACAGCCAACAGCTGGTCAAACTATAGTTGTAAATTTATATCCAAAGCAATTTTATAGATTAGGTCAAGTGTTATATCAAGTAGGTGCGTTAGCAACTGAAGAAATGCAAAGAGTTGATAGAGGTGAATTATATCATTTATTAAGTTCTAATTTAACAAAACCTACTACTACAAACCCCATATATATTTATGAAAATAATTTAATAACTGCATACCCAGATAGTATAACTAGCGGTGTATCAGTTAGTTATATAAGAAAACCTATACCACCTATTTGGGCTTTTCAATCAGGTTCTCAATATACTTTTACATCTACAGAGTCTTATAATTTTGAATTACACCCTAGTGAGCAAGTAGAATTAATATTAAAAATATTACTTTATGCAGGTGTGGTTATTCAAAATCCTGAAATTATACAGGTTGCAGCGTCTCAAATACAACAAGAAAATATAAATCAACAAAGCTAATAAACTATGCCTATACCTAATGGTGGATTAATCACCGAAACTAACAGACAATATTACGCTGGAGCACAGCAGTTTACTATAGGTTCAACTGGAGTTGGTCAAACATTTACTAGTACATTTGATACAAATTTAGTTTTTGGTGCATCAGATCCTGCATCTAATGGTTATAATTTAAATAATTTTAAAGTATACTCAAGTAGTAACGCAGTAACATGGACAGAATTAACACCAGCTGCAACAGCTCAATCAGGAACTTCTAATGCTCAAAAACTTACAAACCAAAAAAATGTAACTATAAATCCAGGTAATAATAATATATTAGCTGGTATGACTATTTTAAAAGCTGATGGATCATTAGTGGGTGTAATACAAACATTAAATAGTAACGCAGATTTTACATGCGTAGATAATTTAGCAACTCAAGTAAACAACTTAGATGTATTAACTTTTCAATTTGCTAGTCCTTGGACTGAAGTAAACAATATTATTACAGTAAACGCTAATTTAACTATTAATCATTACCTTAAAATACAATTAAACGAAGACACTTTATGGGATTCTCATGGTAGTTATGAATATACTAAACTTGAAGATGTTATTAATAATTTTTTAATAGCTTATGTTGGGCCAGGAAAATTAATATCTAGTGTAAAAAGAACCGATGTTATATTTCACGCTAAACGTGGTTTACAAGAGTTTAGTTATGATACATTAAAAAGCGTAAGATCACAAGAATTAACAATACCTGAGAGCTTGTCTCTTGTAATACCTCAAGATTATGTTAATTATGTAAGATTTTCTTATTGTGATAGTATGGGTGTTTTACACACTATATTTCCAGCCAATGAACTAACATTAAGACCGTATGCTACTCCGCTTCAAGATGATTTAGGTGTACCAACACAAGATAGTAATAACTCTAATTTACAGGGTACATCTCAATTAACAGAAAAATGGGATACTAATAATCCTAGAAAAATAAGTGGAGCTTATATAAATGATTATTCTATAGCTGATGTATATTGGACTAGTTATTATGATGGTGCTTTAGGTCAAAGATATGGATTAAACCCTGAAACAAGTCAAAGAAATGGTTGGTTTATTATAGATGATAGAAAAGGTTTATTTGCTTTTTCAAGTAATTTAAAAAATAAACTTATTACTGTAGAATATATATCTGACGGTAATGCTTATAGTAATGATGTAAAAATACCTAAGTTAGCTGAAGAAGCTTTGTATGCTCATATGTTATACTCAATATTATCTACAAGTGTAGGTGTGCAAGAGTATATTGTTCAAAGGTTTAAAAAAGAACGAAGTGCTAAATTAAGAAATGCTAAAATTAGATTATCAAATCTTAAGCTTGATCAAATAGTTCAAGTTATGAGAAATAAATCTAAATGGATTAAATATTAAATATGGCTGAAATTAAAAATAGTTTCTTGAGGTCCAAGATGAATAAAGACTTGGACGATAGACTAATACCTAACGGTGAATACCGTGATGCGCAGAATATATCTGTAGGTAAATCAGAAGCTGATGATATAGGTGCTTTAGAAAACATATTAGGTAATACTTTAGTTCCAGGAACTGATTTAAATAATGCTAATTTAGTAATAATAGGTTATTTTACTGATTCTAATAGTAATACTATATATTTGTTTTTAACAGATAATACTAATCATTATATATATAAATATAACAATAACTCTTATGTTAAATTGGTAGAAGGTTCATTTTTAAATTTCAATAAAGATAATCTTATAACAGGAATTAATTTAGTAGAAAGTTTATTATTTTTTACAGACAACTTAAATCAACCTAGAAAAATAAATGTAACAAAACCTTTAGGGTATTATACTAAAGAAAACCAAATATCTGTTGCCAAATATAATCCTTACGAAGCAATAACCTTATTAAAATCTTTAGAAGTAACAGGAGCTACATCTTCTGGCGTAACTATTACATTAGCTCAAGCAAATGCTAATATTAAAAAAGGTATGTTGCTTATTGTTAAACAAGCAAATGGTACTATAAAAATACCAGCTACAGAATATTTATACGTAAGCAATATATCAGGGGTAACAGTTACATTAAACGTTGCTCCAAGTCAAACTATAGCAAACACAGATGTTATAACTTTTTTAGCCACAACAATGACTGGAAAAGATATTACTTATGATTTTAATGGTGGAGTAGATTGGCCAGGTGATCCAGATTTTTTAGAAGATTTATTTGTAAGATTTAGTTATAGATTTAAATTTGATGATAATGAGTATTCGTTAATGGCGCCTTTTACACAGCCAGCTTTTATTCCACAACAAAAAGGTTATTTTTTTAATGGCGATGAAGATGCTGCTTATAGAAGTACTATTTTAGACTTTATGCAAAATGGAGTACAAAACGTTGAATTAGTTATACCTCTTCCAGATATTCAAGGTAATCTAGGAAATCAAACTGCTGATACATATAAAATAATAGCTATAGATATATTATATAAAGAATCAGATGCAAGAGCAGTTAAAGTTTTAGATACAGTACTAACAAGTGATTTTTCACCAACAACAAGTGGTATAAGTACTTATACTTATGATTATCAATCAAGAAAACCTTATAAAACATTACCAGAAAGACAAACTATAAGAGTTTATGATAAAGTACCTGTAAAAGCTTTAGCTCAAGAAGTTTCAGGTAATAGAGTAATGTATGCTAATTTTCAAAGTCAACATACGCCTCCCAATACTTTAAACTATAATGTAGGAGCTAACGCAAAAAGCGCATCTGTATTTACTACATGGGCTGAGTATCCTAATCATACGTTAAAACAAAATAGAAATTATCAAGTAGGTTTTATTTTAGCGGATAAATTTGGTAGACAATCTTCTGTTATATTGTCTTCTGTTGATGCTGGTGTTACTGAAGGTGGAACATTTTTTGGTGGTTCAACATTTTATCATCCGTATAAATCTACTACTCAAGATTTAAAAGCTTGGTTTGGAGACGCTTTAAAAGTTGTTGTAAATAGCCCAATAACTAGTACAGTAGATACAGAAACTGGTACTCCAGGTTTATATGCAGATCAAATAGGTAATGGATTTAATACAACAGGTGTTGCAACAACAATAAGTGGTAATACTTTTACTTTTACTTTAGCTGCTAATCAAGTTGATATTCCGGTTGTTAATTCTTATTTAAGAGGTGAATATACTGATTTTGTAAAAGTTACAAATGTTTCTAACGTAGGAAGTGCTTATACAATTATTACAGATGGTGAAGTAAATAGTTTTCTTTATTTATCAAACAACAATAATCCAGATGTAAAATTTGCTTATAATCTTAATAATCCTTTAGGTTGGTATTCCTATAAAATAGTTGTTAAACAACAAGAGCAAGATTATTATAATTGTTATTTTCCAGGATTTTTAGACGGTTACCCAGGTCAAAGTAGTATTACTTTTCCTACAAATGAAGACGGTAAAACAGGTCATGTTGTATTATTAAATGATAATATAAATAAAGTTCCAAGAGATTTATCTGAAGTAGGACCAGAACAAAAACAATTTAGAAGTTCAGTAAGGTTATATGGAAGAGTAAATAATACTGTTGCTGATAATGTTCAATTTTTCCCTGTAAATATAAGTGGTACTCAAATATTACCTTTATCAATGACGGCTGATACTATAGCTGATGCTGATGATTTAAAAATGGCAACAGCCGATATAACTACACCAGCTAATTTTTATCAATTAGACACAAATCCTTTAATAGCTAGATTAGCTACTTTAAATTCAGGAACCACTACAATAGGTTTAACAGATGCAACAATGGTTCCACAATTATCTGTAGCTGAAACAGAACCAACAGAAACTTTATTACAATTATTTTACGAAACATCTACAGCAGGTTTAATAGCAGATTTAAATGCAGACGTAAACACAGGTTTTGATGGTGTTGCTGGTTTATCAGCTTTGTCTTATGCACAAAATGAAGGTATGGCTGCATCTACAAATGTAACAGGTGTTTTTTATGCTCAAAATAATCAAGGTAGTAATTTTGCTAATACTGATATTGCTGCTGGATTTCCTATAATGACAATCACAGATGCTTCAGGAGCCAATAGAACTAGTAGTTTTACTTTAATAACCTCTGGTACTGGCTATAGACTTCAAACAGCTGTAAATACTTTTGTTTATTCTAATGCAGGTTATGAAAACAATGGAGATTCTAAAGAAGTTTATACAATTGAATTACAGTGGAAAACTACATCTGGTGATGAAAGCACAACTACATCTACAGGTTCTTTGAGTAATTTAGCTCCTGAGTTTACCGCTGGTGCAAGTTTACCAGATATAACAGTTAGCGCAAGCGCAACAGCAGTAGGAACTAGAAACGGAAACAATGGATCAGCAACTAATAACACTAGTGAATTAAGATACAGTATAACATCAGGTAATTCAAATAATTATTTTGCTTATGATTCTGCTACAGGAGTTATAACAAAATCTAATTCTACACCTATTGGTGTATATAATTTAACTTTAAAAATAGAAGATGCTGTAGTGGGAGGTGTTGCTAAATCAGGAAGTCTTAGTGTAAGTAAAACACAAAAAATAACAGTAGGTGCTGTAGCGGTTAATAGTGGGGTTATTTCTAGTTGTTTAGCTTCAGGCGTTGTAAGTGCTGGAATACCAGCTACACAACAAAGTGTTATACCAAATACAACAAACAGTAGTAACGTAATAAATGCTGTATGGTATTTATCTGATAATACTCTTTCTGGAAGTGATTTTCCAATTGTACCAGATACTAATACCGGTAATTCTAATTTTACTAATAAACTAGGTAGCGCTTTAACTCAAGGAACAGTTGTTTTTCAATGTAACATGCAACAAGCATTTACAAATAACAGTGGTGGTATGAGTTTTACTTTATCATACCTAGATTGGGTTGTTTATCATAGAACAAACTCATCAAGTAGTTGGTCTCAAATAAACGATGTAAATAATAGTAATATTTTAGCTGATGTTGAGTTATTAAATAATAGTTTTAATTCAACTAAATATGCTTCAACTGTTTTTGCTTTGGATCAACCGGGTGAATATGCTATTATAGCTAAAGACGCATATGTACATCAAGCACAAATATATGCTGACTCTTTATGTTTATGGGTTAATTCTAACGATCTTTATTATAGTACATGTGTTGTAGAAGATGGTAGTAACGTTACCAGTGGTGCAAGTCCTAAATATTATTCATATCATTTAGGTTCAAATGGCGCTTCTTATAACATATGTGGTAACACAGGAAACACATTAAGATATGCTCCAATGCCTTATGCTCAATATGTAGACTTATTTTATACAGACACTAGTTTAGCAAACCCTTGGACTAGCGCTACAATAGGTTCAACATTTCCTGCTTTTTATAGCTTTACTACACAGTCAGGACAACCGTTTGATCAAATAAGAATTAATGCAAAATTCAATACTAGCGGTATAAAAATAAGTGGTGATGCAAGTAGTTGTAGTGATACTTATGCTAGAGCTTGTGTATCTAGTAATCCTGTATGTGCTAGACCAGTTCCAGGATCTGTAGGTTGGGTGTAATAATGATAAAAAATAAGTGATAATAAAAGAATATGGCTGCTACATTAGAATTAAAATATTTTAACTCATATTGGTTGAAGAAATTATCAAACATTGTTGATAACGATCCTGTAGACCCAAATGATGCAGGTCAGCCATCTGGATATGCTAATGTTCCTGAAAAATATGACTCTGATATTGCTAATGATTGGTTTATTGAAGAAGCTAGAATAAGAGGTGGTTATAATAATACTATAACTGATTTAGGTGTTAAGGCTCATATTGTAGAAGATAATCCTAATAATCAAAATAGATTTAATACGCTTATACATTCAGGTGTATTTAATTCAAGAACAGGTATAAACCAAACAAACGAGTTTTCAGTAGGTGAAGATATAACAAGGTCAGTTGATCCGGCGAAAGGATCAATACAAAAATTATATGCTGAAGATACAAATTTAATAATTTTCCAAGAAGACAAAGTTAATAGAGCTTTAATAGATAAAGATGCTATATATTCGGCAGAAGGTAATGCAGCGGTAACAAGCACTAACTTAGTCATAGGTCAAATAGTTCCTTATCAAGGAGAATATGGTATATCTACAGATCCTACAAGTTTTGCTATATATGGTTATAGAAAATACTTTACTGATAAAAAACGAGGATGTGTACTTAGACTATCTACATCTGGTGAAATTGTAGAAATATCTGGTTATGGTATGCATGATTTTTTTAGAGATCAATTACAACAAACTACTAGTAGAATAGTAGGTGGTTGGGACATGCACACTAAAAATTATATATTATCTATACAAACACCACTTACTAATTTTGTTGCACAAACAGGAGGTTCTATAACTAATGTTGGTACTGATGTAACATTAGGTTTAAATGCTGGAAACACAGATGTTAAAGCAGGTATGTACATTTACCAATACACATCAAGTGGACAAGTTGTAGGTGAAATGCTTGGTAGAGTTAGATCTGTTGTATCTTCAAGTAATCCAGCTTCTTTTAAATGTGATATTACTCATCAAATAGCTGCAGCAGAAACAATAGCTTTTCAAGCTCAAAATTATCAAACATTATCTTTTGATGAAAGCGTACAAGGTTGGACTAGTTTATTAACATATAGACCATCTTTTATTTTTAGTTTAAGTTCTACTTTATTTACAACTAATAGTGGTAAATTATATCAGCACTATGGCTCTAGTAATTATTGTGAGTTTTATGATTTAGTAGAAGACTCAGATGTAACAGTAGTTTTAAATGCTAAACCATCAACAGTTAAAGTATTTCAAACAATAAATTATGAAGGTAGTAGTGATTGGACAGTAGATAGTTTAAATGCTAGCTCAGGTGATGTAGCACAAGTACCTATAAGTAAATATGTTTTACCAACAAGCTTAAGTTCTTTTTCAACTGATTTATTTACAAACAGTTTTAAAAGAAAAGAAAATAAATATTTTGCAAACATACTAAACAACTCTCCAGCTACGGCCGGTGAAGTGGTTTTTGGAAACAATATGACTGGTATTAAAGGATTTTTTAGTACAGTTAAATTTAGTTTAAGTAACGTAGCAAATCAAAGAAAAGAATTATTCGCAGTATCATCAGAAACTGTAGAATCATCATATTAAAATTAAAAATATGTCTAACAAAATAAAATATATATTATGCCTTTGCCGTTTATAATTGGAGGAGCTCTTTCTTTAGCAGGTGGTTTAATTAAAAGTGGAGGAGCTAGAAGAAGACAAAGAGCAGCTGCTAGAGATAGAAGAAAAGCTAATGCTGAAATAGCATCATTAGAAAATTCTAGACAAGCAGTTATTAATCCTTATGATAATTTTACAAATTTAAGCTCTTTAGCTAAAGATCTTACTGGTAAACTTAGTAATCCATATGCTAATTTAGGTGTTGCTACAAAAAGTTCTGAAATACAAATAGAAGAAGCTGATATTGCTTTAGCAAATACACTAGATACATTAAGAGCTACGGGTGCAAGTGCTGGTGGTGCAACTGCTTTAGCACAAGCAGCGTTACAAAGCAAACAAGGTGTTGCTGCGAGTATAGAACAACAAGAAGCTGCTAATGAAAAACTTAGAGCACAAGGAGAACAGTATTTACAACAAGCTGAAATAGCAGAACAAAGAAGATTGCAAGATGTGCAAATATCTGAAGGACAAAGAATACAAAGTGCAGATGCTGCGGGTAGATCATATAAGTTTGAAGCTCAAGAATCTAGAGATAAAAGTAAACTTGACTTTTTAAGAGGTCAAACAAAACAAGCTAAACAAAGAGAGTATGGAGCTCAAGAGGCTAAAAGCGAAGCTATGGGTAGCGCTGTTGGTTCTATTGGAAATTCTTTAATGGGTAAAGGAAAAAACTTTTTCAAATAAATATAATCATGGGATTAAAAGAAAAACTTTTAGAAAATAAACGTCTTAACGAAGAGAACCAATATAAAGTTTCAGAACAACAATCTGAAATGAGTTATCAATTAGGTTATGATGATTCTAAACAAGAAGGTATAGATTATGCAGCTTTATATGATCCGTTTGTAAAACAATATGCTGATATACAGTTAGCTTTACAAAACAATACAGCAGATAATCCAGCATATGCAAGAAAATACATTGAAGATATAGTAAACAGCGTTGAAACAATAAAAATATCTTTAGAAAATATAGCAAGTAATGTAGAAATCTGGACAGAGGTAGTTCAAAAAGCGGGTCTTATGGGTGGTATAGATTTAATGGGTACACCTCAAAGTAGATATAGATGTATGAACGTTTTATCTGGTGATTTAAAAGGTGAAATGGATATAAAAGCTGAAGATGATGATATTAATAAATTAGCATTTAATATTTATGATGACACAGGTTTTGTAGAAAAACTTTATTTAAATAAACTAAACGAGTTATCCGAAAAACAAGACATGTTCGTTTCTATTCCGGATGTTTCAGAAGAAAATAATAATTTTAAAATAACTAATCCTGAAATATTTGAACAAGAACAAAAAGCTGAAGAACCTGTATTAACAGGTGGAGTAACTGAAACATATAGAAAAAAAGATGCACAAGGCGAAGTAGAACTAAAAGCTGAAGATATAGGTAATAATATGGTTCAGGATTTTTACATGGTAGATAAAGAGTTAATAGGTAATAGTTTACCTTTTAATATTGAACTTAATAAAATATCAGCGGGTGTATTAGGCGCATATCAAAGTTCAGATCAAGCAATAGCTTTTAATAATAATATATTAGCTGAGGTTACAGATTACTATTTAAAACCTGCTAAAGCTTTAAATAAAAAAGAACAAGAAAAGTTTCAAGAAAATTATAAAAAATGGTTTTTAGAAACTGAAATAGGAAATAAATTTCCTTTAGGAGAACCAAGACCTAAAAACGTAGAACAACCACAAGAAGAAGTAGTTGAAGAACAAGTACAAGAAGAAGTAGTTTTACCATAAGTAAATAATTATGTTTGTATTTAAAGACAAAAAATTTACTCAAGAACAAGTTGAACAGGCTGCTGCTAAAGCAAATTTAACTGTTGACGAATATTTGAAGGCAAACCCAGGTATTACAATTGTTATTGATAACACTGAAGAAGCTATAAAAGATAGAAGAGATTTTAACTTTGAGCAAAAACTAATTGAAGAAAATCCTATAGAATTAGAAGAAGTTGTTATTACACCAGACACAACTTATGACAAATCAGCTTATGAAGCTATAGAAGAAGAAAGAAAGTTAGAAAATGAAGCTGCTTTCAATATAATACAATCATTTGTAGATCAAAATAGAGAACAAGCCGGATTAGATCCGCAGGTTGTAGAGCAATATGATATAACTAAAGATCCTAATCAGTTAAAAGAAATAAATATTATTGATGAAAAAGCTAGAGTTTCTAAAAGTGAATTAGAACAAAGGAAAAAAAGAGAAGAAGAAGCTATAGCGTTTTCAGGTGGTCAAGCTAGAACTTTAGCTCAAGGAGGTGATATTGAAGCTAAAGAATTACCAGTTGGTAAAAGTATTGTAAATAGTGTAACAAATGGTCTATTACAGCTTCAAGGTGTTGATGATAGGTTTAAGCTTGTTTTAGGAACTATAACTGATAATGATGAGCTTATTGCTAAAGCTAATGCTGAAATAGAAAAATTAAATGCTTTTCAAAGTCCAACAATAGGCTTTACTGATTTACCTGAAAGAGAAGGTGCTTTAAATAAAGTCGGTGGTGGTATAGCTGCGGTTATAAATGCTGTAACAGCGTTTGGTGCGTCTTATGTTACGGCCGCTGCAACAGCTGGTGTTGGGTTAGCAAGTGATATGGTTGGGTATGCTATAAAAGATTATAACGATCAAAAAGCTGAATCAAAAGGTGTTACTCTTGGAGAGCTTTACGAGCAAGGTGAAAATGAAATATTAATCCCCGCTGCGTTAGGTACTATTGGTTATTCTTTAGAAAAAGCTGGTATAAAAGGAGTTAACAACTATATAAACGCTTTAACTTTAGGTGCTAAAAAAAGATTATATTTACTTTTAGCTGCTGGTGGTAAAGAAGGTGGTACGGAGTGGACACAATCAGGTATAGAAAAAATAAACGAACTACTTGGTCAAGGTAAAAGCTTAGAAGAAGCTGTAAAAGGTGGTTGGGACGTAATGCGGAGTACAGAAGGTTTAGAATCTGCTCTTCAAGGAGCTTTTGGTGGTAAAGCGTTTGCTGTAACTGGTAGAGCTTTTAGAGATTCTACTTTTAAAGGTGATCAAACAACACCGCCTCAAGATGATACAACACCACCAACCGAACCAACACAACCTACACCACCATCAGAACCAGTAAGTCCTATTGAAGATGTAACACCTCCAGACGGTAGAAAAACAATAAAAATACCTAATATCACATCTGTCAGAAATGTAAAAGAGGTAAATAAAATAAAAGCTTCAGCAAACTTAAGAACAACTTCAGAAAGCAAAGGTATATTAATTTTAATGTTAAACTTATCTGAGTTAGAAAATAGTAAATATAGAAAAAATTTATCAACTGAAGAGGTTGCAGTTATAAACTCAACTCAAGAAAAAATAAGACAAGAGCTTGCTAACAGAATACAAGCAAGTAATAAACTTGTTAATTCATTAAGCGAAAATCAAATTAACGAAATAAACACTAACGTAGATAATATAGATGCTTTAAAATCTCAATTATTAAACGTACAAAGCAGTGATAAATTTACTGATTCAGACTCTGCAAATATAACTAATGTAATAAATAAAGAAATATCTGATTTAAATCAAAATATTTATAATATTAAAAATGAAGCTGAAATAGCATTAGAAGGTGTAGAAGTTGTAGCGCAAGATAAATCTCAAAAACCTGCAGCAACACTACAAGATGTAGCATCGGAAATAAACGTAGAAGCTCAAACCGTAGATGATATGGTTAACAAAGTAGCTAATAGAGCTACTTCAAAATATTTTCAAGGTATACCACAAAACATAAGAGAAAAAGCAGGTTTAGACAGAAAAACTTATTTAGAAAGTGCTAAAGCAGAACTGCTACTTATAGCTCAAAACTATGATGGTAGCAGGGTCGATGCTGATGGTAATCAAATTGCTTTTGATAGATATATGGCTAATACCGGTATGCAAAGACTTAATAGTCTTGCTGGTAGATTAGGTGTTGAATCTGCTGAAGGACCTACAACTGTAAGTGTAGAAGCAGAGCAAGTTCAAGAGATAGCAGATCCATCAACTGTAGAAACTGTAGAAACGGTTACAGAAACAACACCTGCAACAATAAATGTTTTTGGTCAAGGTGTTGAAGGTGAAACATTAGAAAGCCAAACAGTAGGTGCAATACAAGAATCAGAACTTGGAAGAAAAATACAAAATGCTGAAACAGTAGAAATTAATGAGCTAAACACATTAAATGAAGAAGTTTCTGCACCAATTTTAGCTGAAGAATTAAATATTCCAGTAGAAGTAATTACTGATCCTAAGTTAAATATAAATGATCAACACAACCCAAGCAACATACAGAGATTTATATTAAAAAATGCTCAAACAGTTTTAGGTACATTAAAAGCTAATACAAATGT
>Ga0315331_10001108_pt1 | contig 19991 bp, 21 predicted proteins | sample M160m34915metaG_FD_203456 | JGI IMG/M metagenome (GOLD analysis project Ga0315331, IMG submission 203456) | Ammonia-oxidizing marine archaeal communities from Monterey Bay, California, United States - M1 60m 34915 | ecosystem: Environmental > Aquatic > Marine > Intertidal zone | place: USA...
GATTTTATAACGCCACGCGAAGCGTTAGAAAAGTCACAGTAATTTCCCATTCGCTATGTGTAAGGTGACGCCATCAAGTTCGTGCTCGGATTCTTCTTCATGCGTCGCAAATAGCATAGTAACGCCATCATTTTGTAAGTCTCTGATTAATTGGTAAGTCCTGATGCGCGCGGATTTATCCATGTGCGCAGTAGTTTCGTCTAGTAGTAGAAGTTGCGGGTCGAGAATACGCGCTCTTGCAAGCGCAACCTGATGTTGTTCCCCAGTCGATAGACTTTTAGCTTCTCTATATGCCAAATGAGTCAGGCTAGCCCACTCTAGAGTCTGTTTGATTTTTGACTTAATAATAGAGTTAGCATATTTACGTTGTTTTAATCCAAAGGCAAGGTTGTCCACAACTGTTCCAGAAAACATGTAAGCGACTTGATGGAGATACAAATGCGATCCTGAAAACTGTTTGGGTGCGCTAGTGGACGAAATTTCTCGCGTACTTGACCTGAACGTGCCTTCATCTGCTTTTATTAACCCGGCTAAGACCTTCAGTAATGTAGTTTTCCCAGATCCGTTAGGACCTGAAAGAATTGTTACGGTTCCTGATTTAATTACAAGATGAGGAATGTCCAGCACAAGTCGCTTGCCTCGCAATAGTCTTAGATTTTCGACACTAGAAACTTCAAAAGGCCTCATTTTATTTCGCCACTTCCTTGGAAGTAATTTAGTACGACGTTTAAGATCATAGTCAGGCTAACTAAGACTATGCCCAGCGCTATACCGATTATAAATTCACCCTTACTTGTTTCTAGCGCAATAGCTGTTGGGATATTTCTGGTTCTGTCTAAAATATTACCACCCACCATCATGGAGCATCCAACCTCTGCTATTATTCGACTAAAACCTGCGATTAGGGCCGCTAATAGTCCAAACCGTAACTCTTTAATAACTGTCAGCATTGAAGACACTGGCGAGGCACCTAGTGTCTTGGCGGTCTCGTACGCTTTTTGATCACCTGATTGAAACGTTGAATGAGCCATTGCAATGATAAGAGGGGTGCAGATCAGCACTTGGCCAATGATCATTGCTGTTTGAGTGAATAAAAGATGTAGGTCAGCTCCTATACCGTTGCGCGACAGCACCAGATAAATTGTAAGCCCGACCACGACGGTGGGTACTGACATTAAAGTGTTCACTAAGGTCAACAGGAAACGGCGTCCCACGAAAGATTTGTAAGCCAAAAGGAAAGCTATGCAAAGTGCGAACGGACTGGCAATTAACACTGCGCGCAGTGAGACTGCAAAGGATACTCCAATGATCGACCACACGGCCTGATCTCCCGATACCAGCAGCCTAATTGCTGCAAGGATAGCAGATTCTGATTCAATCACTTATTTGTTTCCAATTCGTTACCAGTAGGTTCTCTTGGCGGAATTCTAACCGCAAGGACGGTTAGCAGCAATTTTAGCGCTAGCCTCCCGTGTGACTCATATGCCTGAATATTAGTGGCTTTTCAGCCAGATCAAAGTCATGCCCCTTAGGTTTTATTTCCATAGAAGCTACTATAGCGGACTTAAGTGCATCGATGTCTCCAGGGGAAGAGCGGAGTACTTGTTTAAGATCGACAGAATGCTCTTGCCCTAAGCAAAGTAGCAATCTTCCTTCCACAGTTAATCTAACTCTATTGCAGTCGTCGCAAAAATTGTGGCTGTGCGGCGAGATGAACCCAACTTTTGTTCCCGTCTCATGTACTCGGAAATATTTAGAAGGACCTGCGGTTTTTTCAGGAGTTGGTATGAGCGTATAGTAATTTTCCAAATCAGCTTTGATTTGGTCGCTAGAGTAATATGCCTCGGCCCTGTCATGATCGCCAATTACACCCAATGGCATCTCTTCAATAAAGGAGATATCGAGACCCTTATCACCCGAGTATTTGACTAAGTCTAGAACCTCATCCTCGTTTCGATTGCGTAATATCACAGCATTCAATTTGATATTATCAAAGCCTGCGTCTATCGCACTATCAATGCCTGCGAGCACGTTTTGTAGGTCGCCGGTTCGGGTAAGGCTTTTGAACTTATCTGTTTTTAACGAGTCGAGGCTGATATTTAGTCGCTTAACGCCCGCTGCCCTAAGCGACTTTGCCATACTAGGCAATTGGGAACCATTTGTGGTTATGACTAATTCTTCAAGTTCAGGAAGTTTTCCTAGCTTTTCTACTAACGATAGGACGTCTTTTCTAACTAATGGCTCGCCTCCAGTCAGCCGTATTTTTCGGACGCCAAGTTCGGTGAAAGCGATCGCTACCTTATGCAATTCTTCAAGAGTCAATATTCTTTCTCTCGGTAGGAATTCCATTTTTTCATCCATGCAATAAACGCAACGAAAGTCACATCTATCAGTCACGGAAATTCGCACGTAATCAACCACGCGTCCAAATCTATCGATCAGCTGTTTTGGAAATTTTGTTGATAGCTCAGACATACGGCCCAACCATTCTCATTGCTTTGTCTACATAATAACAAAAGTATAGCTCGTAAATGGATAGCATGGATAGTTCAGCTTATAATATTGCTAATAGAGCTATGGCTCCCCCTAACAAGGTCCCAGCTATCACAAGCTTGCGTGAGATACTCATACAGGCGGAAGTGTTGGCAACGTCGACTGGGGGAAGCTTCCCGACCGAATTTGAGAGAGACTCGGTGAAAGTTTGGAAGAATTGGGTCGCAAGCTTCATCGCAGTGTTTTTTATTAAACTTCCTCCTAATTGGGCTAATTTGCCGCCTATTTCAGCATTCACGTCGTATGTGAGGGTAGTTGAGTTATTATTTTCCAGAAGTGTTACGTGGGCTGTGACTTTTGCTCTCCCTGCAGGACCACCAGAACCTTCGCCTTTAATTGTGTAGCTTTCGGGCTCAACAATATTTAGCAGCTCAGCTTGGCCTTTGAACCGAAGCTTAAGAGGACCGATTTTAGAGAGGATTATTGCGGAGTATTTCGCCTCATCTAAAGCTTCTAAGCTTTCGCAACCAGGAATACTCGCTCTAAGAATTTCCACGTCAGTCAACGCAGTAAACACTATTTGGCGTGGCATCTTGATATCGATTGAATCTGAAATGTGCAATTATTGGCTCCTGAGTTTTTAAGTTTGCTTCGATTGCTGTATTTTTTCCCAAATTGAATTTGGCCGTAGCGGTAGTTCAGTTATTTCGATTTTTAACGGCATCAGTGCATCGCATACAGCGTTGGTAAGCGCTCCTGGTACAGAACTTGGTCGACCTTCGCCTATCCCTCTGGTACCTAGCGGGGTATGGGGACAGGGTGTTGTTGCATAGTGTATGTCAATATTTGGAACGTCCGCTGCAGTTGCTAGTTTGTAGTTTTCAAAATCAGCGGTAAGTTGCTGGCCTTGGTCATCGTACACGAATTCTTCGAAAACTGCGTTTGAAATACCTTGCACAATGGCGCCATGCATTTGTCCATCGACTACAAGAGGGTTGATAACGTTACCAACGTCCTCGGTGGTGATCCATTTAAGGATTTTGAAGTCACCAGTCTCGACATTAACCTCAACTACGCAACAGTCTGCATTAAAGCAGATCATAGGCTTTGCCGCTTCGAAAAAAGCTGTAGCGTCAAGCCCGCCAACTTCATTTTCGGGCAAGTTGATAGGGAACATTATTATTCGCTCTACAATTGATACAAAGCTGCTCTTCTTAGATCGATCGCCAATATAAATAACTTCTCCGTCAGTAAACTCGAAATGTTCAGCTCTAGCTTCGATTTTCAGATCATATGCCAATATTCGAGTGATCTTTTCTTTTAGTTCTCTACAAGCATCGGCTACTGCACTCACAAAATAAGAGCCGGCTCTCGCTCCGATTGAACCTGAACCAAAAGGAGTCGTCCCAGTATCTCCGGTTGTCACTACAACAGCCGCGGGATCGATCCCGAACTCTGACGCGACTACTTGCGCAGTAGTTGTCTCATGACCTTGACCTCCCGGAGCGTCGCCTCCGAACACTTGGACTTTACCCCTTGGGTCTAAGCGGACGGTGGCTGCACCATACCCTGGTTGATTTTCCATGGGGACAAGTAAATCTGAGGCCACCCCCGAAAGTTCCACCCCGCAGCCAAATCCGATACCAATGTATCTATTTTCATTTAACGCTTCCGATTGTCTTTTCCTGAACGCAGGGACATCTGCTTTCTCAACAAGAGTATCCCAAACTTTTAAAAAATCACCGCTGTCGTAGTATTCGTTTGTAACAGAAGTGTAGGGAAGTGCGTCCACTAAATTTTTTCGGCGGAGTTCTGACGCCTCCATTCCTATTTTGTGCGCCACCATATCGATACAGCGTTCTAAAGCGAAGCGAGTAGGAAAGTGACCGAAAGCTCGAGAGGGAGTCAAGCAGGCTTTGTTCGTAGTCGCAACTTTAAGTGATATGTGCGCTTTGGGCCACTTGTAGGCATTTGGCAATTCAATCGCGCCTAGGAACGGCATCACGAACCCCCAATAGACGCCGGTCGTACCAACGCCATTATCCGCAATACCTTTATTCCTTAAAGCGAGTAAATTACCTTCAAGATCTGCGGCGATTTCCAAGTCATTGATTTGGTCTCTTTCTTGCCCTACATTCATGAGGCTTTCATACCTGCTCTCTATCCACCGGACTGGTTTGCCTAGTGATTTTGCCGCATAGGCTATTATAATATTCTCTCTATAAAATGGGGCTTTTACCCCGAAACCACCACCTTGGTCGCGCGGAGCGATAACTCGTACCTTTTCCGCACTTATCTCTAAGATATCTGATAATGCTAAGCGGTCAATATGAGGTCGTTGGGTGGTAATATACGCGGTTAATCCGTCTGACTCGTTCCAGTCGCACAAAACCCCTCGCGGTTCCATGGGAGTTAAGCCCGTACGATGAGTCTTGAAGCGTTCTTTTACTACTACGGGCGCGCTGTCGAAGATTGCGTTAACTTCTGCTTCATTCGAGTTTTGTGATTCTTCGTTTTCACCACCTGTGAAGGTCATAGAAAAAATTTCATTAGTGCCATCTTTTTCGTGCACCACTGTTGAGTTGCGAGTCAATGCCTTCTCTGGGTCCAGCACCACTGGCAATTCTTCGTAATCAACCAGCACTAATTCTGATGCATCTTCTGCAATATACTTATCACGTGCGATAATTAACGCGACTGGCTCACCATGAAACGTGACCTTCCCGACTGCCAATGGCCAGAATGTAGGATATTTAGCTGACAAGTTCGGCTGAACTATTGCCTGGGGCATGGGGTTAATACGATCTTTTATATTTTCTCCAGTATAAATTGCGATCACTCCTGGTAAGGATTCCGCTTCTGTCAGATCTATTCCAATAATATTCGCATGTGCATATTCACTTCTCACGAAAACCGCGTGCAGAGTTCCTGGCATTGCTATGTCGGCTAAATATTTTCCTTTTCCAGTAACTAGGCGGAGGTCTTCTTTTCTAGCAAGTCTTTCTCCTAGCCATTCTATGGAGCTAGAGTCTTTTGTAGATGTCATGTTCGATCCTCGCGCGCGCCATCTTTTAGCATTTTTGCGGCTTTTTTTACTGCTCTTACTATGTGCACATAGCCAGTGCAACGACATAAGTTTCCTATCAGGCCGTGTCTTATTTGTTCGTCGCTCGGGTTTGGGTTCTCTGTTAAAAAATCTGCCATGTTCATCAAGATACCTGGCGTGCAATAACCACACTGAAGCCCATGTTCATCATTGAAAGCTTGTTGCAAGTTACTCAGGCTTCCTTCGGCGGATAGGCCTTCAACAGTAGTAATATTATGACCATCTGCTTGCACTGCAAGTAGCATGCAGCTTTTTACTGCATCCCCATCGAGATGAATGGTGCACGCGCCGCATACTCCTTCGTAAGTGCACCCCACATGTGTTCCAGTAAGACTCAAATTGTCTCGCAGGAAATCTACTAGTAGGAGACGGTTGTCGATTTGTTCTTCGAACTTTTCACCGTTTACGGTTAGCTTGATATTTTTCATATTGGTTAGCTCCCGGTAGATCAAATGGAGGCGCGCTTAAACGCTGTTAGGATGACTTCAGTGCCAATACTTCGTATCAACTGGTAGCGATAGTCGCTAGTGGCAGATAGGTCTGTTGGCGCATCTATGTTGGCACAGATACTCTCAGTCGCAGCTTCGATCGACTGCAGGTCTCCGTCGGAGCCTAAGAGTAGAGTTTCGCCAGCGGTGGCTCTTTGTGCGCCCACGCCCATCCCCGTCAGCGCAATCCGCGCTTCGTAGCATGAGCCGTTTGAGTCGAGTTTTACGAAAGCACCTATCCCAACAACTGGTAGTGCATCTTTAACTAAACCCCATTTCTTGTAAGCACTTCCCGACCTTGTTTTAGGCTTCTTGAAAGAAACAGATACCAATACATCTGATTCTGATTTCGCGGTATCTAGAGGGCCGAGAAAGAAATCATCGGCGCAGATGACTTTAGTTTCGCCGCCGGATGAAATCAAGTGCATACTGCCGTCGAGAGCAAGTACTGCAGCGGGAGTGCACGCTGCTGCATAATTCCAACACACACTTCCACCTATTGTTCCGCGGTTACGAACTTGGCGATCTCCAACATGAGCTGCTGCGTCTTTGAGTCCTGTGAAATTTATATTTAAAGCACTACTTTTTGCTAATTCGCAATACCTCACCATGGCACCGATTTTTAATGTTTCTGATTCGTCATTAATAGTCTTTAGCTCTTGAAGATCTTGAAGGTCGATAATGCATTGTGGTCTCAACATCCGCGACTTTATGGCCTGCATGGCGCTTTGCCCGCCTGCCAACAATAAACTTTCGCCTTCTTCATGATTAGCTATGATCTCAAGCACCTGCTCAACACTATCAGGCTTGTGGTATTCCTTTATTTCGGCAGGATACATTTTGCTCCCTCTCTACAACTTCATTTAGTCAGTATCACTGATTTCTATTGGTAGGTGCTACATTTTTTTTGTAGAGACATCAAATAAAGCGATCTCCTCTACCGGCTTCTATCAGAGAATCGCTTACTACTAGCCAGTAATCTTCTTTCTCTACTATTTGGCTTATGATTGGGTCTAGGTGTCCACGAAACGTTGCCCATACTTTCCTTCAGTTCCTGGTTTAACTTAATACTTTCAGCTGTCTCCGTATATAGCCCCGATGCGATTGGTGCGGAGCTACGTTTCTCGCTGATACCTGTGATTACTATCTCTCTTTCGTAAATATCCTGTTTTAAATGGATCACTGAGCCACTAGATACTAGCCTGGAAGCTTTACACCGATTTCCGGAGATTTTAATTTTTCCTAAAGAGATCGCTCGCTTTGCGAGAGCACGCGATTTATAGAATCTAGCTGCCCATAGCCAAATGTCGAGCCTTACCTGATCTGGTTTTAAAGACGTGTCACTTTTCATGTGCTATTACTAAAATGCTATTTGTCATATTAAGAGTATTATAGAATCAGAGACGTCATTTTAGGAGAAAATTCATGAGCGACCTTTCGAAGTTCACGCCGTTATCAATTGCGATTTTGACTGTATCAGATTCCCGAGTAGAGGCAACTGATAAATCGGGCAATTTGTTGAAGAAAAAATTGGAGAGTAGTGGACACATTCTTGCGGACAAAAAAATATGCAAAGATAACATTTATGAAATTAGGGCAATTATTTCGGAATGGATTGTGGCCTCACAACTCGACGTTGTTCTTACTACCGGTGGCACGGGAGTTACTGGCAGAGACGGCACACCTGAAGCCGTAAGCCCTTTGTTTGACAAGACCTTGGATGGGTTTGGGGAGATGTTTCGCGCGCTTTCTTACGATGAGATCGCGACTTCGACTCTGCAGTCTCGGGCGATCGCAGGCGTAGCCAATGCCACGTATGTGTTCGCTCTTCCAGGCTCCCCTGGGGCGTGCAGGCTTGCTTGGGATTCATTGATTGAGCATCAACTCAATAGCACTACGAAGCCATGTAATTTGGTAGAACTAATGCCCAGATTACTAGAAAAATAAAAGGTCATGCGAGTAGTAGCAAGCATATTTAATATTTTTATTTGTTTGCTGGGTTGCGTGTGCCTTGTTCTCACCAGCGCTCGGTCATCCGCGGATGAGAATGATCTAGTTGGGCACATCTCAGTGACGAATGTTTCAGAAGGGCAAACTCTTTCCGACATTGCTCGCATGTACAACGTTGGTTACACCGAAATTCGGATTGCAAATTCTAACATTGATCCCTGGTTGCCAAAAGAAGGGCAGGAAGTGATGATTCCGGACATGCATGTACTCCCATATTCGGCCCGCAACGATCTCGTAATCAATGTGCCTGAGATGAGAATGTACTATTACGATAAACACGACAGCTCTGGTATTCGTTCTTTTCCTATTAGTGTCGGGAGGCAGGAGTGGACTACCCCGCATGGGGCGATGCTGGTAACCGGAAAACTCGAAGCTCCCTCTTGGTACCCGCCCGCCTCAATATTAAAAGAACATGAGGAGATGGGCGAACCACTGCCTCGCGTTGTCCCAGCGGGACCGGATAATCCTCTTGGTAGATATGCGCTTCTACTGAGTAAAAAGGGTTATTTGATACATGGGACCAATAAGCCCTACGGGATAGGCATGAGAGTTACACATGGTTGCATCAGGATGTACCCGAAGCACATAGAGTGGCTATTTACCAAGATTATGACTGGCGCAACGGTAACAGTTGTCAATCAGCCTTTGAAAGTGGGGCGCATCAATGACGCTATCTTCCTAGAGGCGCATCCCAGTTTGAATGAGGACCGTACAGGTTTATCTCAGCGCTACAGTAACGCTATCCGCGTCATAAAAAGGACCTTTGGCGACGCTCCTTTAAAATTATTCTATCACCGGATTCAGCAAGTCCTCGTGGGACAGACCGGAGTACCCGTAGAAATTGGGAACTTAGTCGATTAACGTCATTTCTGCATTGTTTGCTTAAACATCCGATCAATGCGAGCCTTATTTTCTTCAGCTTCTTTTTGGGCCTGCTTTGCAGCCTTGAGGGCGGCTGAAGCCTCGGCAGACGCTTTTCGGGCTTCTGCCATCGCGCTGGTTGCTTTGGTCTCTGCTGTGGACACGGGAGTAGCGCAGCCACTAATGGTTAACAACCCACATACCGCCAAGGCTAGAAAAACTGCTGGATAGGTGACTTTAAACATTATTTTGCGACTCCTTATGGAAATTTTATTACAAAGCAGCAAACGCTACCAATGTGTGGACTCAATGATGCTTTATTTAAAAGGAAGTCGCAACCGTAAAATAGATATACTAAAGCAGATCGCTGGCAATCGAGATGTTTAATTAATATTTAGGCTTCCAATTAAAATTATGAATACTTTGAAACGATTAAGGCTGCTTATTCGCAGATTAAGAGATCCAGATACCGGTTGCGTTTGGAATCGGGCGCAAAATTTTCAATCGATAGTACCTTACACGATTGAAGAAGCTTACGAGGTCAGCGACGTAGTAGAAAGTGAGGCTTGGTCTCGCCTTCCGGAAGAGCTGGGAGATCTGCTTTACCAAGTACTATATCTCTGTGAGCTAGGGCAAGAAGAAGAGCGATTCACTTTGGATTCAGTAATGGATGCATTGGAGCTAAAAATATTGAGGCGAAATCCAGGTCTTGTTGACGAGCATGTCAGTTCGGGAGAAAAACTTGATACGAGTTTGGAATGGTCAGAAATTAAATCAGCTGATCGTAGGCAAAAAGGGATGTTCAGCGCACTGGATGATATACCAAATACGCTTCCATCCGTGCTTGCTTGTAAAAAAATGCAAGAACGAGTTGCGAGCGCAGGATTTGAGCCACACGATATTGATTCGTCTCTGGCCAAAACCAAGCAAAAATTAACTGGGTCAAAAGTATTGTCAGAAAGTCACAGATCTGATTCTTTAAGAATGGAGGGTTTGGGCGATTTAATGTTCACTCTTGTTAAAATCGGACTAGATGAGCGCATCGATTTAGACAGTGCGCTACGAAAAGCAAACAAAAATTTTGAACGCAGATTTCGAAAGGTTGAGAAGCAACTTGATTTACTTGGTGTAACTTTTCACGAGGTTTGTCCTACTAAGCTTAAAGAATTGTGGAGCGATACTAAAACTCTAAAGTAGCATCTCAGATAAAAACATACGGAACTAACGGGTTCTAAAAATTATAAAATCCGCGATTTCTTCAAGAGTACTAGTGTCTTGCTCAATTTCTTGCAGGCATTGTGTAGCATTGTCGCGCAATCTGAGTGCGGTCTTCTTCGCCTCATCCATGCCTAGGAGGTTGGGGTAGGTTGGTTTTTCTAGTTCTTCATCAGAACCCTGAGGCTTGCCTAGTTCTTCAGTTGTCCCTTCCACATCTAAAATGTCATCTTGCACCTGAAAGGCTAAACCGACGCATTCAGAGTATTTCTGGAGCTTCTTACGAATCGAGCTGTCGTTTTGCGCGCTAGACAAATATCCTAATAAAATACTAGCAGTAATTAAATCTCCGGTTTTGTGTCGGTGTATTAATTCTAAGTCTGACAAGGTCACAGTCTTTCCAACGGCGTCCAGGTCTAATGCCTGCCCTCCCGCCATGCCCGCAGGACCGCTTGCGTGGGCTAGGACTCGTAGCATCTCTATCCTGATTTCAGGCGATATACTTTCAGTATTATTTATTAATGATTCGAAAGCTAATGCCTGCAACGCGTCTCCAGCGAGAATAGCAGTAGCCTCATCGAACTGTTTATGGCAGGTTGGTCGACCTCTTCGTAAGTCATCATCATCCATTGCAGGAAGATCGTCGTGAATCAACGAGTATGCGTGTATAAGCTCAACGCTAGTCGCTGCAGCATCTAAAACACTATCTGAACCACCGAACACCATGCCTGTGACATAGACCAAGGCGGGTCTAAGGCGCTTACCCGGAGCTAGCACCGAATATCGCATCGCCGCATGAAGAGATTTAGGAGGAATCGTTTCGGATGGCAAACAAGTGTTAAGAGCTGCGTTAGCCCGTGCTTGCAAGGTCGGTAATAAATTCGTTAAGCTCATTCGTCCGCGTCATCGGCAGTCGGAAGTTCGAAATCAATTAATTCACCTGAATCATTCTCAGAATCGGAGGATAGTTGTTGTACTTTCTGCTCTGCTTCAGAGAGTGCGGCTTGGCAAAGTTTGGTTAAGGCAACGCCTCTTTCAAACTGCTTAATAGACTCTTCGAGTTCAAAATTACCGGATTCCATTTGCAACACAATTCCTTCAAGCTCTTCCATAGCTTTTTCGAAATTGAAGGGATTTGAAGTGCTAGTCTCTTTTTTCATGGGCTGTCAACGGCATCCAAAGTAAACATTGTTTACGCATCGTTCTTCACGCAAGAGCGACAACTTAAACTATTGCCTAGTCGCAGGTCAAATGCCTATTTTTAGACTTGACTAGGTTCTTATCTACCATTTACACTTAACCTTCAATTTAGACTGAGTCTAAACCTATTACAAAAACTGCGTGGAGCTAAAGAAATGTCACTAAAAGGTAGTAAAACTGAAGAAAATCTTAAGGCAGCTTTTGCCGGCGAATCACAAGCGAATAGACGGTATCTCTATTTTGCTCAAAAAGCTGATGTAGAGGGCTATAATGACGTGTCAACGGTATTCCGCTCTACAGCAGAAGGTGAGACAGGGCATGCCCATGGTCATTTGGAGTACCTAGAGGCGGTTGGAGACCCGGCGACGGGCGAACCAATAGGTAGTACAGAGCTCAACTTGAAGGCTGCAATTGCTGGCGAAACTCATGAGTATAGTGATATGTATCCGGGCATGGCTAAGTCAGCCAGAGAGGAAGGTTTCGATGAGATAGCAGATTGGTTCGAGACCCTTGCTAAAGCAGAACGCTCTCATGCTAATCGCTTTCAAAAAGCTCTTGATTCTATGGACTAACAGTAGATAGTTAAGATACTAGACCTTAGGCCGAGCGTAAGCTCGGTCTAATTTGCTTTTTTGCGCCCCAGAGGTGATAAATGCCCGACAATAAGCACCGAGAGGGAAGCCTTGATGCACCCACTCGCTACCCGATCGATTGGAAGTCTGATAAGTTCAATGACCCTGAAGACTTAACACAAGAGCTTGAGCGCGTGTTTGACGTGTGTCATACATGCAGACGATGTGTGAGCCTGTGTGAATCTTTTCCTCGACTTTTTGATCTTATTGATGAATCGCCAACACTTGAGGTCGACGGCGTTGATAAATCTGACTTTAATAAGGTGGTGGACGATTGCTACCTGTGCGATCTCTGCTACATGACCAAATGCCCCTATGTGCCGCCTCATGAGTGGGCTATAGATTTTCCTCACTTGATGCTGAGAGCAAAAGCCCAGCGTTTTAAGGAGAAGGGTGCATCCTTGCGAGACAAAGTCCTGACTAGTACTGATGTCGTCGGAAAAATCGGTTCCATACCTGTAGTTTCACAAGTAGTTAATGGAGCAAACAATTCTAAAATACTGAGAAAAGCACTGGACGTGACGATTGGAATACATCGTGATGCACCGGTCCCGACTTTTCATAGCGACACAGCTCGAAAACGTATTGCACGTAGAAGTGAGACCAAAGACTTCGACCATAAAATAGGATTGTTTGTGACTTGTTATGGGGACAAAAACGCGCCTGATATGGTTCAAGATATGATTGACGTATTCGAACATAACGAAATTAAAGTTGAACTACTGAAATCAGAAAAATGTTGCGGGATGCCTAAGTTTGAGCTTGGCGACCTGTCGTCAGTTGAAGCTCTTATGGAGCGAAATATACCCGCGCTACTCAATTTTGCGCACAACGGCTTGAAGATCACAGCACCAATCCCGAGTTGCGTATTGATGTACAGACAGGAGTTACCGTTACTCTTCCCTGAGAATAAAGATGTTCAAGCGGTGCGTAATGCAATGGTTGATCCTTTTGAGTTTTTGATCGGCTTAAACGAAATAGGTGGTTTAAAGACTGATTTCAAACAGCCATTCGGTAAATTAGCTTATCACGTTCCTTGTCATCAACGAGTACAGAATATCGGGCTAAAAACTAAGCAGGTTCTTGACCTAGTGCCGGATAGTGAGGTTGTGGTGATTGAACGTTGCTCAGGACACGATGGAACTTATGCTGTTAAAAAAGAGCATTACGATTCAGCGAAAAGCATATGTAAACCTGTCGTAAAAAGAATCACTGACGCTCAGGCTGATCAATACCTAAGTGACTGCCCGATGGCAGGCGATCTTATCTCACAAGGAGTGACTGAGATACCTCATGTGTCATCTGCATTTAGCATCCTTAAATCTGCGTATGGAATATAAATTATGGCGAATATGCTTACTAGAACCGATTTACTAAGCTTAGAGAATTACCAAGAGAAAAGGGTGGCAATGCGTCGCGACTTGATGGCTCACAAATCGATACGTCACATAAGCTTAGGTGACCACGTTGGCTTATATTTTGAAGACCGTTTGACCGTTCAATATCAGATTCAAGAAATGCTAAGGATAGAACGAATCTTTGACCGTGCTGGGATTGAAGATGAACTTAAAGCTTATAATCCGCTAATTCCGACTGGACGAAATCTGAAAGCTACTATGATGATTGAATATCCGAATGAAGTTGAAAGACGTCAAGCATTAGTGCAACTTAAGGGAATTGAGGATTGTGTTTACATCAGTGTCGGAGACGGCGAGCAGGCTCAATTGTTTGTCGATGAAGATATGGACAGAACCAACGATGATAAAACGGCGGCTGTCCATTTTCTTAGGTTTGAGTTTTCTGATTCGCAGCTTAGCAGTATCAAAACTGGGGCTGGTTTTGTCGTAGGTATAAAACATTCGGAATACCAAGCCGAGTTGCGCCTTTCAAGTGGTGCTACCTTCGATTCACTCGTTGGGGATTTTGATTGACAAAAGGGCCTGACTATCTCAGTCAAAAATTCCTGATGGCCGTAAAGATTTTTAGCTATACTATTTGTAATTTTTAAAGGCTAAAGATATGTCTATGAGTATGAGTAATTGAGTGCGAGTTATGATGCGTCCGCGATAGAGGTCTTAACTGGATTAGATCCAGTGAAAAAAAGGCCTGGGATGTACACCGACACCGCTCAACCAAACCACCTTGTTCAAGAAGTTGTGGATAATAGCGTTGACGAGGCAATTGCAGGTCATTGTAAGGAAATACGGGTCTGCCTCAATAAAAATGGGTCAATAACGGTCAGTGATGACGGTAGAGGAATGCCAGTTGATAAGCATCCTGAAGAAAAAGTAACCGGAGTAGAAGTAATTCTGACTCGATTGCATGCTGGCGGTAAGTTTTCAAAAAAAAGTTACAAGTTTTCTGGAGGTCTCCATGGGGTTGGAGTGTCCGTTGTCAATGCTTTATCGAAGACCTTGGAGATACGAGTCAAACGAGATGGGGTTGAGTACCAGATGCTTTTCGCTAATGGGAATAAAAAAACCGAGTTGACTGAAGTTGGCAGAGTAGGGGCCAAAAATACTGGTACAGCTCTCACATTTGTGCCAGATCCCAAATATTTCGACTCGCTAAAAATATCGATATCAAAATTAAAACATGTGCTGCGTGCGAAGGCAGTCCTATGTCCAGGATTACGAGTTTCTTTTGAAGTTGAGAATAGTAAAGAAAAAAAAATTGAATGGCACTACGCCGACGGGTTGACAAGTTATTTGCGTGAATCGATGCCTGAGTACACCCTTCTTCCTGCTGAGGCATTTTTAGGTGACATGGATGGTATTCATGCCTCCACGCAGTGGGCGATCCACTGGGTTGAAGATGACGGGGTGCCCGTTACTGAGAGTTATGTGAATCTGGTGCCAACTATTCAGGGTGGTACTCATGTGACGGGTTTAAAACAAGGCTTGCTAGATGCTGTGAGAGAGTTCTGTGAAAACCGGAACTTACTGCCGAGAGGAGTGAAACTCTCTGGAGATGACGTATTCGACAGGTGCGCCTATATCATTTCGGTCAAAATGGAGGAGCCACAGTTTTCCGGACAAACAAAAGAACGCCTGTCCTCTCGATCTTGCATGACTTTTGTTGCCGGAGTTGTTCGAGATTCATTCAGCCTCTGGCTGCATCAGCACGTCGAAATCGGCGAGAAAATTTCGGAACTCTGTATCAGCAAGGCTCAAAGCAGGCTAAAGGAAGCGAAAACTGTTAGGAAGAAAATTACTGGGTCTGGTCCCGCACTTCCTGGAAAGCTCGCTGATTGCTCTTCTCAAAATATTAAACAAACAGAGCTCTTCTTAGTTGAAGGCGATTCTGCGGGAGGTTCTGCAAAACAGGCTAGAGACAGAGAGTTTCAAGCAATATTGCCGCTGAGAGGAAAAATTCTTAATACTTGGGAAGTTGACTCGGCTCAAGTGCTTGCGTCAAACGAGGTACATGACATCTCCGTAGCGTTGGGTATCGAACCCGGGGCCGATGATTTGGCGAAATTACGTTATGGTAAAGTTTGCATACTTGCCGACGCTGATTCGGATGGACTACATATTGCTACCTTATTGTGTGCTTTGTTTGTAAAGCACTTTAGGGCGCTCGTTCAAAATGGTCATGTCTATGTGGCGATGCCACCTCTTTATAGGATTGATGTTGGGAAGATTGTTTTCTATGCGTTAGATAATCAGGAAAAGGATGGGATCCTCGATCGTATCGCGGCTGAAAAATTGAAAGGTAAAGTTAATGTGCAGCGCTTCAAAGGCTTAGGCGAGATGAACCCATTACAGTTACGAGAAACTACCATGGCTCTCGACACTAGAAGATTAGTGAGGTTAACATTAGAAAGTGTTGATAAAACAGAGAAATTTATGGATATGTTGTTAGCAAAGAAGCGATCTTCTGATAGGCGTGTTTGGCTCGAAACAAAAGGTAACCTTGCATCTAACCTCAAGCTAAGTGAATCGGATGTCTGAAGATAACGTTCCGTTAGAAGAAACTCTCTCTTTAGAAGAGTTCACCGAGCAGGCTTACTTAGACTATTCCATGTACGTGATATTGGATCGCGCCCTACCTCACGTGGGCGATGGCTTAAAGCCAGTGCAACGTCGAATAGTATATGCCATGTCTGAACTCGGACTCGATGCAACTGCAAAGTTTAAAAAGTCTGCACGGACTGTGGGGGATGTACTAGGAAAATTCCATCCGCATGGAGACACCGCGTGCTACGATGCTATGGTGCTAATGGCACAAAAGTTTAGTTACCGTTACCCTTTAATCGATGGCCAAGGAAATTGGGGATCAATTGATGATCCGAAGGCATTCGCGGCTATGCGTTATACCGAGTCGCGGCTGATGCCTTACGCTGAATTACTGCTTTCAGAGCTTGGTCAAGGAACTGTTGATTGGACATTGAATTTTGATGGAACTTTAGAAGAGCCAACGGTGCTTCCTGCCCGCTTACCGAATGTTCTTTTGAATGGTACTACAGGAATAGCTGTCGGAATGGCTACAGATGTACCGCCCCATAATATCTCTGAGGTAGGCGCGGCCTGCATATGCTTACTGGATAAGCCGCGCTCAACGGTTGACGATTTGTGTGAATACATTAAAGGGCCAGACTTCCCCGGAGGCAGTGAAATAATTACTCCACCTAGTGAAATCAGAGAAATTTACAGGTCTGGAAACGGGAGTGTCAAACTGCGCGCGAGGTGGATAAAAGAAGACGGTAATATTGTAGTTTTCGCGCTGCCTTATCAAAGTTCGAGCTCTAAAATTCTTGAGCAAATAGCCGGACAGATGTCTGACAAAAAATTACCTATGCTGGAAGATTTAAGAGATGAATCAGATCATGAAAATCCTGTCCGGCTAATTTTAGTTCCTCGTTCAAATAGGGTCGATTGTGATGCCTTAATGAACCATCTTTTTGCAAAAACAGACCTCGAAAAAAATTATAGAGTTAATCTAAATGTAATTGGATTGAACGGTCTTCCAGCTGTTAAGAACCTTAAATCATTGTTAGTAGAATGGATTCAGTTCAGAACTGCTACGGTTACCCAGAGACTTAATTATAGGTTAAAAAAAGTTCTATCCCGACTCCATATTTTGGATGGATATCTCATAGCTTTTTTAAATATTGATGAGGTTATCCGAATTATTCGTAATGAGGATTATCCAAAGAATGTGCTTATGAAAGCGTTTTCGCTTTCAGAGATTCAAGCGAACGCGATCTTAGACTTAAGGCTGCGATTTATTGCACGTCTTGAAGAACATAAAATTATCGACGAACAAAAGCAATTGGATGAGGAACGGAAATCATTAGAGAAATTACTGAGTTCAAAAGCAAGGCTAAAGACTCTAATAAAAAGAGAGATCCAAGAAGATGTTAAGGTTCATGGGGACGAGAGATGCTGCCCATTGGTTGAGCGCGAAGCGGCACTGGCATTATCTGAAGCTCAATTACTAACAGCTGAAGCTATTACTGTCGTTTTGTCTGCAAAAGGCTGGGTTCGCGCTGCGAAAGGGCACGACGTGATTGCGAGCGAATTATCGTTTAAGCCAGGAGACGAGTTTCATGGGTTTTCACGTGGCAAAAGTAATAACAATATATTGTTTTTTGATTCCGCAGGAAGGGTGTACACGCTCCCATCGCATACGTTGCCTTCCGCAAGGGGGCTTGGCGAACCTCTCACAGGTTGGCTATCTCCGCCTGATGGAGCACTCTTCGTAGGTTCCTTATTCTACGACGAGGCAAAGCATATCTTACTTGCGACAACATTTGGATATGGTTTTGTTGCACATGAAGAAGGCCTTATGACCAAGAATAAAGCGGGTAAGGGTTTAGTGAGCGTCAAAAACGGTGCTCAATTGCTACCTCCGATAGAGGTGACTAATATCGATGAGGAATGGGTCGCATGCGCAAGCAACACTGGAAATCTTTTAATATTCCCAGTGGCAGAATTACCGCTATTATCTAAGGGCAAAGGTCAGAAAATAATGCAGTTTCCGGCGAAAAAACTTAGCTCAGGAGAGGAATATTTAGCCGGAATAGTAGTGTTAGGCCAAGAGGATCATTTAAGGGTAATCTACGATGACGGGCGAGAGCGTTTAATGAAAACTGCGGAGCAAGAGGCCTACGTAAGTAGTAGGGCATTAAGAGGCAAGAAATTGCCAACCAAGCGTAGTCCGATTATAAAATTGGAAAGAGTTATCAAGAACTAAACCTGCGCAAGTGGTATTTTTGAGCCCATTTTAGAGACTTCCCTGACAAATGTTGGCATTAGATAGCCCGGCAATCTTGTCCTGAGTTGCGCCTCTAGACTAAGCGCCTCGGCATCCGAGACCTCAAAATGCGCTGACCCCGTGACGCGATCCAGCATATGCATGTAATAAGGCAAAACTCCCGCCAAAAATAAGATTTCGGACAGTTTTATAAGTGTCTCAGTATCGTCATTAATATTCTTCAATAAAACCGATTGATTAAGTAGGGTTATTCCGCTCTCTTTACATCTACGAAGAGATTCAATAGTCAGGCTATCTAATTCATTCGGATGGTTAACATGGACAACAAGAGACGTTTGTAATGGTGTATCACGCATTAGCCTGATAAATCGTTTAGTTAGCCGGCTAGGCAGTACTACAGGAAGCCGAGAATGTATGCGGAGTCGTTTGACGTGCTTTATCCGATCGAGTGATTCAAAAATCCTTTTTAATTCTTGATCATCTAATATCAACGGATCGCCGCCACTTAAGATTACCTCCTTGATACTTATGTCTCGCGAAATTTGTTCGAATGCGTTTTCTAACGCTCGCGACTTAATTACATGTTGGTATGGGAATGCTCGCCTGAAACAGTAACGACAGTTAATAGCACAAGCGCCAGTAGCAATAAGTAAAGCCCGCCCATGATACTTTTGTAATAGGTTATTATTATTTTTGAGTGGTTCTTCCTCGACTGGGTCATCGCTAAAATTTTGAGGGCTCACTAGCTCGTCATTGGTGGGTAATACTTGTAGTAATAGTGGGTCATTTGGATCTCGAGGTTTGATTCGGCTCGCGTACGCTTGTGTAACTCTGAAAGGGAAATATGTTTTCGCCGATATCAGAGGATCAATTTGGTTAATATCCAATTCTAGTAAGGTCAGTAGATCCTCTATCCGAGTGTACGAGCTTACTAGTTCTTTTCGCCAATTCATTCTTAGGCTCTTTGGTGTTGTTCGCGTTATGATACTCTGAATTATTCTAAATAGGAGCTGCTAAAGTTTTATGGCAACTTACAGTACAAGTCAATTCAAGCCCGGCCTCAAGATCCTAGTCGACGGCGAACCTCATAGTATCTTAGTCAATGACATCGTAAAACCGGGCAAAGGGCAGGCGTTTAACAGGATTAAAATTCGTAATTTGAAAAACGGCAGGGTTGGTGAAAAAACCTTAAAGTCTGGTGAAAATATTGAGGCAGCTGACGTTTTAGAAGTGGAACTTCAATACTTATACAACGACGGTAGTGATTGGTATTTCATGGATAGTAAGTCGTTTGAGCAAGTATCGGCTAATCTGGACGCTGTCGGAGATGCACGGTTTTGGCTTAAGGGGCAAGAAATTTGTGATGTCACCTTGTGGAACGACCACCCTATAGTTGTGGTTCCTCCTAATTTTGTAGTACTGGAAGTGTCGGAGAGCGACCCTGGTTTAAAAGGTGATACCGCGTCTGGCGGAACCAAGCCTGCGGTATTAGAAACCGGGGCCACAGTCAAAGTGCCTTTATTCGTAGAACAAGGTGAGCTCATACGAATTGACACAAGAACTGGGGAGTATGTGTCACGTTCTAAGGAAAGTTAAGGTTCACAGAATGGCTTACTCAAAGTCCGATAACGCCAAAACTAGCGAGGTATTCCGACGTCGAGCGCTCTTACTCCAAGAGATCCGAACATATTTCAGTTCCGAGGGAGTCACTGAGGTTAATACGCCAGTTTTGAGCGAGTTTGGATCCTGCGAGCCGGCATTAAAAAA